>Ga0058701_10005765_pt1 | contig 10356 bp, 8 predicted proteins | sample AgamicOrMae_FD_97039 | JGI IMG/M metagenome (GOLD analysis project Ga0058701, IMG submission 97039) | Agave microbial communities from Guanajuato, Mexico - Or.Ma.e | ecosystem: Host-associated > Plants > Phyllosphere > Phylloplane/Leaf | place: Guanajuato, Mexico | collected 2012-06-04 | reverse complement strand
ACCCAAGAAAAAGATGTTTTATATTAGGGAGTACTATTTATTGTGAATTTCCGACATGGAATGATTTATTCATGAACTCTCTTTAATGTAGAGTGTAGAAACGTGTGGACTTCACATTATACTGTACAGACTGAAAGTCATAAATAAAATGAATTTTCGTTTTTTTTTTAGTAATCTCTTGTTTGATTTACGGTTACTCTATTTAGTGTAGCGACGCTACTGGCATCTTTTACGTTCTGTTAAGAATTTTTTTTTCCATCGATTGATCATGTTTTCATTTTGAACGTATTGTTGGTATATCTGATCGGAGTTTTCGCGCTTTGCGTTGGTTTGTTCCCTCTCTTAAATCGTTTGTCTTACTTGGTCGTTTTTTTTTCCAATGATTATTACATCTTGTTTTCTTTTCTACTCGGCTGTCTACTCAGAGGAATGATTTAATGGAGGACTAAAATGATAGGTCAAACTAACTAGTTTCGCAAGAACGTATAGTCAGTGAAAACTGTCTCAGTAATGCTTAATTGGGACTCTATCAATTTGGGATCGAAAACTTTCATTGGTTCTCATCGGGTTAATTTTTAATAACAAACCCGCTTTAAACAAAAACCCTCGTTAAACAGCCTTTTTTTTTACAGTCCTTCATATTTGTTTTGAAGTGACTGTTCACAAGCTTCTCCATTTTAAATGTATCAGGTTGGTTTCCGTGCGTTCAGGTCTCCCGTGTATTAACATAGGCATGCGAATAGAACTGACCTATTTGTTTTATACTTTCAGTGTAGTCACGGACGGATTAATTTTTATTACATGAATACTCCGACCGAGATAATCAATAAGTATGTTAACGGCTTTGAAACGAGGTCGACGTGGAGTGTTCAAGACAATTTAACGCAGAAAGAAAACGAGATTGACAGTTGGCGTTTATCTTAACCATTGTTCTCCTAAAGCGCTGCTTGGGATTGCGTTGACGCTTGTCTCACAGAGTTCCTGGATAATAGATGCACTCGACGGAGAAGCGCGCGATGAACCTCCAATGAGCACGCGAGGCGTCCTCCGGCATGGCTGCGCCGGTCCGTGGGAATCCTTTTTCGGCCTTTCCCCGGTTGATGCTGCGGACTTTCTCGCGCAGCTGCTCAGCGGCCGAAATGACCTCACTTAATGCAGATTCACCGTGGCAGTGAATAGGGGCCGGTTGTTTTGATCTAAACATGAGCTTCAAAACAATGCCATAAGAACCTTTAGCGTGCGTTGTAAATAATTATAAGGAAGGTTATGGCTGCCTCTGCGTGTGAGGAAGAAAGTCTTCTTCAAACTTGCTAATTTATTAAATTAATACGCAATGAAACCTTAACAAGTGAATTCGCTAGAGAATAGTTGAAGACGAAAATGTTGATTTATCAGAAGGAGACTTTGCAGAAGTACTTTCCTTAGGTTTTCGTATGGGACTGGAAAAATGTGTTAAATAATGTAACGCGATTTTGCGCTAAAGTTAAATGTGAGCATTTTAAGTTAATTTTTTTGTGGTTAAAATTGATCAGAAAGATTTTAATGTTAGAAATAAGAATAGCCATTTTAGATCGACGAGAAAAATCTTTTCTGTCTTAAAATCGCATGCGTCCCTGATTTAAAAAGAAAATCCGACGTGAATTTGTTCGAACTTTTTTTTAGAACGCAATCTTAATTTTAATCGTAATCATGAAAATGGTTGAACTATGATAGTTGCTGTCAATAGTTTACAAATGTTCATCTTTTTAAGAGACGAAAGGTTTTTCTTTTCAGTTATAAAGGAATTAAAAAATCATATTTTTCTGCTGCTTCACCTTGGAGGCAATCTTGCTCGCGGGCGTTTATTTTGATAGAAAGTAGCTATTTCTCTTTGTGTACAGTAAAAATATACAGAAGACTGCCTATTAAGGAAGAAATTTCCAGACTCGCGTTAAAGTTTCGAGGACAGTAGCAGACATTGTAACATGCATGTGTAATTGGTGGTGGTACCGGAACGTCTCTCCAAAGCGACGAATAAGTGTTACCATCCGTCTCTTTACTCAATAGCCATCCGCTCTTCTCTCTACAGGTATAACATAGGTCGATTACATTCGCAATAAAACACCCAAAAGTTCAGTATAAAAACATGTTTATTTACATAAAAATGGATCGGTTGAGTAAGAGTCTATTCGTCATGGTTCAGTTCTTGTGCTTTTTAATGAGCGCTACGACCTCTTCAACATCCTCCCGCGAACCGAGAAACACCGGAGTGCGTTCGTGAATCTTCGTCGGTACGATATCCAAAATAGGTTTCTCTCCGTTAGATGCCAAGCCCCCGGCCTGCTCGATTATGAATGCCATTGGGTTACCTTCGTACAATAACCGCAGTTTTCCACCAGGCGCTGACTTGGTTGCAGGGTACATGAAGATACCGCCGTACTTGATAGTCCGGTGAACATCTGCGACCATGGAGCCTACGTAGCGAGCTCCGTAAGGCTTGCCTTTGTTGTTCGCTCGCGAAGGGTCTTTTTTGGACTCGACGTACTCCTTTATCGGGGCTTCCCACTGACAAGCGTAGCCTTCATTGATCGAGTAAATGTTTCCTCGGGCTGGGAGACGCATATTGCGTTCCGTGAGGACGAATTCTCCGATGGCAGGGTCCAAAGTGAAGCAGTGGACTCCACTGCTGGACCCAAGTGCGAGAACAAGCACGGTAGCGGAGCCGTAGAGGGCGTAACCAGCAGCTATGATGTTGCGGCCCGGTTGAAGGGCGTCTTTTTCGGAAGGAGCGTCCTTAGTGCCTTCTTTTCTTTTCAGGATACTGAAAATAGATCCGATAGACGCGAGGCAGTCGATATTGGACGATCCGTCGAGGGGGTCGAAGCATAGAATGTATTTTCCTTGCCGGTCGGGATCTACGATAATGGCGCGTTCGTTTTCTTCGGAAATTAAGACACTGGTGGTAAATGATGACTGCAACATGTTGATGAAGAGTTCATTCGACAAAACGTCGAGTTTCTTGACCTCCTCGCCTTGGACATTTGTGTTGCCGGCTATTCCGTACCTGCGAACGAATTCGTTATAATTAGGGATTACTGGTATAAAAATGAATCGGTACTGTTATTTACATAGAAGGCCTCTGCCGAAAGGCACTTGAAATTATATTTCGTAGTGATCCTTAATAAGCGTTGTCGCACAAAAGTTAGAAATTACAGTGGAATCTCGGTTATACGTCCAAGTCGGGACTCAAAAATTTTGACGTAGAACTGAGAGGGACGTACAAGTGAAAATAATCTTCCATACAACGCCATGTAAAGTATTCTGGATGAGACTACAGTGTATCAATTGGACGTATAATCGAGTGAGACAACTGAGAGACGTATAACTGAGACTCTACTGCTCTCTGCCAAGGTTACTTATCGATCCCATCCCAATATCCACAATTATGGATGATCCCTGTAAAATATTTTGGGAGGCGGGCTGCTATGGGCATTACATCAAAATGACCTTCGCCCGTAATATTCCGCTTGATTGAAAGAATGACAATCGTTATGATAAGATGCGCAAAACAAAGTTTCGAAAAGATGCGAAATGTCATCAATTGGGTATCGTATTTCATCACGCAAAGAGAAAGATACGTTTGACGTTAACAATATATGCAAACGTTTAAAAAATGATGTAAATATTACATCATTTCAAAGGAAAGAAGTAAAGAGCTACCGTATAAACTAATCGGGTTGTCTGCTCTTCCAGGGGCCTTCAAGAGTTAGGCCGGTTAATTAAATTGTCGTGGTTGCTCATAGTCGAGTGATTCAAGCTGCTCTGTTTACTATGAACCGTACTGAAATGATTAGTGAGTACAGTATGGTATTGCTTTGCAGCGCTCTAGATTACGGTGCAAATACGTAATGCCCCATCATGGAAGTCCGATTTCTGGTCTTTTCCTATATGAATTCCGTGGTTACGAAAAATTTACGAGCCGCAGCAACATCGATTGGCAAGGTCGAAAGCACGAATAGCCTTCTTTGCAGCGTCTCCTCTTTCTAGTTATGCGTACCGGTACGAGAAAGGAATGTGAAATAGAGTATATACGCGAGTGGAAGTTATGCAAGGTTAATAAGGTAAATCGAGTTTACCTCTCTGTAAACCAGGAACAATGTAAACTAGCCCGCGTAAAAAAGGGCACTCTTTTTCCCTTTCTTCGGAGCCTCGATTGATGAATAAACCATCGTTCAACTTTCTATGTACAGTATTTCAATATTTTTTAGATCGAGGGAGGCTTGTAAAGAGAAAGAATTTTAAACGGCTAAACCATTCCGATACCGTAATAAAAAAAATGCGAGATTCAATCAAAAACCCATTATCAGATTTCCTTGAAATCTTCTAAACTAGGTGGTCAACTATGAGCCTCATTCCGCAAACAACCTGTTATTTTCAAAGAGACTGTTATTTAAGAACAGTTGCTCTCTTTCCCTTTTTTTACTCTATTCCGATAAAAAAAACTCAGGATTGTATTTGTTTCCCCGATGACATCATGCGGGGTCAAGATTTGGCTACCTTGCGACAATGCCCTCTCGATATAATGACGTACACTGATAAAGAAGTCAGTAATAACAGATCCTAAAATTAGCTAGTGCGGCAAGACAAACGAAAAAAAGATAAGAATCGATGCTGAAATATACCGAAAGCATAGTCTAATTGTTGGCATACCTTGGACCAGCATACCGTGAACTTGCCATTTATTTTTATAGAGGGGAGGGGGCGTTTTTATCAGACGGCTGGAGACTCTATTTACGTAACCGTGTCGGAAGTAGTGTAAAACAGGATTTCTTGTAGACAATGGTTGCTATCGTTGGCCACATTAATTCTATGGTCATTCTGATTGTGTCATCTGTCACTCAAAGGCGCACGTTCTTTTTCTTAGAGTCGTGTATACACAGCCCAGTGGTGCTGTTATTGACAATAGCAAAATCAACCCCAAAGTATTATCCCGCCCTATCAACATCAATGAATTACCTGTACATTTAAGATAATTTCTGTATCCAGTACCGGTATTCGTAGAATCAATCTAGTCATTTCAAGGTTTTTCCTTTATGAAGGTTTTTTTTTAATAATTTGAACTTAAAGACATTGTTTTTTCTTTTTTTAATTTAGGAGGATCTTTTTTCTTCTTTTTATACAGATAAACTTTTAAATATTTTGTTACGTTATGAATGTTTCACCTCCCAGCGCTAATTTCTTTTAGAGATGTTAAAATTATTGATTGTTGAATCAAGCTGAATTGCTACAGCCTAAAAATTGCCTTATTTCTTATAACAAAAGTATTTATTAAAAAGAGAGGAAAAACAAATCGAATGGAACAGTACCAGACGAAAGATAAGGCTGGCGCATAAGGTTAAACTCTGTTGATTTGCCGGCTATTTGACGTTCGCCTGACGTCTAAAGAAAAACAAAATTTTCCTCATTCAGTTGTGGAAGATCACGGCGAACTACCTATCGTGGATTTTCTTTATCAGCGGCTTCCTCACAATCTTACTGTAACTTGCAAAAAAATCAATCTTGCCGTATTCAACCCGCAAATTCAAAGCTTTGAAATGTTTTGTATAGGCGTACCGGTATCCGGCTCGCAGAGAATTCGTCGAAATACCGCGAAAATTGAGACCGAATTTCAGGCGGTTAACGTATATTATCACCTGAAAGAATGTTAGTTCTTAAGCCCCTCTCAAACGTGAACTCCTTGCTTATCCAGTTCAAAAAATTTAACGAAGATTATTTTAAGAAACGCGGTGACAGTCACAAATCTGAATATCATTCAAAATTGATTCTTGCGAAAAACCCGCGGAAACCATCTATCAACTAATTGTAAGCTCGGCGCCTTATAGCTCACTAGCCAACAACGCGATTAAAGCTAATAGAGTCATGGGAACCAGCACGGTGGACTCCACACGAAAGAATTAAAAGGCATTGTCCTGGGTTCGTTCCTCGCGTGGGTAACACCAACGTAAGACCGCGCGCGCCGTTTAGCGAGTTTATCCATGGAAAAGTCCGTTTTACAAGCCAATACGCTACGGTACTTACAAGTTTGCTATCCCTGCTTTGCGGACAGCCGAGCTTATGGCCTTGACGGCTGTCTGGATGCTGGTTAAAAGCTGTGTCAGTTCTCCAGTCGCTGATGGCACTTTCTTTTGTTCCGCCAAAACGAATCTGGTCAATGTCATCGCATTAGAATCAATTGGCTGCCCTGTTGATGCCATATTTTTTTGTTGTTTTTCGATTTCCTGTGTGACGCTGTGACACTAGTTTTCACTGATGGCGACTGAAGCACTGCACTAGCGGCAATGGATTTTTCAGCGTGCAGCCGGCCGGCGACGACTTGGTAGCCGACCCGACCCGAGTCGCCTTCCCCGCCACTACCCCTCCGATTTCCCCCACTACACAGGTTTCGGGGTTTGACCTGGCTTTCTGCCCGTCCACAGCGTAGACGCCACTTGATAAGTCTGCCCCGACACGATAAAACTTTTCCAAGCGTGTAAATATTCCTTTTTTCAAAGCTCATGATCAGTATTTTTTAAATGTTTTCTTACAATGTAGCATTCAAAATGAATAAAGCAGCCCTTGTTAAGGGTGTGGGGGAACCCTTTGACGTATTTTTGAGATGTACCGGTAACACAAATATAATTCGTCTTTGACACAGGACAGTTTTAATGGAAACTTGTAAAGAGCATTGCGAGATACATGAATGGAACGAATACTAAATAGAACTGAAATGCTGTTTTCTTTTTCAATAGACAATGAATGATCTATGCAAAATAAATGAACATGGTTTACATTAAAAGACCTTCAAGAGAAATATCTTCAGTTGGTTTGCAGTAGTATGAAAGTCCGGTGCAGACATGATGAGCCTTTTGGGAGTAGTGAGCGGTGACACGCAAACCATCCAAGTCAAGTGGGTTGCCTACCAACGTGAGCGGTTCACATTTGGAACCTCCTCTATTGTGTGAAGGCGATGTTGAGGTACCCAATTTTTGTTCGTAGAAAATACTCACGCTGCCCTTAATTAAGAATTTTTTTTTCTTTCAAAATTTAAAAAGGGCCGGTTCCATTCGCACGCCTACGTTAATACAAGGGAGACTTGAACGCACGGAAACCGACCTATGCATTTGAAATGGGGCAGCGTAAGTAGTCACTTTGCTTAAAAAAAAAGCTAAAGAACATATAGAAACATCCCCGCGGAATATTTTGCGGGGAAGCGGACTACGCGGAGGTTCGCATCTCACATCAAATGAATTTTGGCATCCTCATCAGAGAAGTCGCGACTGAAGTGGATGTTTTCTGCTTGAAACAAGCATGACGATAGAAAGTGATCACGAGGAATATTTTAAAGTTAACTAGACTAAACATCAGATGACCTTATTTGAAAGGCCGTATCTGAATAAAAAAGCGGCAGGTAATTATCACATGCGGTAAGGATCTCCCACTACCGCTCAAAGAGTCGTTCCGAGCCCTGTGCCGGTCTCAAGTATGCATTCGTCTACTTTACCGACCAATCTTCCTCGCAGCCAGATCCGGCTGGGCGCGCAGACCTTGTTGCTTTTCCCGTGTGATGCAATGCTGCCAACCATAAACTTGGGTACCTTATTCAGACGACCGCGGTAATTTCTTTTGGCAATCAAGATGTTTTCGCTTCGTGTGACCCCTCCTCGGAAAGTTAATTTCAAGTATAATAAATTCTGCGCTCATGAAACGCTAGGATATTCATATTAAAAATTACCGATATTTGAAAACTGTCTCTTAAAAAGTGAATTGGTCGTTTGCAACAGACCGGCTTTTACTGGGAAATTTTAAAATACTTTCGAACATGAAATGATTTTTTTTGTAAATTTAACGAAGACAAATAGTTACAGGGCAGAGGGCCTGGAAAACTATAAGGATGTATAGAACGTTTTGAAATCCAAAATGAGGAAGACTTAAAATTTTTCGCCTTAGGGATAACTAGCTCTTTGAAACTGGCTATTAATGCTCTTCCTTAGGTCTTTTGTCTTAGGCAATTTTATAAATTTTGTTTTTTAACTAATGGCAAATTTATTTTAGCTATGAGATTTTAATTAGCTCGTACCAGTGCTTAACAAATTTACTCATATCTCGAGGCATTAGTTTCCTCAATTTATGACTTCACACGTTGAAATTCCGGTACATTTTTCTTTAAGAGTATAAAAAATTTCCCGCAGCTCAAGCGTCATATCACCCGGCCGAAAATATGTTAAGAGTGCGAGAACGGATTCAATTGGTGTAGGTCAATCGAGATGAATTTTCAAACCCATGCAGTCCAGCAGTTTCCTTCCTTTTAAATAGGTAAACTTCTTTTAATTACGGGCTTAGTTCCAACCAAAACTATCAAAGAAAATTTCGGAGATCTGTTTTATTTTGAAAAAGTTCCGCGCGCCCGAATATAAAAGGTAAAATATAAATAAAAAATTGCCGTCAATCTTAATTAAAAGCTGATGAGATGTATGATCATGAAGACCGTCATATCGCTGTTAAGGAATTCCTCTTGACACTTCTCCGGTAAAAAGTAAGAGCGGTTTTCATTGCATTGTTACCAAATACGCATAAGCCAAAGCCAATAGGATTCTGAAACTTTCATGTCCGTCGGTCCCAGATGAATGCATGCGGTGCTTTGTCGAGAAGAATTTTCTTCTTGAATGTACCCAGCGAAATTTAAATTAATATGCCTCGTTCAAAACACTTGTTAAAATTGATTTATAGGCTGATAAAACATTTTGGATTTGATGCTTGTTAGTTTCATATTGTCTAAAAAATATATTGACAAGTTAACTTACAAAAGTAATTTGAGGAAAACAAAATTACTGATTAGATCCAATCTTAAATTTTTTGCCTCTTTTTATTATTTAAGAAATATACATTATTTAGCAGTAGGAGCGCTCTGTGTGGAGGATTTAGATTCACGCATGGAGGCCGATCGTCTCCTCTTGATTTCTTCTTGCCTGCGCACCTTAGCCTCCTTCTGGCGTTGAGCCAACAGCTTAGCATAATCGGCTGCCTGTTCCTTGCGCTTAATCGCACGCTTCTTCTTAAGAGCCAATTGATGTCTCTTACGCTAAAACACACAGAAAGTAATGTTACTAACTACCAATAGAACCATTGCAGAAGATGAGAGCAAAAAAGTCCAATATTGTACCTGGAGTGTAACTGGTGTGATAAGACGCTGAATCTTAGGAGCCTTGTGGCGTGGCTTCTTTCCATCCTTAGGAGGAAGGCGCCTCTTGATAACATACTGTCGAACATCATCATCCTTTGAAAGGTTGAACAACTTCCTGATCTTGCTGGCCCTCTTAGGCCCGAGACGACGGGGAATGGACTTGTCGGTAAGGCCGGGAAGCTCCTGCTCACCCTTCTTCACAATTACCAGGGACAAAACACTAAGGTTGGAGTCTACGATGCAGCCCCTGACCGACTTTCTTTTTCTCTCACCATCACGACGAGGGCGATAGCAAGAGTGACCCTTTGAGAGAAGAAGGCGAACACGACCGTTGGTGAGGACACCTTGTTTCATGGGGAAACCTTGCTTGTCGTTTCCTCCGGTAATGCGAAGAGTGTATCCCTTCCACTCATCACCTAGGCTGTCGCCATCCACTTCAGCGCCCATACGCTTTTCGTAGAAGACGCGGAGCCTGTGTTCATCGGTAACTTCGATGAGCTTTTGAGCCCCCGTCGCCGGATAAGAAATGTTCAACTGCACAACAAAAACGCGAGAATTTGTTCACATACCGTGCCATAGTACTCAAAGGTTGCCAGTGTAGTGGTAACCCATAACCTAAAATACAAGTTAGATCCCCGGGAAAGACGAATCAAAATGTAAACATACGAGTCGACAGGCAGGTAGGGAGACAATAAATACTCAAAAGTTTTGATAGATTCTATGATCTAACTATTCCCACGGACACAAAAATAAAAACAAATGGCACGACACCCCCGTGGGACACACCGGCCAGCACTTCAGATCTGATCATTCGTCACACATCAAGGTGGGAAACGGCAAATGGTTAACAAAAAATCGGTCACTGATCACCGAGCAGAAAAATTAGAGTAATATTTTTCGCGGATTCAGCCCAAAAACGTACCTTCATCTTAAACTAATAACTCGTTTAAGCGCCACGAGTAAGGCTTCAACCATGAAAGAACATAACCACACCGAGCAGGGGAGTCACGGGGTCCGGAAACCCAGCGTACGCTTAAACCAGGATTTTGCCAGTTGTTTTGTGGCAGAGAAGATGACTGGAAGAGGACTATCATAATTTCGTACAAAAAAACAACGTGTATAAAATAAAATATCAAAAAGAAGCTCTTCATCTTCTT
>Ga0058701_10005764_pt1 | contig 10357 bp, 4 predicted proteins | sample AgamicOrMae_FD_97039 | JGI IMG/M metagenome (GOLD analysis project Ga0058701, IMG submission 97039) | Agave microbial communities from Guanajuato, Mexico - Or.Ma.e | ecosystem: Host-associated > Plants > Phyllosphere > Phylloplane/Leaf | place: Guanajuato, Mexico | collected 2012-06-04 | reverse complement strand
CTGCAAAGAAAGCTGGACCTGAAATCTATTATTAAAATAATATGATTATGAGATAATATTATATGCGAGCAAAAGTAATCGTAAGATACGATTTCTGCAAGGTGGATTCATCGATATAAATTCAAATAAACGTCTTTATGCATACATAAACATACATCGCGTATATAGACATTTACACACATACGTCGGACCCCTATGGACATACATAAATACAACCAACGGACCTATATACATTACTTTCCAATGGAATAATGTCTTGGGTCAAACGATCTCGTGTATGGAACATATTATACAGGAGGCAGCTATTGTAAAAATCGGAGTGCCCACTCCAAATCCCCTTTATTCATTAGACGCAGAGTATTTCCAGCGAATGAAAATAAAAGGTCCATTTGGAATTGAAGTGGGCTAATGGGGCGATGCACTGCACACTCATGGGACGGGCGGACTTGGCTGGGAGAAGAGATAGCGAATCGGCTCGCCCTGCAATCTCTGTCCAGCACCCCCTCCCCCCACCGCTGGGCCCCTGCTCACTTAGCCCTAACGAAATTTTCGCCCTTTTGAAAGGGACAACCAAAGGGTCCTCATGAAGGGTATCCGTTCAGGGTTTTCCAGGGCCATTACAATCACTGACTGTGAGTGAGAAAAGGTTTTTCTCAAACGAAGCGTCTTTTTAAAAAAATCCTCAACAATAGACCTTTAAAATTGAGAGCGATTTGTGCAATATCTTCCGTGAGAAACAACCTCTATTCTGTTTGACAGCGCGTAGCTGTGGGCGCAATGCTCGGAAGCAATTTTTTAAAGACGGACTTTCAACGCCACCCGCAGAGCTGCAGAGTCTCCGAGGCACTTTGATACTATATCACGAGCAGTCTTAATTACCAGAGCCCGTTTGTTTTGTGGCTGCAGCAGCCATCTCGCGGGCCGCTTGCTCATGATGGAATCATTGCAGGGGAGGGGGAAGACTAAAATGACCCAAACCTGGCCGTGAAACAGCCTTATCGTCCTTGACCTACTTTCTTCATGAAGCTGCGACCGGTGATATTTGACGTCGACGTAAACCTTAACATTTTTACGTGATTTTGAGATCTGCGTCTGATACCGATTATTGTGATCTGAAAAGTTATATTTTGTATAGCGACGAATTTTGTGGGCTTTGTTATAGTGTTTTGGAACTGGTCGAAATCTGGCTTTATCGGAAAGTCAAATTTTTATTTCAAATGTACAGATGAAGCGCAGATCCGAAAGTAAGTCTGAGTGATTACAAGAGTGATATCCGCACGCGGTGATGTCGAAAAAGGGATAGCTTAAACGAATGTTACTCTTTGTATGTATACTCAATTGTAAATTAGAAATCGGTATATATTTGATATTCTCAGCACAATTTAAAATGTATTTTCCCATGCATCGGACATTTAGTTTAAAAACATTGAAATAATTAAATCCTTTATTTTCTCACTCATTGTCAGCAGATTTTTAACCGTATACTACCTTGTATTGCATATTGCAGACGAATTGTATTGCCAAAATACCTGTCTTGGAACGAAATCGGTAAAGTGGTCCCGTAGCGCAGTGGCTAGTGCATGTGACCGTCTATCAAGTTGTTGTGGGTTCGATCCCCGGCGACAGAATGCATATTTTTCTTTGCCCTGTGGCCTAACCTGAGAGTTATGAGCGACTCTAGATCAGAGTTTTGACGGGTCGGACTGATGGTCGTGTGGTTACAGTGCTTGCACGTAGCTCGCGGCTCGTAGCGCATAAGCATACCGAAAGGACAGCGCGCTGCGGTCAGACTTGACGAGACTCGGCTGTGGGGGTTAAGTGGGGTCATTCCCACTTCCCTTGGATAACACGTAAGGCCTATGAATCTGGAGCTCCGTCCCACCTGGTACCGTACAGGGCCTAGCGCCTCAGATACCGAAGCTTCCTTTTCCGTAAGCGTGACTTAAATAGTTTTGACATTTATCGTTCGAGCTCTCTTGTGGCGTAGTGGAAAGCATGCTAGAAAGCTATGCTTATGTACCTGTGTTCTAGTCGGGATGGGATCATTTTTTTTCGTATACATAAATATGCTTTTAGGTTAACTTTAAAACCAGGGCCATTGATGGACAGATTATTTTAAGAATTACTCTTAGTTTAAAAAGCTGTTTTTTCCTCCTGCATGATCCGCTCTCCTAAGTTTTTCTAATCATCAAAAGAAAGTTGATTTAAAAAAAAGCGTGCAAAATGTCGGAAAAAAAACCGCCTGTAAAATAATGTCGAGCGAATATTCGCGATTGGGGTACTTTGTTTAGACTCGGATTGTTTCCTTTAGTGAGCGCGACCGTAGACAAATTAATTATATTTGCACTGAAACAAAGGCGCTATTCCTATATTGTTTTCCTCCCAATTACGCATTGAATACGTCTCGACAAATACGATACAGTGTTACAAAATGTGTCTATAGATTTCCTAAGCGATCCGCGACGAGTTGTAAGCGATTATCTCCACAATAAAAGCGCCCCCTCAGATGTTATCACTTTTACGTCGGCGTGTCGTGTCCGTATCGCTTTGCGTCGCTACCGGAAGTCGTCTCAAAAATTATGAAGTGACATTGTCTTCCTGTGGTTCACCTTTTAAGAAATAGTTCATCGCATTATCAGAATTGACGATTATAATTGCGTGGGCTCATTTTCGGTTAGGTTAACCTTACGTTAAGGTTAGGTACCTCGCTTATTTGGCTTGGCGACCAAGTTACCCAAGGTTAATTTAGGTTAGTGTTTGCACCTTGTGCTTCTCTCCGCTCTCACTTCACTCGAGTGCTAAATTTCTATACCTCAGAAAGGTCATAACTGAAAAACCCAGTGCTAGTAAGGTCATAACTGAGAAACCCAGTGCTGTAAGGTCACAACTTTTAGGCCGAAAATTTCAGTGCTTTTAGAATTTCAAATTCTACGCCTACGGGTCAATTTCGGTGTATATTTCATTTTGAAAGCCTTCTTCGATATGTTAAATATGTACTTATAAAAAAGGCTGGGAGCGTAGAAATCAGAATTCCGAAAGCGCGAAAATTTTCAGTCGGGAAGTTATGACCTTGCAGTACTGGGTTCTTCAGTTGTGTTCCTAAAGCAGTGGGTTTTTGAGGTAGCTGTCATAAGCGCCAAAAACCACAAGCGCCAACGCCGCAAGCGCCAATCCGTAACCGCCAAACGAGAAAAGTCGCAAACGCCAAAGTCTTAACCGCAATACTAACCTTGCCTAACCTAACTTAACCTAACCTCACTTAACCTAACCTAACCTAACTTTACCTAACCTATACGATCTTTGGCGTTTGCGACTTTTCTCGTTTGGCGGTTACGGATTGGCGCTTGCGGCGTTGGCGATGGTGGTTTTTGGTGGTATCGAATGCCCCCCGGATTTTGAGTTGTGACCTTTCTGCATTGAGGTAGCTATTTGAAAGCTAGAATAATATGAGAAATTCCAGCTTTCACTTACAGAAAAGTCGCCTGTAATGCCGAATTGGCGTCTTTGCCCAGCTCAGTAAATCGCTTGCAAATAAACTGATGGAAACTTTTCGCAACATGGTTTAACTGTCCGCACACCTAACCACGGTCCCATCCTGTTTCTCTTCCGCTTGCGTCGGTCGACAACTAACTATAGCTATAGTAACCAACACCCCGAAGCGCCTAGAAAACTTGTCAGAAGCAAGCCCCTATCTCATGCTAATGATACAGCCCCACTAACACTGTTCCAGGCGTAACGCCAAAAGCGATCGAAATGTGTTACTTAAAGTTACGGTAGGTTACGGTAACTGGCGTAAGTCCAAGCTTATTCATGATTTCCCAATTAGTATAAAGTCAATTCAGATAGTTGTTAATTTTATGAGTACTCTAAAAAGAATCACAATTTTTTCATTTGAAGTTCAGGTAGCATTTTATTTAATATAATTTTAAATGAGACACTTTAATAGTCATGCGCCATGCTGAGGTTGTGAGCTCGATCCTCACCTGATGCAACCATTTTCCCTCTGAAATATTTTGAGGATAAAAAAATAGGACATGTGAGTTTGGTCGTATTAATGTTTCGTATAGTTTTCACTGGTGGCGAAATCGGTTAGCGCACGGTGTTTATTTGTTAGTAGCCTTGAGCGATGCCTGGGTTGTGAGTTCGAGCCTTAACTGAAGCTCCTATTCTTTACACTACCTCTTTTATTATAAAATAGTTTTTTAACAGGTGTTTCCATTCTTTACACTACCTCTTTTATTATAAAATAGTTTTTTAACAGGTGTTTCCATTCTTTACACTGCCGGTACCTCTATTATAAAAATAGTTTTTAACAGGTGTTTCCTTGCCCTTCTAATTTATCATCTTTACTAACGGTAGCCATAAACGTTCATTATATTATTTAAATATTATTGTAAATTTGAATGAGTGTCTCTGAATTTGAGACTGGAACAGAAAGCAATTTGAACTGAAAATTTCAATGGTGTTCCATCGACTGAAACTTAGTGAATTTTCGCTGAATATTAGAGAATCTCACTTATTCAAATTTAGAGTGTGTAAGAGGTCGCAGGTATCAATAATAAATCATACCCGAATGGCTGCAACAATTGAAAGTTAAAGGAACCCAATTCTATCGGGTCCGAATGCTGACTTGAGTGGGTTGTTGATACCTCAAATCACTAGTTTAAGTTGAAACAGGTTAACTTTGGTTAGTTCATGTTACGTTAAAACATTCTAAGTGAGCAAGCTTAAAATTCAACCTTTTAAAGGTAGATTCAATATATCCTACGAAGTGCCATAGATAACGCTCGTTAATTACGCGATTCGTACTCCGTAAATATGACTAGTTAAGGGAATAGAGGATCATACAGACTCTGTGTAAATACAGATTCTTTATTCGTGTTTCTCCCAACGTTATTTGCTCTGCCCTCGCTGATTTTGGATTAGAATTTGGCGAGGTGAAATAGCCTAAAGGTGCCCTCTCCTCGCTTCGATCCGGGGTTAATTCGATTTTAAACTTGATATGCTAAGCGTTGCTTCGCCGTTGTTACACCAATGCAAAGGTAATCGCCCTCCGTCGTGGAGTCGATGTTTTGCACGTTCGCTTGCAGGTCATCTCATGACATAGTGTAACACAATCCTGGAACATTCTATTCTTTCGCGTAGTGCATTCCTTAACAACAGCTTTATCTCTACGCGAAACTCTGTCGCCGCTAGCGTCTAATTTTGTGGTACACTTAACATTGAACTGCTAACAATAACAATGTAATAACTGATTTAATTCAGTTGTTTTAACTGACTTAAGTCAGTTCAGTTATTACGTTGTAGGTTTTCCAGGTAGCACATAGCACGCTTTCTCGATCTTATGACTTACATTTCGTCGCCGAACTGCGCGGATAGAGGCATCGGGACCACTAAACTTAGCCTAACCTAACCTTACTTAACCTAAAATAACCTACCCTAACTTAACCAACCTTAACCAACCAAACCTAACTTAACCTAATTCTAAACCTAACCGAACTTAACCTACTCTCTTAAAGACTTGGAGTGAAACTCAATCGTTAAAACCAAAAACTCACCCACTTGAAGCTTCGGCATTTCGGCATGGTGAGTTTTTCATTTAAATGAGTGAATTTCACTCGAAAGATTTTTAGAGAGTATCGTCCGGAAGCGAAATAGTTTTTGAATTTAGTCGCTTTCACATAGGTTTGACATTATTTCAAATGTTTTGATTTGATTTTTTTCTAGGTTTGCTGTTTTTGCATCGTCAAATCCAGATTGGTAAGTTGAACGGTACATACTCGTCGTTTAAATGATGTTCCCTGTTTTTGTTACGGAATACTCAGTTGTCTGAAAATTCATACAGCGCGGCTAAAAAAATGAAGCACGGTTGGTAGAGATCCGAGACTTGCTTCCGTGGCTTTTTAAATCAAATTGTTGAGGCATCATTACAACGAAGTTGCTTGAAAGGAACATTGCTTGAAGCAGAAGGCAACGCTTGTTCCATTGTTTAGAACGTGTTTCAATTCCGATCCGAATGAGAAGGAGGGCTGAAATAGGGCTTGTTAGTTCTTGACTAGTATAGAGAATTTCTTCGGGGAGATTTCAAGTATTATATTCAGATCCTCGGAAAGACGGGCTTGAGGGGGCTCGGGCTAGGCTGTTTATCATTCCCGGTCAGAGCCGTTTCTTTAGCGGGGATGTTTGCATCGCGGCGTTCCCGCACGCGGGCGCTGCTGTAGAGTCTGGGCTCATTCTGGCATTCCGTGAAGGTTCTTTGTCATACAATCATCCCATTTGTTTTTGCGGAAAAAAAGCTTGAGAATAGTTTGGTACCGAAGGTTGAATGTGGACATAGTTTGTTTCTAGAGAAAGAAACCTGAGAGGAGAGGGAGTACTCCACAGTAAAAACAGAACACCCGTTTTGGGGAATGCTATGCCTGTTTTGGGTGGGAAACTAAAACGGGGGTTAGTAGGTATAAGTAGGTAATTTTTCAACGTAGACCTATGTTCAGCCACATCAATGGAAAGCTCTCGCCGAGACCTTTCAAGTGATAGTACTGAACATAGGCCTATCTTGAAAATAACCAAAATACGTACTACCAGTGTTATAGTTTCACGCCCAAAACAGGTATAGCATTCCCTAAAACGGGTGTTCTGTTTTTACTGTGTACCTCCGCGAAACCATTTTTCGAGGATCTCGAGACAAAATCTAGGAGACCAAATCGCGATTTAACTTTAAAACAACACCCATTGTCTTATAAAAAGACTGTTAGCGAGAGTTTTGCAAACAAAAAGCGAGTATTGCTGAACATCTCGAAATAAAAAACGTTATTAAGCTCGCGTAATTGTAGGTAAGACTAAAGTATCATCTCGCCGTATTTCGTATTTGAGAGGATTGAAGTTGGAGCGGGAGGAAGCAACGATATTCGCACGCTAATTGCAATTTGCCGCTGATCATTTTCGATGATAATTTTTGCCTTTTCAGCCTCAACGCGGCATTGCCACCAACTCCATCCCTCCCTCTTCGTCCGCCTTGTTAGTCTCATCATTTCCCGTTCTTGTCTGCTATTCATGAAATCCTTTCATCTTGATTCTTTCGTTGCAACTCGTGGAAGGTCTATTCGCCCGACGGGTTTCAACATGAACTGCAATGTACGCCTGCGTTTAAGTCGTCGCATTAAAAAAACATTTTTTAAAATCTTTTTTGTTAAAATCTCACAGCAGAGCTTTTAATATTTGCCCGACAGTTCTACATTTGGGAGCTCTCTACGTGCGTATTAGTCTTAAGGTAAGATTCTGTCTTGCATTGTTAAAAAGAAAGCGTTGTCAGATGTCAGAAATCTAATTAGTTTCATGTATTGAAGTTCCTAGTTAAATCTAATGATACGTTTTAACACCCACAAGAAAAATTGAAACGATTTCAATGCAATCCTTCATTAAACTACAGAATTATTAACTTGCATCGGACTCTTCAGGTCCGAGAATTGTGGATAGGCAGCCCGCATTGTATAGATGTAATGCGTGTCGCCTAACCTGATAAGCCGTATTCTCACACAAGACCTGCTCGACTAAAAATCAAATTACCTCTATGCAGAAAGACAGTCTTTTATCGCATTGCTAATTTAGAATATAGGATTCTATACCTTTTGTATTTCCTCGTTTTTATTTTTCGTTTTATCACAAGGATAAACGAACCGCTTAGACTAGGTTTGTTAAACCAAGGTAACGTGCCTTGCAGCTAACTTTGCTATTGCTCCGTTCTCTTATCGCTAAGCCTGATGCCACTTATCGATGGCAGTTGATGCCACCGAGAAGAAGGACCTATCATTTCGTTTTCAGTACTATCCTGATAGAATACGACATCGTTCTCGAGTTACTTTTCAAAACATGAGTTTCAAGTCTGCTTGCAAGAATGTTTTATAAAATTATTTTTTCAACGGTATAACGATTTAACTGGGTCTCAAAAACAACTACATTCCTTGCCCCATAATACGAGCCTAGTTTCAAAATGATGGACTAATGCTGTAGCCATGAGATAACAGTGTGCCTTAACCAATCCAACAGTGCAGATCCACATTGTTGTGCAGATCCCATTCAGGGCTGATAAGTAGGTGACACGGGCCGCGGGTTGCCTAACCGCAGGGGCATCTAGGGGGGAAAGGCGGGACCCCAGCCAACAATGCGCGGTCAACGAGATGCTTTTGTATTAGCAATTAGCACCTCAGAACATCTGCGAAATCTCCTGCTCCAAATACTAATGCTAAATATTTAACGTTCTTCCAAAGACTTCACAGTAAAAACAAAATACCCGTTTTGGGGAGTGCTATACTTGCTTTGGGTGTGAATCTAAAACGGGGCTAGTACGTATTTTGGTTATTTTTCAAGATAGGCCTAAGTTCAGTTATATGATTCGAAAGGTCTGGGCGAGAGCTTTCCATTGATGTGGCTGAACATAGGACTATCTTGAAAAATGACCGAAATATGTACCACCCTCGTTATAGTTTCACACCCTAAACAGGTATAGCATTCCCCAAAACGGGGGTTTTGTTTTAACGGTGACTCCTTTGTGATATCAAACCCTGCAATTTTATTTGGTAGCGTATTTTGCACGGAGCCTATATTTTTTTCAATTTTTCGGGTGTATTGGAGTAAGTTAATTTTTATTAGCAAGATGGAGAAATCTTTATAGTAAAAAGACGCGGAAACCTTTCCGAGAAGGGAACACTGGTTCGTTGTGACGCGGGCCTGCTGAGCAGCAACGCGCCCATCACGTAAGTTGAGAAGCTCCGTGCGCCTATATAAATCACCCCTTGGCGCCTTCTTTATCGGGCTGTCCGACCCGGCCCGATCCGGTCTGGTCCAGCCAGGCCGAACAGAAGGGTGTTCGTGTCCAGCGCCCAGCGGACGAGGATGGCCAACTCAATCTGCAGGTGAAAGGGCCCAGGCTCTGTTGCATCCCCCCTGAAACCCCCCTCCCTTCGAAATCATTTCAAAGGTCGTTCCGACGCTTCTAGTAGTCAATACATCAAACTGAAAGGTATCCCATAGCTGCTTTCCGTTTGGGCGACCATGTTATTCTCTATTGCAGTCAGGAATCTTGCTTTCCCTATAGGCTATTGGGATTTTTCCTATAGGCTATAGGGAAAATCCCTATAGGGACAAATCACGTCCATTTTATCCGGTAGTTCATTTCATTTCCTGAGAGAATGTTATATCTTTGCTCCGAAATAAAATAACATCTCCTACAAGTAGTCTAAGCAGAATCATCTTCCTAATTAAAATAGAAGTTTGATTTCATTCGTTGAGAGAAGAATGAATGGCTTTAAAGCTGTACTTCGCACGAGTGTTGGTATGAGACTGTTGAAGAGACATGAAGGCGATCGTAAATGGGGACTGGGAAAAGAAAAAGCTACACAGTTGAAAAAAATGACCTTTTTAAGGAGTTCTGTATCTGTTTTTCTGATTGATTGTGAAATTAAAGAGGGGATGCGTATTTTGGTTATTTTTCAAGATATACCTGTATTCAGCCATATCATTCAAAAGGTCTCGGCGAGAGCTTACCATTGATGTGGCTCATTAAAGATCAATCTTAATAATAACCAGGCACTACCCCCGTTTTAGTTTCACACTCAAAACATAGGTATTAGGGTTCCCTAAAACTGTTGTGGTTGATTTTACTGTATGATAAGTTTCCGGGAATTGTAGACAGATTGTTGGTGGCTGTGAGCAGGTCCTATGCATAGGGTAGGGGACTGCTCTAGACTAGGTAAGAGGAAATTTGTCTTTCTTTGGTTTTTCCAACGGACCGTGAATTATGGATGAGCGCGGATCGAGGAGAAGGCAAGGTCGAAAAAGGAAAGACTAACAGTATTTGCACCTAGTTACATCGACGTAAAATCAGCTTTGACTTAGTTAAATTAGTGATCGTTCTTTTACGCCCAAGGACCCAATCGGAATCGCAAGGAAGTGTTGCAGATATTAAGCTTTTTACATTGTTAGACCGTTTTATACTTTAGACCAGAAAATTTTTCTCTGTATACGTTGTTATCGAGTCAGTGACGAATTTTCCTGCCGAAGTTGTGACGTTTCAAGCAAAAACGACCGCAACGTTTTTAAATATTTTTTTTAAAAAGGATCTGTTTCAAAGGACGTTTGAAAAAAATATAGAACAAAGCCTTATTTTTATCTACAATCAGATTTTAGTCAGTCCCAATTTTTTTACATGTATTTTTTTTAAAGAAATTGCAGCTAAGATATTTTGATATATTTTCGAGGTATTCCAAAGCACGTTTTTTTTTTTTGCTTTTTTAATGAGCAAAGCGGTTGCCTTAATTTTTATAACAATAAGATTTTAGTCAGTTCCAAAATTCTTTTT
>Ga0058701_10005763_pt1 | contig 10358 bp, 7 predicted proteins | sample AgamicOrMae_FD_97039 | JGI IMG/M metagenome (GOLD analysis project Ga0058701, IMG submission 97039) | Agave microbial communities from Guanajuato, Mexico - Or.Ma.e | ecosystem: Host-associated > Plants > Phyllosphere > Phylloplane/Leaf | place: Guanajuato, Mexico | collected 2012-06-04 | reverse complement strand
TTAGAGCAAATAAATTTGTACTGCCTCGGTTAAAAGTTTCTAACTAAGTAAACGCTCAGTAGAAAAAGCTGAAGAGTTCTTCTTTGCAAAGGCAAATTCAGTTCGAATTACTTATTACCTGAGAAATCACAACAGACCACTGATGCCAAAATTCCGGTGATGAAAGCAGTGAAAAACATTCCCAATCTCACTCAATCTTTTCTAGATGTGAGCACAAGTTTGGCAGTTACCAAGTAGGTTTGGCATCAATGGATTAGAATTGTGGAGGCGTGCCCATCCAAAAAACATCAGTCATTGGTGAGATTTTACTTTCGCTACTCGCTAGTTAACGTGGTCTATTCGCAAAGCGAAGTATTTACATTACAAACCATCAGTCGGACATCGCTAATGCTTAGGCTTATGAAAGAACGCGGATACAAAAGCCAGTGGTTTCTACGTAAAGATCTTCGAACTAAAGATTCGCCATCGGTTATACCAATCTTTAATTGAGGATCTTGACTTGCAACGCACGTTGCATAATCGCTAGTGCCTCCATATTTACTTGTATAAAACTTAAATACAACGCCTGCGAAGTGAGAACACAACTTGTCTAGTCCTCGGTATGCACGGACAATGCGCCAATTACAAATCACTCCTTAACGAAAGTGTGTTACTGATGGGATCGGTTCGAGTTCAGAGGATATATGTGTCAGCAAAAACCAGTAGAACATCGAATCGTCGCGTAGTTGTAGAAAAGTGAGAATATCTTATTCTGGTGCAAGCCTAGAAAAATTCTTAATCGACTTTGGATTCGACAAGTGCGCATCGGGTCGTGCATACCAAGAATAGACGGCTAAGGCGGCGTGAATAGTGAATTGCTAGTATTGAAATTCAGAGTAAAAACTGTTCATAAACTGTTAAATACACAAGACAAGCACGACAATACGTGTACACAGAGATATGAAAAACATTTTCAGAGCCATAACTTCACAACCCTAAGAAATAGGACTTGCACTACTGGACCGTATTAGTGAACGCCGTGTTGATTACAGCTCATGCCATGTTGCCATATATCGCCTTCGCCTAACTTAACCGCGGTTAACTCGTGAACCCATGAAGATAATGACGTTCGTGGTGTGTTTTCGCTCTCAGCTAACCTAAGGCGAGTATTTTGATCACAATTACTGTACTCGAGGAACACTGAGTCGTGACTTACGCATTATCATGGAGCATGGCGAGTACAGTTTGTCAAGCTCTTTTATTCTTAGAGCTAGTATATTTGATATTTTGCCTTTTAAAGACAGCTGAGGCTTGGGGGGCATTGCTATTAAAGGTCTGATTACAATAGTTTTAATCATAAAAAATTCCATCAAAAAAGAAATGGTGACTGCTTGAAGCTATCTGGGATTTTCATTGTCCTTTCCAAGGTAAATTTCATTTAATTCAGACACAAAGCCGATGATTTCGCAGAACGTGATCCTGATTCTCCATGGTCAATTTACATTCTTAGCGCATAAGCTAACAATTTTCCATAATTTTTCTGAGATTTTCCCAAACTTTGAATTCCACGACTTCGAAGGATTCCAAGATTTTAGGATTAGTGGCCGAGCAAACTGTGATTAAATTTGAAGTGGCGTAATCTGGCAACATTGGGCTCATGGCTACAGATATGTGGCAATGTTGACTTAAACGGCCAGTATAAAATCATACTCGTAAAAAGTCTTCATTGAATCAATCGTCGCTCTACAAGGAACATTTGCATATGAGCAAACAAAAATCAATTATGCATATGCTTTGTACGGTGCTTAAAAAAATTGGAGCACACCTCAAAGTATCCAACTATCTTCCTCTCACTCTTACTGAACAGCCCGGGGTCACGTGATCTTACAACTACAAGTCATTTACAGTGCCAACTGCTTTGATTTCCAGTATAGCAATAGATACTTCCATTTAAAGCAATGTTGTTTATACCAATCCGGTTTTGTTGCTGGCGACACAACCGGAGCTCATCCAAATCTGGTAGATGAGACTAGATAACTACAACAACGTTTTTTCGCGCCATCATAAAACTAGAGAGCTCGGAATTAGAGAGTCGACAACTACCCGATCGCTGGTCAGACAAGAAGGCGCAACATTCGCTTTCCTCGTTGCGGACACTTCTTTGAAGCACTCTTCATCAACTGGAGAGCTTCGAGTTAAAGAGTCGAACACCAGCCCAGCACCTCATTGGCTGGTGCGACGTTCGCTACTCTTTGTCGACTCTCTACTTAAAAGCTCTCTGGGTGAAACTGTTCTCGTGAGTGAGCGGAAGTCTATCCGAGCAAAAGTGCGATCAAATCAGAGTATAACGTCTTTTGTCAGAAGCATCCCTCAAAAACGAACAATCAGGAGTAAAGCACGCACACACAGATATCGTCATCTTGACATCACAGGCTGTCATTCTTCCACAAAACAAAAATATCAGTGTTTTGGCGCCAGAGCGCATCTCATTATGCGTTATCACATGTTGCTATACAGGAACAAAACATAAAGGGAGAAAAAAAATAAAAAAAGACGTAAAAAATAAATACGTTGGGAGTAAATAATAAGAACGACTATTAATTCTACGAATAGAACAATGATCCAACTAAAAATAAATCGTTTTATTCTTTTTTGGCAATGAATTCATGAGCACAATCAGAAGCTGAGGGTCCCTAGTCTAATTTAAGGCCCAATGGACGAGTCATGCTAAACTACAACTACAAACATTCGTCCTGAAGAGGGTAAGGAAAAGCAAGCCGGATAACAACAGACTGTTCCGGCTTTCGGTTGGTGCAGCTTTTAGCTGATGCAGCTGTTGGCTGTTCACCTAGACTATTCAGCTTGGCCGCAGCGCACTCTTAAAATTCGAGTAAAAGGCACGGTGAGCACACTTCACAAAAACAAAAATAGCCAACACTGTGAGAAGGCAGCCAAGTTCATCGCCTTTACGTTACTGGAACCCTTCGTGACGAGATGTGTGGCTACTTTAAAGTAATTCCCTTTACAGTAATCTCACGAGATCAGTGTACGATCTAAAACAATGCCGGAAAAAGAAAAAAACGGGAAGAGAGTTCCACGAAAGGGGCAGACATTACCCAGAACGATAAAAATTTGGAAAATTCGTATCGTCTGAAAGCAGCTGCCCTTTCCCCGGTTCTCTGCCGGGACAATTCGCACCAAGCTTTGTCAAAATTTCGATGTTCACTCTCTACAATTTGACTACAAACAACCCTGGTTCGAAAGCTGACTGGTATCAAGACTTCCGCTGAACAATAGACTCTGAAACCTCAACAGTCCGGGCCACAAAAATACTCGTCATGTCCCGAATACAATATTTTCCGTAAAAATCGCGGTGCGGATCTGGTAAACCTGGGTCAAAACCTAATAAAACAAACATAAAAAAATTAAGTGGTTACCTTGAAATCAGGGTAAATAATTGGTCCTTTCAACAAGTCACTTCGTTTAACAAAGATCGTCAAGGAAAATTCAAAAGCTGGTTAAGTTGGCATTCACCGGTTAACCTCGGAGGTTAATCAACGGGGTGCTGTGAGATGTGAATAGCTTGCCAAAACTACAACAAACTAACAAAGACGGAGTCAAAATGGATTAGTCTATGTAAGATGATCCTAATACTCAACAATTTTGGCAGAGAAATCGACACAAGAGAGGAATAGATTTGAAGTACACATGAAACACAACACAGACAGCTAAAATCGACTTAAAAAAATGGCTTTCAGTTTTGTGTCCTCAGCCACACGTTTTGTCTAGATGCGGCAGCGTTGCCACACTTTGTCATACGCTTCGCTTAGAAAACGTTTACGGCAGTGAGATAAATCTTTTTAATGTAAAAAGGAAAAAAGCGACTGATTATCACATTGTATTCGCTACATACATGGTGTCGTCGAGGCAATCACGAGCCACGAATACACTATTGGTCTTACTTCCCTACGTAGAAATGACGCGCCTGTCGGACAAGACTGCAGCTAGTCCAACAAACGTTTACGTTTTACGTTCTAGGACGCAGGAAGCAAGCGACCTAACCTACCAATACGGTGACTGGGAAGAGAAAAACTGAAAATACACGCTCAGTATGCCATCATCCGGCATTCTCACGCACGTCACGTATATACAGTACAGATCTTAACATAGGCTCACTCGAAGGCAAGACGCTGTCTTAAGGCAGGGTTCTGGCCACGACGTGAACCGCCGTGGCGCAACCCACAAGTTCGCTTAAACGAGCCCGGCGGCCAGGTTCGCTATGAGATCGCAAGGTAAAAAAGGGGGAATTAAGGGCTACGTGAGCGAAATCTTGGGGATCTGCGGCAGTTTCGTAGACTGAGATGTGTGGGACTGGCGCGACTGGCGCGAGTTGATGGTGCTGGTGCGCTCCTCCGAGCTGATCTTGTTGCTGCTGCTCAGCGGGTTGGGCTTGCTGGAGCTGCGCGACGACGGCGGCGCCGATGTCCGGAGCTCCACCTTCTCTTCGGGCGGGTGCGGCAGGCGGCGCCGCAGCCAGCTGTGGCGGAGGGCCACGGCCGGGGTCATGCGCTTCTCCGGGTCCCACTCCAGGCACCGCCGCACGAAGTCCACGAAGTGCGCGTCCCCCCGGCCCTTGAGGGCGATGAACAGCTCCTTGGAGCCGGGCGGCCCCCGGGGCTTGCCCCGCCGCGACTTACCCGCGCCCATGCCGATGGTGCCGTCGGGGTGGATGGTGACCCCGCAGTAGCGCGGGAAGCCCTTGATGGTGGGGTGGAAGAAGTTCTTGGAGCGCTTGCCCGCCTCGATGAGCTTGGCCGGCGGCATGCCCCGGAGCTCCATGATGCAGGCCAGCTGGTCGCCCTCGTCCTCGCCCGGCAGCAGGGGAAAGCCCGTCACCAGCTCGGCCAGGATGCAGCCCAGGCTCCACATGTCGATGGGCATGCCGTAGCGCGCGCCCAAGATCACTTCCGGCGCACGGTAGAAGCGCGACTGGATGTACGTGTACATCCGCTCCGGCTCGTAGCAGCTGGACCCGAAGTCGATCACCTGTACGCAACACATGTCATTGTACTCGTCCATTACGCTTTTAGTCATGGTCATGGTCGGATTCCGGTTGTCGACCTCCGATTCCGCCGATCAAAACTGCCTTTCCGAGCGGAATCCCCACCGAAAACAACTCCTCACTTTTTTCTTCAAAAAAAAGGGAATATCTATCGACCCGACTGCCCAATTTAAAATGTATTAGCTTGGGTTCCGTACGTTCAAGTCACCTCCCATTTAAAATGCATTAGGTCAGTTACGTACGTCGAGGTCTCCCTATATTAATTGCATGTCGGTTCAATACCAAAACCCTTAAAAAATCTTCAATTTTTTTTATTTATTTTCAGGCTCACTTTAACACTCAACAAACTTACTGAACTATGACAAAACCTAACCTTACTTAACATTACATTCGACCTTTACAGGGTGTCCGGTGAATACGCAAAAAGCAATGCAAGGCTTATATTTCGTGGGTTTTCAAGGGCAATTCTCTGTTTCTTCGAGGCCGTGTTCCTCTTTTTTGGAAAGCGATTTTGATCGGTGTGAAAAGCGGTATAATATTCGGTAAAAAATTAGAAAAAAAAAGTCGGTTCTATGAGGGTTTTCCAGCCAATTTAAGGGCAATTCTCATCGTAAGCTTTTTCCGCGAAGAAGATTGTTCATCCCGGTTTATCCCGTCCAAAAGCGGAGGTGTGGGCGCTTTCCTTTCCCCATAAAAAATTGCGTAAGTGGTAAACTTGATAATAAAAGTCAATTTTAGTTAGATGTCACAAACGTAAAAAAAATAAAAAAAAAATAGGCGACTTTCCAAGGAGCTTGTAACGATCGTATTGCCTCATGCCCTTTCCTCACGGTTCATTGATCTCAGCAGAAATGCTCGGGATTTCCTTGGTTCTTAGGTACAGTCCGTATCTACTTTCTACCAAAATGATTCTACTTTTGACCTTGACTATCATGACTCCCTACTCAAAAGTTAACTAATTGAAGAATGAATTGACACGGAAATTGACGAGAGAAACGTTAGCGTCGATGACTCACGGGGGTTGCTTACGGATAGGGGCCGCATGACGTATTTTCGGATGGCCCCTCGAGCACTTGCGCGCTCGAGTTCCTATGTACAGTCATAACCCTTTCTGTCCTCTTGTGTGATATATGAGTCACCCCTCCTCCCTTTTCATGACAAGACAGAAACATGAGACCATTGCCAACCTCTCAAAACAAAGGAGATAAAAGATAACTTTGTTTTCTCCTTCAACACTTTTCAACCATACTACTTCCATAAAGGAATCACATGACTGCCAATTACTAAGTCAAAACTTGCAATCCCACCCCCACAAAACACTAACAAAATTGATTACTAGAGAAAATAAATTTAATTAATGTATGAATCACCAGCTACTCTTCCTTCATATACTTATACTTTTTCTGGAAACTTTTTTTTTTGTTCAGAAGTTATCATGACTTTTTAAAATATTAAAAGCTGTAGATAACTTTGTCCTCTTAATGTAACATTTCGGGGAAATTTGATTAAAAAATGTTTGAGATAACACGAGATATGATCTTAAAGTCTAAATAATTTGTTCTTTAATTGAAATGAGATTCAGATTAGCAACTGGTAGTTTTAAGTCATTATCTCTAATACAAAGAATATCACTCTCAAAACCAAAATAATAAAATCTAAAAACAACATAAGCTCATTTACTACATGAAAAAAATAATTATTTTCTCATATGCAAAATATACCCTCCTCAAAATCAGAATTGAATCAAATATGAGATAGGCTGTAAAGTAGAGAGTCATATCTTATAAGCACTGAGTGATCTAAATCACGTGAAATAATGTTAAGGGTTAAATTTTGGCATCAAAAGGAAATTCAATTTCTTCCATATTGTTTCATAAAAATGACTTGAAATATGAAAACTGGTGGCATTTCTGTACTTAGCATGCATGATAAGAAAGGCTCCTTGTTTCAAGAGCTATCACTTACCTTAATCCCACTCCGACTCTGTTGTTTTAAGAGGATGTTCTCAGGCTTCATGTCACAATGAATTATTTTATTCCGGTGAAGAGCATCCAAACATTGGAGTAACGAATAAGAAAACTTGCGCACCAATTGGAGACTAAAGCCTTGAAACTTGTTTTTCTTAATGAGTTCATACAAGTTGATGGACAGCAGCTCAAAAGTTATACACACATGATTGCGGAATGTGAAATTGTCAAACATGTGGATAATATTCATTGTGTTGTCTTTGTCTTGCTTCCGAAGATCACTTAGAATTCTCACCTCTTCAAGAGCTTGTCTATGAAACCTCTTCTCATTTCTGACCATTTTCAGAGCAACGTTTTCATGAGTCTTGTGATCATAAGCTTTAACTACTTGGCCGAAACTGCCTTTACCTATCACTTTCAAGACTTCATAACGATACGCTACATGGTCATGAGGAGTATGCAGGTATGAGCCTTGTTCATTGTCATACCCACAGTTATTTGGAGCTCCAGGTATGCCTAGCACCTTCTCCGCCAGGGCCCCTATGAAGTAGATTTCTGGATATTGGTAGATTTCTTGCTGTTCGTACGGAGTCAGCTTCTTCATGTACAGCCTCATCACCGCCTCTGGTTTGGCAGCCACTGAAGGGAATTTACTGTGGACAGGACTCCCTTCCTCCGCGGGTCGTCCATTCGTGCTCGCACTTGTTTTTAAGGGTGGTAGATGGTTCCTGGCTTCTGTAGACGGGAGCGAAGGTGCCAAAGGGGGCTGCATACCTGCCTGTGCATTGGCTGGCAGAGCAGGTTGCTGAGCAGGCAGAGCCACAGGCTGCAAGGGTTGCTGGAGGGTCGGCAAGGAAGCCTCCCCATTGCCATTGGAATACAGAGGGCCGCACGCAGCCCTCGCTGCATCCTTGTATAAGGGCCCCGACATTCTTGAACCAAGCATCAGCTAAGCAGTAGCTATGCAGCAGCTAAGCAGGCTAGTGGGGTCTGGGCTTGCGCTTCATGACGGCCTCCCCGACCAGCAACAAATTTGCGGGTCACTTTTCCGCTGCTTTTCCGTCGTCACGGACAATGGGCGAACGAGCTTGTGAACGCAGCCATCACTTGAGATCGGCCAAGTTCAAAATAATCCATTTGTCTTCAAAATTTCACTTGTAGCTCGGCTTACCGTACAAGAACCCAAACTCTTGTTTGCTGAGGAAGGGAAAACAAAACAAAACACGACTTCGCAGAAGGCCTCGCTTTCACGATTCTCCCGTAGATGATTCACCGATCGTCAATTCTCTCCCCGTTGCCAAGTTTAATTTCGAATTACTAATTTTTCATCGATTTATTTCCTAATTTTCCATAATCATTTCCAACAACTACATGGTGTATTTTAATATTTAAAACAAAAACTTCGTGTATCGATCGTCATTTGTCCGTCAGCCATGCGCTGTCTGCTGCTTCTTCCTCCTGTCTTCTCTTTTAAACTAGAACAACAAGGGTGGAATTTCAAGTGAAGAATCGTATTTGATTAAAAATGGCCTCTTTAAACGAAGAATTATTTAGAAAAGCTATCAATAGTGTATTTAATAGCTGGACGGCTCTTCAGGTAGATTTCGTGATGAGTGACAAACTTGAAAGTGCACCTAACCTTAACCTGTGTCTGACAGCATGTTTGGTATTTTTCAGCTGGCTGTTGAGCATGGGATGGGAGGTCCGCAAGGCAATGCCAAAGCTGTTGCAATGATGGATTCTGTCATAGATTTATATCGCAGTAAAGGTAAGTGAGCTGGCTGACTTTGTTCCTCAGAGCAACGGACTGTCAACTTTTTATTTAAGCCACTTACTGTATGTGTTTTCCAGATTCTGTCGACTGGCAAGAAGTTGCCGACCTACTATCAGATTTGATGGACAACGAATTCAACACTATTTGTGAAGATGATTCTACAGACGAAGTAGGCTTAGTAATATGGGAAATGCAGAGGTTGTGTGCCCAGGGTGATGTAGCCGGTGTTGAGGCTGAAATTTCTAAGTTACCTTCGTGCAAACAGTGGTTAAGAAACTGTGTACCACAAACAGTAGTAAGTTTACAAACATGAAATTTTTATTGCATATCATTATTTTTTTTGGGGTGAGCACTGCTAAGTTCAATTATTGTTTGTTCTAGAACAGTGTGCTACAGGCAACTGCAGAATCTGATGATTCTAATGATGAGGGTGAGCAAATGGAGACAGAAGAGGTAGATCCAGATCCGGGATGGACTCAAGTCACAAGAAAAAAGAAAGGGAGTGGTCATTAGTTTTAAGTTATTAAATGTTTTATTTATGACCTATGTGCAGTCATTTCTTAATTTTAATTTCCATCTAAAGCAAAATAGCTCAGTTGCACCTATTGAAATAGGTGATATTGGAGAGAGATGGAAAATATCCTATGAGAAACAATAATTATAGTCCGGGAGAAAACGGGAAAAGCTCATCAGGCAGAACAAAAAATTGCAGCCTGTAAATTGAGAGCTCTGACAGTCGAACTAAGTGGACAATTTCGGGGGGGGGGGAATAGTGCCTCGGCAACTAAGGTCATATAAAACACTCAGACCTTATCGGCAACAGCTAAGATCCTACCTTTTTCTGTTTCTTCTTCTTTTTTTTGTGAGGAAACTTGAAAATTTTAAAGTTAAAATCAAAGGATAATTTCACTCAAAAACATATTCTTTCGTGGAAAATTAAATTTTAAAAAAAATTAGCAAAATCATTAATTCGGATGGTTGCGGTGGGCCTCCTCAGTCGTTGACTGTTACTTGCAATTCTTGCAATCAACCACTTTACGAGGGCGATCAGTACATTGGAGTAACCGTTAAACCGAATTTACCAATTAACAGAGATGTGCTAATTATGCTTTTAGGAGCGGCAATTTATGCTCTAAAAAACATTCCAATTATGCTCAAATTATGCTACAAATTTTGCTATTTTATGCTTCGGTTATGCTTTGAATACAGCCAAATTATGCTTCCTAATGCGGTTGTTTCTTCTTTAAAATGTAACTAAAATAATGGTTTTTGACAAAAATGCTAATTGAGGAACTACTAGGCGTTTTTGAGGGGATGGGGAGATTAAGGCATCAAGAATCTAGAATAAATAATGAAGCGAACTATCACTAAAATTTTTAGGAAGAATGTTTAGGAAGACACTCAGGTGGTGGGGAAGTCCCGCCTTGTTTCAAATAGCGCTCCGGGTGGAGGAAGCCTACTTTTCGGCGCGACACTGGTCTAAGCCTTTTTAAAACTATTTCTTTTTTAAAAATACCATATTTTCTAGTGATTGGCCGCAAAAATTGGCTAATTATGCGGCATAATGCTAAAATCG
>Ga0058701_10005762_pt1 | contig 10358 bp, 6 predicted proteins | sample AgamicOrMae_FD_97039 | JGI IMG/M metagenome (GOLD analysis project Ga0058701, IMG submission 97039) | Agave microbial communities from Guanajuato, Mexico - Or.Ma.e | ecosystem: Host-associated > Plants > Phyllosphere > Phylloplane/Leaf | place: Guanajuato, Mexico | collected 2012-06-04 | reverse complement strand
TACTTCCCCTCTCGCTCCATGAGAGGTCCCCGCCTCCCCTCCCTTCCGTGCCCCCACCACTGCACATCGCATCCCTTACCCCTCCCACCGCCCAGGCTCCAGCTCCGCCCATCCGTACCCCTCCCCTCCCTTCCCATCCCCGAGGAACACACGGCACATTTCAACCCCTGCAACTGCATTGCACCAAAGTGACGTTTTGAAACGCATCCCCTGAAAGATGTGAGGTCAGAGTGACTGCCCTTTGGAGCTTAAATGAAGGGTCGCTTCAGGAACCGGTCTCCGAAAACTGACCACCATTCACTACTTCCCGTGAGGCAAGCTTCCGTCCAAAATCCGTTAAGAAAAAACTAGACTGCCCACGAAATGGATTTCGGAAAATATTAATACATTTATTTCGGTGCTTTAAGAGTTTTGGCACATCACGCACTGATTTCAGTTTTGAACTAACAACACACCTACACTACCCTACGCAACGAAAACGTTTCGGCTCTTGTGTCAATCATAAGCCGCGTAGCTATTTCTAAAATGGCACCTTTGATTTTGCAATCATAAAAAATTGATACTCATTGTCAGCACACCTTTCTCATGTCCGTTTAATTCTTTGTCCAAAAAAAATGGCTTTTCTCTTTTCGTTGCTTTTTTTATGGGATTTCTAATAGTGTAAAAAGTAGCTCTTGTCAACCTTAATCCCAAATATCAGCGTTTTTATCGTTCAAAAAATAAATTTGGGGAAAAAATGGAGCCAAGTTTTCTGCATTTTTTTTCCTATCGGGTTGATTGTTTTGTACTAATCTTTTTCTGAGGGCTCTTTAAGATCATGCGGATCCGTTTTACGGAAAAAAGCCGAAAAATCTCGTAATATTGAAGCAAAAAGTGGCGATATCCCAAGCCGCAAAGTTTTCACCATTTTCCCTTTCTTTTGCCACGGCGTGCGGACCAAGTGAAGTGCACTCTCTAGTGTTCTACTGGCCCAATGCCGGTTAACGAAGCGAATACACGGATAGCTGATACGCACATTGCGTGATATTTCGAGCTTTTTCTTGAGGTACTGAAGAACCCTTTGTGATACTTACTCTTTTCTGATGAAAATAATACCTTTTTTCGATGCTCCCTTACCTTATTATTTGTATTTGCACCAGTGTTAAAAAACATACAAGTATTTTTTTAAAGTAAAAAAATAGGTTCTCATAACTGATACAGTATTGTGGTTCGTTTTTTTTAGGTAAAACTAAATATCAAACTAAAAGAGTCAGCACAATGACACTAAAATATACAGTCTGTAATTAGCCTTGAGAGATAATGCATTTTAAAGGAATACATTGCAAAATTTTATACCAAAAGTCATCGCATTTTTAAACCTAAAATATTTTTAATATTCCCAGTGCATAACTCGACGCAGAACAAATGACTTTGTCAAAATTACTTTACAAAATTTCAGAAGACAATTTTTATTTGGCTGCAATTACTAAAACAAATTGTAATGTTAACAAGCAAATAGTGAAGGCTACGAAAAATGATTGTTATTTCAACAGATACGGTTTTAGTCTGTATATAGGCTCAAAGCGCGATTGTCAGTTTCACTGATATCTGTTTACTGTGACAGTCATTTTTTTCCGGGGGTGTATAGTCATATCAATGGAACGGTTTTTCTAAGCCCTCTCGTATCTGACATAAGCCTAAGCAAATTACGTATTTCGCCCGCCCTACCGCTATACCCAAAACAGGTATTGTGCAACCCGAGTCGGGTACCGGTACTCATTTCATCAGCGAAGCTGCGTGAATATCGATGCGTGGAGTTGGTTTCGAGAGAAAAAGTGGAATTGTTTTGACGCGCAGCGCAAGTGGGTTAGTGCGCGAGAAATGAAGCTTCTAGCCAGAGAAAGTCGCCGACGCCGACGATAGGCCTAGTCTACACGGAAGCTCATGTCCGCTTGCGAGCCTGAAGCGCAATGCAGCAACAGCCGAGAAAAGGCGACTTTTGGCGGCCGCATCCGAGCCAGCTGACAACGCGAAATTTGGACCCCGGCCAGCTCACCTCAACCGACCATATTAATCGAATTCACAGGGACACTACAAGGAGAAACCGCTAACTTTAAAAATTACTAGTAATTGAGACGCTGGTGATTGGCTATCAGTAGAAATGGGTGCTGCGAATATTTTAGCAAGTACGTTTTTAGTTCATAAATCATTCAACCCAGTTTTTAGGTACCTAATCTTCAACCTAGTCCTAGCTCAATCGAGTATATCCTTACTTTACCTTATCTTACGAGATGTAACGCAAACGTGAACCCCCCCCCCCGCCCCTTCTCGGAGCGTTACGTTTTGTGTAGACCCTTTAACAGTTTCGTACGTTTTTATAGCGACGTATGGTTAGAGGGTCGTTACGTTGAAGTATAACCCCGTCCTCAAGTAAGAGCTATGGCAGTTAGTACATAGCAAGGCTAGCTGTTAAAAAAATGTAACGGCGACTTGGGAAGTTGTAATTTTCAGTTAAAGCTGCAATCTTTTAAAGCAAAGAGTGTCATCTGGGCATTAAAAGCGGTGCGGTGTTGTCGACAAGTCGGATTCTTTGTTAGTAGCACAGTAGAAAGTATTGACGTTGGAACTTTCAATGACGTTTGTCGAGCGCAATGGTTTTATTTTCAGGTGTACGGCCTCCTGAAAAAAAATTTAAAAAATACGGCTGAATTTCAGCTCGCTCCACCGAAATTGGGCGATTTTTACGGTTAAGGAGTTGGACCTTACTTGTCGGTAATTATTTTACTGTCGGAAAAGTTTCCGCTTATTTTTTCTTTTCAATGCGACTGTTCGTCTCAATTTTAGTGTAGTGTAACCCAGTCCTAACGCAGTTTTAGCTCCGATCTGTACAGTAAAGATAAGCTCTAACATGAAACGCCCATTTTGATTCTGAGAATTTTCTTCTCCATTTCCTTATATTTTACCATATAAAAATTGGAGGGGGAAAGTTGTTTATTGCAAAGTGAATGGTTGAATTTTTTTAACCTCGTGTGTTCTAACTTTTAGCGATAGGGAAGCGAAGCACAAGGCACTAAAGCTGACCTAACCTAACCGAATATCTGCGTACCAGGTAGTCGAAGCCTGACGTCGAGCACAGTAAAAACAAAACACGCGTTTCAGGGAGTTCTGTACCTGTTTTAGGCGAGAAACTAAAACGGGGGTAGTGCGTATTAGTTATTTTTCAAGATAGACCTGTGTTCAGCCACATCATTTTAAAGGTCTCGGCGAGAGCTTTCCATTGATGTGGCTAAACATAGGTCTATCTTGAAAAATAACCAAAATGCGTACAACCCCCATTTTATTTTCACTCCCAAAACAGGTATAGAACTCCCTGAATAGGGTATATTGTTTTTAGTGTGAGTGGAGCGGCAACGACGCGAGGCAAAGGCGCTTTCCGTAACCTAATCTTGGTTATACTAACCTAAGGTATCCTATCCCAAGTTTTTCTAGCCTAACGGCATCAGGCTGGGCTACACCTGTGCGGGGAGCGCCAGAAACAAGGTTATTCAAAGTGGATCAGTAGAGAAGCGAGGCACGAGGCACAACCAACCCTAGTCTAACCTAACTTAACCTAACCCAACCAACCCTAAGCGGTTGTACGACGTTCATCCTCTTAATGTACAGGCAGGTTAACCATAGGGTTGCACGGTTCACTCAGAACGGAAATCCAAGGCCCATATTTTAAGACTGAATGAAAGTTTGCCTTTTACTCTTTGCCTAGAATCACTCTCAAAAATCAGGGTGAAAAAGAGTGCTTTTGAGTAGGTACGTCACACGAGATGCAAAAACGTTATTTCGGCATGCTCACTTTTTCGCTTACTTCGCCGTCACTGTGAGTTTAGAACAGGCGTAAAAGAAGAAAACGAAAAGTTCATGTCTGAAATTTCAATGTATTTGAGCGGGTATTTGCTTCTCGACACAAACTTGTGATGTGTTATTTTCAGGCTAAGTTTAGCGGAGCGTATACTTTCTCATTAACATGGGGTCATGGAACGCAAAAAACTTATTTACTGCAGACTTCTATATGACGTGTGCTGGTTTTGTGAGTACCTTCTCTGCAAAGATAGAGGGTATTTTCGATTTCTCGTGTTTCACCTTAGTTCAATTTTTCCTTTAACAGTGAGGTTACTGTCGTAAGAGGCTCGGCAACCTTTTGAGTTAGGTTAGCGTGTCCATTTTTTCCTTAAAACGTCACGTTACCGAGGTAAGTGTCTCTTTTGGTTAAGGTTAGATTAGACAGGGTAACGTGCTTCGTGCGTCGCTCCACTATCACTCCGTCTATGTAAGCGTAGCGACGAAAGGCAGAACGCAAGAGGTGGAAAACCCAGCCTTCGATGAGTACAGTGTAGGAGGTAAATTACGCGTATTATGCAGACTGTCGTCTCGTGTGGTTTGCGCCGGTATCAGTGGCGGCTGAAAGGAAAAGTGCGAGGAAAAGGAGCGAGAGGGCGTAGCGCACCGCGTTCGGGGGTTGGGCAGCATGCGGCGCCGCGCTGGCCGGCCGGCAACCACTCTTACGCCCGAACAGCACCGAAAAGTGACGAAGCGGCGCCGAGTCGGTCCGGGTGGAGCCGAACCTCGCCGATATCTGAGTCAGTGGGCCAGTCCCGCTGAGCCTGAGCGTTGCGTGCCCCCTCCCCCCACCACGACGCCTCCCCACACCCAAAGCATCTACCGGCTCGGCTCGGCTTGCTTCAGTCGCGAGCCAGACGCGGCACTGAGTGGCAGCTACACGAGCAGGTTCGTGACGGTGCTATCAACACAGCCGACGCCAACGCCGCGCGAGCGGACAGCGGCCGTGAATTAACAGTGCGTTCAGTGAGTGAGTGAGTGACATCGGATAAGCCGCCTGGATTATTGGCCTACCGATCTCTGTTTATGATGTGAACAAGTGATTTGTGAGTGATATGGGTCGGCCCAAGTGAAGGAAGACTGAGCGATACCATGGACTGCTTGCCTCTGGACCTTAGTGTGGCCCCGGCGCGGTCGGGCGGCAGCGAGGGCGCTGCTTCGGGCCGCTGCACCCCGCCGTCGCCGCCACCCTCTCTGTCCCCAGGATGCCGGGACTCCTTCACCGACTCGGAGGACTCCGACGGCCAGCCGTCGGCGGGCCGAAAGAGCTGCAAGACGGCCGCTTACAAGAAGTCGTTGATGCAACGCTACTGTGAGTCTCACGCTTATTCGAACCCCGTCCCATCCGTCATCCAACCCGAACCGTTGCACACCCTCCCCCCGGGACTTAAGCCCAGGCGCTCTTGCTTTTTCCTGTTCCTCTAACAGGAAGAAAGTGCCTTAAATTTCGGCGCTGGTAGTTAGTGCTTTTGCTGTCGAGCGCAGCTCTGACTCACTGCCACTCACACGGCGGCGCGAAGCGCAAAAATGTCATTTGTCAGAACTGAAGCTATTCGGTATTTATGTTCCTTATTTCTAAACTATCTTGATTTTCCCCATTTTAAAACTGTTTCTTTTGTTATTTTTTGAAACTTAACACCCATCTGATGTGATTTGATCGTATCTCCAAACTCTACTATATTAGTCCCTGTTTTTTTTTTTAACTGTCCGAAATAATGTCAAATGACTATGATTATCCTTTCTTTGTAGATTAACCTTACCGTTCATTTCTCGAAAACCTGCCGTGAATTTTTGAGAAATTCTTTCATTAAATTTGGAAATGCTTTACTACCGTTTCAGGTGGTTATTTTGACGTCAGAGTATGATTTGGCGTAATTAGCTTGGGTATTATTTAACTGATTAATTCCACGCAATTTTAGGCATTGAAATGATAGCATTAGGGGGCGTGCCCCGTCCGTTATTTGCTCGCATTTAGCCAACGAAGTATATTGCCTAAACAGCATCATAAAGCTAGGCGATTTTAGCTCGATTAACGCAAACAGTAGGTAACCAATTTTAATATGACATCAAGCTGTTTTAATACAGCGTCCGGTTTCTGTCGCGATTTTTTTTTGTAAGAAAAAATATTTAAAAAAAATAGAGGATTTTTTTTGTGAAAAAAATAAAAAAATTAGATGAACATTCTAAAACACCGTTATTTATGCATATCTATCTTTAGATATAAAATTGTTTGGAGAGAGAAATTTTACTCTCAAGTTCCTTTGTCTGATGTGTTAAATTTTATTGGACGGTTAAAATCGGCTCAAATCACACCTTTTTTAATGGCATTATAGTAAGAAACGTGAGCGACGTGTTTTTCATTGCAGATATTTTTCTTTTCTTTTGGATAATTAGGTGCAATATTCAGAAGAAAGTGTTCGCAAAACCAAGCAAGATATCTTTATTTTTTTTGTGAGACGCCGATGTGCTTTCGGCAAAATTGCGTGAATTTTTTTTAAGTCTGATGTGTGGAAATTGCGAAGAAAGTGTTCGACATTCCCCTTCGTGAAAAACGACGGTCCTACCTCAATCTTTTCCGTCTGAACTGAATCCTGCCATCACGCGATCCCCCACCCTCCCCTCCTTTCCCCTCCCCCCTCCCCTGCCCCCTTCACTTTCTGCCCTTCCCCCTCCACTCTCCTGCCAATTTCCCCCTCTTTTAGCTTCCTTCCTTCTTTTTTCACGGCCTTCTTTTCTCCTAAAATTGATAATTCTTAGCAAAATAAAAAAAGGCCTTTTGTTTTAGAAGATACAGTACAGTGCTCATATCAATTCGTTATTAATAGGGTAAAACCCTGCTCGCTTTTACTTCTTTGTTTTCGTTTTCATGTATTAAAAAGCCGGAAAAAAGTATTGGAAGTGTGGAATTAGTCGTTGCTGTTGTAATATCGTTATAATTTTCTTAAAAACAAGAAATGATATGGGACGCCAGAGAGGCCCTCGTCTCATAATTCTCTCCCGTTCTCAGAAACAGAAAAAGTCTTTAAAAAATAGTTCCTTTCTACCAGCGAAAAAATATTGTGTAACATTTTAAGGGGCTTTTTAATTAACCGACGGTTACCTTTATCAAACAAATACTGTGCATTATTCAAACCAAACCGTCGATTTTTTTTAACAGTAGGTTCTTCAATATTTTTTTTCATCATTTTTAGAAATAAGTTTTGATTTGCAAGACTTTTTTGACGGGTCGTTCGTTATTACTGTTTACTAGAAGTGTATGTCAGAGGCTGTCTATGTTTATCTAAGCTACTTTTATTGTGCATTGAAGTTTAATCTTTAGTGTTCATCGCGCCTTTTGTAGAATGTTCTTCGAATGTTATAGGGAAATGGATGCTAACCGCAATATATAAGGACAGCTGTGCCTTTGGGATAATGCTCGTTAACCCTTTCGCCATTCAGTACCCCAATCATTTAATTAGAGTTTGACTCACGATTATTAAATATCCCAATTAGACTAGTAGATAATGATTTTCGTCAGACAGTAATGATAGCAGACGGGTAAGATACAGATTTTCATTCAACGGCAACATAACAGGCAAGATCAAGTATTTTTTATCCAGCGGTTAAGATAAAGAGATGTTCATCAGACAAATAAAAGTAAAGAGGAAGCGACTAAACTACCATTAAAGTAATTACAAGATTTCAGGAATTAAAAAAATAAAATTAAAAAAAAATGATCACATTTTTTTTAGAACAAGAATGAATATTAAGAGCAAAGATTGTAAGCAAAAATTAATTTTCCTAATTTGGTTTCAGAAAAAAAATAATGTAGACTTTCCATAAATCAGTAAGTTTGCCAATTTAAAATACGTATTAGCAAGCTACAGGTTACCACATAACAGTTGTGTGCCTTAAAGCAATGTTTAGGTGATAGATTTCATCTAAACTATGTCGCACATTATATACTTAATGTGAATGTATCATGTGTCGTTCGTTCTTACACCTCTTCATTATGAATTCGGGAAATTTTAAGTACTCCGACTATGTCACACCTCCACTTATTGGGAAAAAGATTGTAACAGTCCAGTCTGAATATTTTAGTATAGAATAATCGTTTGGCCTGTTAATCGTCGTACGCCTAATATTTCCGCATCGTTATCAGAAAAAAAAAGAAAAAAAGTGAGTCACGGAAATTGTACCTCGCGAATTCGGCTGGCATTTCCTGCTGCTGGCGGAAGTCGCCTAATTTGACACCCTCGAATTTTTTTATTTGCCGTGTTTCTCGGGCGGCGTTTCACAAAGAAACCGCCACGGACTCGTCGAGTCTGAACTAGGTTTATGGCTGCCATGTCCCTTTTACTAGGAATCCGAACTTAAATATCCACTGGGTCCAAAACCGGGCTATAAATTAATAGAAAGTGAAACAAGTGGAACACTTTCTTCACTAAAATCGTGTATTTTTTCACCAGTAACCTAGATTTTCCTGTTGTGCTACCCATAGGGCTACGTGTACCCAACAGTTATTTCATTTTAAATTATAATTTATTTTTTTTAATGACCGGTATTCTTTTAACTCGAAAATTCAATTTGGGATTCACTCAAACAAAATGTTTGGCCTAAGTTAATAATATCTTATTGACACTATTGAGTATTTTGAAAATAACCACTCAACCACTTGACCATTAAAAAAATGAAGGAAAAAATGAACAAATATAATGATTGAAAAAAAAGAAATAAAAAGTTCTCAGAGAGTTACCAAGTGAAATTACTGTTTGAGGTCAAAACTCGTATAATGGCGGTTTCTATGCCTTTGTAATGATCAAGTAAGTAGCCATTTTCAGTTGATTTCTGACATTGACGATACTCATCGCCCTATGCTTTCCATAGCCTACCCCCTTTCCTGCCCGTTGTTACTCGTAGTGTTAGAGGATGGTTTTCCGTCACAGTTTCACCCGCAATCAACATTTCATCTACGATGTAAGACTCATTAGATTACGCGTCTTGTGCCTCGCTTCGTTCGAATTAGCGACGAAAGGTGGAACACGACATGTGGGAACAGCAACCTCCACTATTTACAGTGTAGTGTATGTTGTAACTCATTTACAGCCGATTTCGGGCAATTTTAGGGAGGAAAAGAGAAGGACCGATTTTGAATGCAGCGGAGCTAACCTGTTGAGACAGAGACAGAAGTACCGGGCCGGGCGTTGGGCCTCCGCCGCTCGCCGCGCGATCCCTGCCTGATCGCCGCGCCGGCTAAAAATACACCGAAAAAGTTGCAGTAAACAGGAAGTTAATGCATTCGCCCAATCTTAGCTCAAACGACCGATCGGCAGAACCGCTCCCCTCCCCCATTATTTGCAAGGCCTCGATGACGTTGCATTATCGCTTTGAAATTTTTAAGACTTCGAGAGCGTATTACCGCCAAGTCCCCTAACAGCATATCATAAAATTCGTCAAAAAAGGCTCTTTTAACCTAGAGAGAATTTGTTTAACATAGTCTTTGTTTGAGAGTGTTGTTTCAAATTGAAGTTGTGGAATTGATTTTGCATTTATTAATTAATTTCGGCTGGAATCATTTTAAAACCCATTCATTCACAACATTCTCAAAAGCATTGTTAATATATATATATAAAGTAAAAACTGTAAAAAAAAAAGACTTTTTTCAGTAAAAAGTCCCAGAAAAATGATCAAAGAATTTCCGGAAAAAAATGAAAATTTTCATGGGAGACGATACGACGAATAAGAAAAGTCTCTTTGTCCGTCTGAGAGGATTTTGAGATATATTAAAACAGTACTTTTCCAAATAGTAATCTGACTTCAACATCGTGAATGCAAGACTTAAATCCACTCTATCTTGATATTTAATATCTGAACATTCGCCCCTTTTTTTCTCTCTCTCTCTAAAATGGAAGCTTTGTTTAAGCATGTTCTTTGGGCGAAACGAGGTTTATCAACCGTAGCTCCTTAAGTTTGTGTGCACCTTTGTGCAAGAGGGTTTTCGGCTTTGACCTTGCGCTCGCTTCTTACTTCCAGCGTAATAAGCCGTGCGAATGAAGTAGTGAAAACGGAAGTCGGAAATCCGGTAGACGTGGCCGCATCCGCGACGCCGGATCCATGATCTCCGCGCAGGAAAGCAAGCTCACAATCAGCCGACGACTAGTGAGTAATAATTGTTCCGGTGAAGAGGAGTGACCAAGAAAATCTAGTCGTCTTGAGAGCAGTGAATGAGACGCGCGAAGAAGTAGGCTCGGCGGTAGCCAACAGGGGGCGGCATCTATCGCCATGCGACATCGCCATGAGTCATCGCCATGCGGCATCGCCATATGCGGCATCGCCATATGTTGCATCGCCATGCGGCATCGCCATATGCGGCATCGCCATATGTTGCATCGCCATGCGGCATCGCCATGCGGCATCGCCATGCGGCATCGCCATGCGGCATCGCCATGCGGCATCGCCATGCGGCATCGCCATGCGGCATCGCCATGCGGCATCGCCATGCGGCATCG
>Ga0058701_10005761_pt1 | contig 10359 bp, 6 predicted proteins | sample AgamicOrMae_FD_97039 | JGI IMG/M metagenome (GOLD analysis project Ga0058701, IMG submission 97039) | Agave microbial communities from Guanajuato, Mexico - Or.Ma.e | ecosystem: Host-associated > Plants > Phyllosphere > Phylloplane/Leaf | place: Guanajuato, Mexico | collected 2012-06-04 | reverse complement strand
GCAGACGGAAATAGAACCGAACAATGAGCCATCTTGTTCAAAACTACGGTCGGTTTCGCTTTGCCAGCTTAGGCAACCCACAATGCGTTTACGGTGAACGCGTGCCTACCGTGAGATGGTAGTGCGGCAGGTAAACGAAATGCCATTTAACTAAAATGCCTTTCTTCATAGGAACGTGAGCCGAAATACCCATTTAACTGTTTGCAAAGATGTAAAAGGAATTCGCAAATGGTTTTTCGAAATTCGATTACTTTGTATCCTGATCCTTGTGCAAACAAGTTGTGTTTTCTTGAAGTGGTCGATAAAAACGAACTACAGTTTTTAATCCCGTCAGACATTTTCAAAAGATTAATATTTTAAGAATAAGATGCTATTTTGGTCACCAATGAACTATATTAACACGGCAGATTTAAACTACTTGGTTTTAGTGTTTACAATTTCTTCTAGAAATAATTCCGATGAACGTACATAAATTATCACTATCAAAAATTATGTTCTCCATGCCTAGAAATAGATACCGGTAATATGATATGAAACTAGAGTGAGGAAACACCTACTGGATATTTCAGTACCTCTAGCTTTGATTTCCTTTTATTGTTTATATTATTATTTTTTAGCGAACTGAGGTTGAGTTGTTGAACAAGAAGAGTGGTTCTACACTACACTGTTTGACAATGTGAAACGATGCAAAACATAAGGAAACACAAAAAAAGCAGCTTTACCTGAAGACTGAGGTTTTTTTCCTTTCTATTTCAGGATCTGCAACATATTTTAAGGTTTTGCTCAAGTTCGACGATTTTTAGAATGTTTTGCAACTTTTAATTATTTTGATACTATAAATATGTGAGATTCTTGAATTTTCACAAAAATCTATGATTATCCAGAAATTTCTATTTTTGTTTTTAAACTAAAGTTTTTAAGAGTCACCATTTTTCTAATTTAAGTATTTTTACATATGTTCAAAAGATTTAGTTTTGTCTTTTTTTGCTGCGTTTTTGGGTCAGTGGAAAATTCATGATTTCCACAAGAGTGCCAAGTTGAACTAGAGCGATTTCGAACGACATTGGTAGTTTTACATCTTTAATCTGAAAAGACCGAACAGACGGTGAATCGGAAATGAAAACAAGTATGGCACGAGCGTGCGTTAATAATGTGTGATAATTATAAATTTTGCAATTCATGGGGCATCATGTCTATCCAGGCGACTGTAAGTAGGATATAATTACCTAGCCCACTAGTTGATGCGAATAATTCAACTGTAAATCCCGAACTAAATGGTTATTTGCCCGCCTTTGTAGCCTGAGCCTGCCTTAAATTATTTGCCTCATTAAATTATTAGCTTATTTTCTAAAGTGGCGCGATTGCTCACAAATGGCATTGGACCGCACACAGCTGCAAAGATCCTCGAGGACGAGTGAGACCAATATATTTGGGTGAGTTTCTGGTATATAAAACAAATGCCAAGTTTTAAAAAATACAAACAATGTCAAGTTTAAAAAATACAAGAAGCCACAGAAAATAGAGTTGATTAAAAAAAAAAGTAAACGAAAAAAAGGTTAGCTCTACACGAGCGCCCTTGATAAAGCACCGCACGCATTTATGGGCAGACTTTAACGCACGTCAAGGTCTACTCTACATATTTTGAGTATAAGTTTGCGTGCGAATTCACACTTCGGTAACAAAATATACGACACTATTAGTCGTATTTTGAAGTTAGAGACTTATTCCATCATTCGAACTCAGAACTAGTCACGTATTACGGTACGTACGCAGATATTTTGTCTGCCACTAACCTGAACTTTCCACTGAATTTAAACAAGTAAAACCCTCAAGGTTCAATGTTATCAATGCACCCATTTGACACAACAAAATCCAAATGACGGACAAGGCATCACCATCACATTCTTCGACGAGCCGGTTGTTTATCTCTCTCTCTAACTACGGAGGAATGAATCCCGCCGTGACGTCACTACTGATAATCCCAGTTTACTCGGACCACGCCTCTCAAGGTAGTAAGAACGAGCTCGGCCCGAACCGCTGGTCGTGCAAAAATAAAGTTGCAAAACCCGCACAATTTTTTTAGTGTGTCAGAAAGTTTCAATTTTACTGTAGATGCTTTAGAAATATCATTACGGTGAATTTCAGCCAAGCTCGACAGTTTCAAAATCACGCAAAACGCAAATTTTACAAAAATTGAGCAAAATCTGAGCATTAAGATGCATTTTTCTTTATTTCCACGGTGACGCTCTATTTTCTTTAAATGTATTTTTTCGTACAGATGAGGTTTGCCTAAATCTAGTTTTCGGGTGAAATCTCTTATTAAATCCAACTCTAGATAGAAAAAACACATTTAAATTGGGCGTTCTCCCACAAAGCCCATGTATATTTCATCAATTTCAAATCTATTTAGTTCAGAATTCAGGACGGTGACTCCCTTTTTTATGCAATGTTATGATGTGTCTTGACGTAGGGAAGGTTTTGAGGTTAGCGAGGGACGTCTGGCAGGCCTACGCGTAAAATGCCGATCTGGCTGGAACTTGCACAGTTGTGATCTTAGAAGGTCACTAAGAAATATTTGGCCAAATTCAACACGAAGAGTGCAATTGGAGCGACTAAACATGCGCCTCGCGGGAGAGAGTGGCGGTGTGTGGTGACGGTGCAGAGGATCTACTACCGCCGCCGCAACTGCCGCTACACTGTTACTCGTTTTCCCTATCCTTGCTGACTGATCTCCCCTGTTTGCTGTACAACTAAATATGGCAGGACTCCCTGGAGTTGGCATATTTAATGCGGGGAAACAAACACATAGGTTATAACTTTGTGCGGCGACCAGCACACACAGTTTAATAACCGTTTATTCCGATTTCGGCTCCAGCCTTATCTCTCTTCCAAGAAATGTGTCTGTGCGACGTGACACAATATTGCTTATTTTTCTGCTGACTTAACCCGACTCATTTTCAGGCCTCAAGACCCATAGAAATGTATAACGAAAACTCTGTGAGTTAGTCTCCGTCCAACCGTTGTAGCGGCTAGCAACAATAAACTCAGCTCTTGCCTCCGAACACAGCTAGGATCCACAACTTCACATCTAACACTTACTTTCAAAGTTGAAGGCGGCGCAAAAATGTCATTTGGGAGTAAAACAACAACAAAAAAACAAATTCCGCGAACGAACAACCAAGCAGAGTTTCTATGCACCCAAACGATCCAAAACATTACAAACAAAACACTTTGATTGCAAATGGTGCGTTTCGCGCCTTCGCGTCTGCTCGTCTGCTACGAGTGGTGATGGGGGTTTGTTTACCTCCGCTACCGCAACATTGGTCACGTGACCCGTTTGGGTGAAGCACTCTTGTTCAGTTTAGCCGATTATTTATGTTGCTGTGTTTGGTGACCTTCAAAGATCACAACTGTGCAAGTTCCAGCCAGATCGAAAATTCACACCAAACAGACTCCCCTGTACGTTGTATAATTTCTGACCACATGACCCAAGGTCGTTTCTTTCTACCTCAACACCCAATTACGTGCTGTTTTTGATGCTACGTTTCTACTTCTTCCGAAGAATGAAAGTAGTTCTTGAAAAAACAACTTCAGCTGGTACTGTACTCCAGCACAGTCTCAAGAAGTGGTAGTAGACCTGTGCAGCATAAATCCTGGCAGAGCGGTGCTATTTTACTGCACTTAGCAAAACGATAAACGGCCTATGTTAATGTACCCTAGAAGAGACTTCCGCTAGAAAAGGTAATTAATCCTCACCTGATGAACGACGTAGTCTCCCGTTCAGCAACCGTGTAGGTAATCAGGCCTTTGCAGTCTTCTTCCCGAAAATCATAACCTCAAAAAGCACTTTCTACGGAAGGTTTACGCTATTGGTACACAACAGAACTATAAACTCACAAGCACTCACAAGTTAACTTTCAAAAACTATCACTACCGAACTGATTCAATTATTTCTCACTTATTTAATAACACATTGAAACCACGTCGGCCATGGCCCTCTGCACTCCTACCAAACTTGCACTCCACCAACCGGGCGAACGACTGACTGACTCTCCACCTTGGATCAGCTGGGAGATCAGTGATGCCAACCTCTACGCAAAAATCCTCCGGACGGGGACAAGTTTCAGTGTCTTTATCAGCTTGACATTAATTTTACAAACGCAAATTCTTTTAAGAAAAGCCACAAAGTTTAAGAAACGCGAGGTTACTTGCGTCGTTTTCAATATGAGGTATGGTACCGTAATTATTATTCATCAGAAGGAAATCGTTTCAGATTGGCGAGAACTGTCAAAGGCGGGGGTTTAAAACAGTTCTAAACAGAGAAAGCACTTCAGCGTATCTTTCATGGAGACGGATTTTACGATAATAAGAACATGTTTATTAAAACTGACTCAGCATATTCAGTCGTTTATAACAAAATCATGTTGCCGCCTTCTTTCTCTGTCATGGTTGGAGTGCAGTGTACTGCAAATGACAAGGTAACGAGGCAAACCCGGTGAGATAAGAGGTATGGCAGAAATCGCAACGACCTTAAATCTCTGATGAGCCAAAAATGAGTGGTTAAAAGGCGATTCTAGTGCGTGCGTTCGTCTGGAAAATAAAGGTAATTGTGCCGAAGTAATTTATAACGAGGTTGAAATCTTGAATATCACGATAGTCACACCATTCGCGAGCACTCCGTTTCTGCCAACCACCTTATTATTCCGGGGCTTTTCACGCTTGGCGCCTTATCTCCAGGTAGGCCAGTTTGCCAGCACTAGCAACGTCGCGCCACCGCAACGCCGCCGCGCGTTCGCCTGGCTCCCGTCCACAAATCGCCCTCACCACTGATAAACGCCGCAGCCTGATAAATATTTAATTACATTAAGAGAAAAATATGGCGAGGGGGCAGTATTAAAAGTGACTTCTTTCTTCATTAGGGTCGGGCATTCATTTCAGACAGTTATACACGCATATGTTTTAAGTTCTACGGTAGCTTCGACGCACCAGAAGACACCTAAAAGATCGTACGTGAAAGACGTCGTACAAACTCCTCTCTTATCAACACGCTAAGTACCGGTAAGTTATAAAAAAAGGGCGGAGTTCTACCAGGATAATAATTGAAATTATACACACAGCAATTGATCAGATCACACTTTTTTTATTTAAAAATAGAATCGCATGTAAGCTTTTTAAATTTATGTACACTATCAAAATAGTTTACATGGGGAACGGTCTATGAAAGACGGCGAATAGCAGAGGCAACAGCTAATCTGTAAATCATTCTAATTTATGATTTGTTTTTTGTTTGTTTATGTTTGTTTTTTTTTAAATTTGAAAAGAGTCTCGTTGACAACCGCAATCGTCATGCTTTGCGCCTCGGTTTCAATCATTTCATTTTTTTAATCTTTCGAAATTAAAAAATCAATTTCTTTTACACGCTCATAAAGTGAGATTGTGGCGTAAGTTTTAGGTCTTTTCTAAGAGTTATTCGCAAGAAAGGGGCCACCAGATCAAGATGTACAGAAACTCTGCTTCAAATTAACACGTAGGCCAATGCAGCTGCATTTCAAACTTTCAGGTAAAATTTGTCCAACTGGTCCCATGTTGGACAAATCCAATTTTACAATTCCTTACGACGAGCTGTTGCAAGAATTCGCGTTTCAAAGTTACGATAGAAAATGGACGAAAAGAAAATAGAATAGCCGAAATAACATACGTGAAATAAGTAGATTTGACTTTACCAAGGCAGGCATTGAATATTACACCTTAGCTTTAGACTCGTTCTCCAGCTATTGTGATAAATTTGAGTCGCATGTTAACTGGCACCTGAAAATAATAACAAAAAACTGGACATTGAAATATTTCCATTTAAAGAGTCTTTTCCTTTTCATATTTTAGGTACCAACATCCATCGCAAAGTTTTATATCTTATTAATAAGGATCGAAAAAAGGTACTAAAAATTCAACAGCGCGTATCAATGTAATTTTGCTTTAAAATACAGGATAAAACAAATAATACCTCATTTAAACCGCACATCACAAAGCTTCTTCAAAAAAAGTAAAAGACTAAGTTGTCTATTCGCGGCATAAATTCTTTTAGAAATAAGCCACAGATATTTATCTAGTCATTATTTGATTATACCAACACGGAGAGATTTAAAACGAAATGTGTTTCAGTAGTACACTGTACTTTTCATAGGTGCCATTTTTTACCTCTGGTGTTCCACCATTGTGTCATCTTTCATGACCAAAGAGTTGACACAAGGGGATATTTTAGTTTTGGTAAGCCTTGATTAGGTAAACCGACGTTATGATACGCGCCTTGTGCGTCGCTCCGTCTGGCTTGGACACAACAAATGGAACACTAGAGGTTAGGAGTTACACCTTTCCAATAAAAAGTATGTAATGGTCTTGAGGAAGCAATTATTAACGAAGATATACTATCTTTTTCATTGGTAGATCATTTCTCAAATTAAAAAAAAAAAACAGTTTGCATCCATAGGCTGAAGAGAAAAAAGGATGAATATACAGGGTATCATGTTGTTCAACAGCTCCAACATACCGTAACTGAATAATCACGCTAAACGGAAAGGAAGACATGTTCCTTTCTACAAATCTTAAAAGTAACGAAAAATTAAAATACACGTTTAAAACGAACATACATTATGTTTGATCCGATGCCACAAAAATATCATTTAATGCAAGCCTTACATAGAGGAAAAGATAACATCACAATAAAGTCTTCTGCAGCCTGAGTTTTAAGGGAATTCCGCTGTACTTCATAAAATTCTTTCACAAGAAATGTTAAAACTAAAAGTATTTAAAAATAGTTATTTTTCAAGTTGATAACAAAGTCTGCGTCACTAGGAAAAGAAAAACAAGGTTTCCTCGGGCTTTTAGTACGTTAAAAATTTATGAAAAAAAAAACTGTCGACTACTTCTAAGTAAACTGTCTCCAAATAAGACTCGGTGAGTCTGTAAAAGAAGGCCTGAAATTCCTTATGTGTCTTCAAGACTACCTCCAGGCGGTAAACAAAGAGCAGAAGACTTGAATAAATAAAATGACAATAAACATTTCGGCCAAGATTTGACGAATTAAAACTTACTTCAACGAGTGCAAGGTTTAAAAGTTCAGAGGCGCATCAAAAAGTAACTACATACGTAACCATGCGGTAACATAATAGATTTTGCACTTCTCTCAGAGAGAGTGATAACTAAATTAGACATATGATATGTGCCTGGAATAATGCAGAATTTAAGCACACTTAGTCACTTAGTTAATAATGGTAACTCATAACTTTGTTCTTCCTCATAAACTAGATTTCCCTCCCTCGGACGTAATAAGATACGAGATTCAAGCCGGCAGGGCGAAAGACCAGTGTCCGTAGTCCTATCTTAGTAATATCAGGGCACATGCGAGTAGACTTCGTCAAAACCTTTTGAATTGTTTTGTGCCTGACATAAAATAAGACTTTGATTTCCAGCTACAAAAATAACATTGCGTATTCTTGTTTTGAACCCAGCTTTCATTTCACAAGCGGTTGGATAATTAACTCTTAATTACGATCTCCCCAAACAATATGCCGGCCGAATATGGCCTTCAACAGGCAATTCATTCTTTTTAGAATAACAACCCTCTGCATATAAATTTGAGAACTTCCTCACAATAGCCTGTCATTCGCAATAAAAACCATGCATACACGCATTCATACACTCACACATAAACAACCATCATAATTTGAAAATCACTACTTTAACGCGTCCATCATTCACCCAAACATATTTGATATTTTGTTCTCATAACTATGTACAATACATTCTAGTAGTAAAATAAACTATACAGGAGACCACCAAACTGGAAATATGTCTGAGCAAAATCTCACTGGTTCATCTTATTGCTTCGATCTCTAGTCGATTTTCCAACGATGGTAAACTACGAACGAGATTAATTTGACCAAGACGTGTTTAATTGATATTCGCCGTGAACGAAATCGGAAACGAGATCATAAGAAACGGCCAATTTTTGCCGTATAAGTTTCATTGGAGTTTAGCCAGATTTAGCAAGAATTTAACCACGTTTAACTCAAGCACCAATAAAGATAATCATATCGGGTATGTTCTAGGTCGCTCTCGAGCTGATAAATCCAAATATACGGTACTAACAATAAGCAAGGTTATCTTTACTGGTAAAGGGTTAGTTGTGGTTAAATTTTGACAGAGTAGCAAAATCCGGCAACGCTGTAGTGAGCTGAGCAATACATCGCGCCACACTGCCATCTGGTCAACCATTCTCTCTTAATGTCTGAATGTGATCTGAATCTTTGATACCTTGTAAGTCACTGCTATCATGAAGCCTTGCCTCAAAGCGCACAGAGGTCTGAAATGAGCTCAGATGACAGTGCTCCACGAGTTTGCTCATCTGTTTAGAATCAAAACCGAACGAAAAATATGCTGAATCATGTAGAAGCGACTAACGGAAATTGGAGATCCTCTTCTAGGCCTATTTGACTTCGACTCCGATTCCAGGAAACATCCAAACAGATGTCGAAACCTCCACTGCCGCAAACAATCTAGATTTCAACTTTAAGGAAGTTCCGTAGTTTAACTCAAGCTACCCTGTCATCTCGTTCGAATAACCCTATACAAAATAGCATAGCTCAAGTTCAAAACGACGGGCGTAAACTACTGTGGTCAAGGAGAGTTGAAATCTATTCTTATTAGTGAAGTGTTAACCTTCGACAATCAACCAGACGAACTGTGGGCGCACAGTTTCTCATACAATCACTGTGTTTTGTTTTTTGCTCCTCTGCGCTAAGACACGATGGTCTAGAACAGTGACAGCACTCAACAGTATCAGGAACTTGGGATTAAAATCTGGCACAATTGAACCGCCACATCTCACGGGGAGAGACAATATGTCCAGTATTACCGTGACTCTGTCTAACTTCAATGAGATTAACTTTTGAATCGCAATAGAAAGCTTGGAGATTGATTCCATCTTTGGTACGCTCGGCCACTCAGTTTCAGACCGATCCAACACTCACAATACTCGGCCATCTCTCATTGTTTTCGGGATGAGCGCGATTGAATTTGGCACCGCGAAATCTGGCAAAACTGCACAAATCAAGTTTGGGTTATGAGTGGTCTCTCCCGTGAGACGAGCGGACGGTAGAACTCTCCGTACTCAATGCCAGTATCGGAAGCTACACTTTTTAAACATTTAAAACAAATATTGACGGAGCCAAAGAACCGGCCACAATCTTTACATTAATGGCATACTTGACTCCTCTAGTTAAACCATCTTGAAATATATAAATATAATATACAATATATAAACTCATAAATATCAAAGTACAGAGGTGAGTCTACAATCTACCCCCAGACAAAACTTGTGATATTTTGATCGTAGTTGTCTCAAGGTTTCCTTAGGTCGTGATACCAAAATATAAGCCAAAATTTCACACTCCCTTAAATTAGAAGCCATACAAAGATGTCAGAAATATAAAATAGACGTCAGAAATACAAAGTTGTATACTCATAATAGTCTGAAGCGCATCAAGAACGTTTTTGTAACAAACGGTGCACAGTTCCAAAACTGAAACATTGAAAACAATGTTTTAAACCGGTGGAATTCATGTCGCAAAGGCAGAGAATCTGCATTTACGCCAACAAGGAAAGGGCGCAACCTGTAACACCCAGATTTCCGCCAAACCTATCAGAACATGTAGTAGACCTCTCGTAGACACGGGAATGGGCATTGGATTCGGGCCACAACTCAAAACTACCCCCGCTAGAAAAAAATCCGACCCTTCAAAATCACGTGAAATTGATTCGAAATGAAGAGAAACACATGCCCTTTCAGCCATTTTGTTGATCGACAAAAACTACCCTCGCTATCCACCCCCAAAGTTGGGGTTGAAAAAAATCGACCTTCCAAAAACATGTTAAATTGATGCGAAATGAAGAGAAGAGTTTACTCTTAGAGCTATTTTGGTTATCGACAAAAACTACCCCTGCTAGCCACCCCCAAAGTTGGGGGTAAAAAAAATCAACCTTCCAAAAACATGTAAAATTAATGCGAAATGAAGAGAAAAGTTTACTCTTTGAGCTATTTTGGTGATCGAAAAAAACTACCCCTGCTAGCCACCCCCAAAGTTGGGGTAAAAAAAATCGACCCTCCAAAAACATGTGAAATCAATGCGAAATGAAGAGAAACGCTTACTCTTTAAACCATTTTGTTGATCGACGAAAATTACCCTCGCTAGCCAACCCAAAGTTGGGGTGAAAAAAATCTATCCCCCACCCCAAAAACAAAACAAAAATAAAATCTTAACACCTGTAGGCTAGGTAAAGCCAAATGAAAAAGCCTGAAGATAT
>Ga0058701_10005760_pt1 | contig 10359 bp, 9 predicted proteins | sample AgamicOrMae_FD_97039 | JGI IMG/M metagenome (GOLD analysis project Ga0058701, IMG submission 97039) | Agave microbial communities from Guanajuato, Mexico - Or.Ma.e | ecosystem: Host-associated > Plants > Phyllosphere > Phylloplane/Leaf | place: Guanajuato, Mexico | collected 2012-06-04 | reverse complement strand
GTTAAAAAAAAAAAAAAAAAAAAAAAAGTTCCGCGATTTCCAACACCAAGAAAAATTCCCTGATTTTCCGATGCCCTTCCTGACAAAGAATTCCTACCTAATCAAACAAACGAAATAACTTTAAGTTTCTTGGCAAAATAAATTTCACATTTACAGATACAGCAAAGTCTCATATTTAGACGTTATTTACTTGTACGTATTATCCGGTTATACGTGTTTTTTCATTCCCCGGCGGAAACACTTCACATTTTTTTACATTTTCACTTATACGTTTTATTCACTTATCCGTATTTTTCCTCGTTCCCTTTGAAAAACGTATAAACGAGATTTCCATGTGTTCCACGATTGCCAACAAACTTGCAGAAATTCCAGGAACGCATCAAGTAGAGAACGCAGCTTCATTACCTTGAGGGCAACTCCCTTGGCCACCTTGACTTCCGCGTGAAGGAAGAGCCTTCTAGAAGCATGATCATGAAGTCGGAGGCGCTGCTTGAAGCTGGCCGTGGGCTGCGCAGGGATGACCAGGACCCCCGGGCCAGGGAAGTTGTCCATGTGGAAGGTAAGCTCCAGCGGGGACTCGGCGTCCACCTCGCAGATCGGCGCCTGGCTGCCGGGCTTCACGATGCCCTGCTTGCGCAGGATGGAGCTGGAGTGCACCATGAAGTGCACGTCGTGTGGGAGCAGGTTCACGATGCTCAACGGGCTCACCAGGGTGATGGTGTGCGCGGGCTGGATCGTCCGACCGGCTTTTTCCACCGGGTAGTTTTCTCGGCGGATCGCTGCGCACATTCTGCCAGACACGAAAGTTGCGATGTCAACCCATAACAGCCCAAAGTATTTGAAGTGAAATTCAGCTTAAGAGAAATTGAAAGGATTTTTTTTTCCATTAAAATACGCTATTTTAAGGGGGGGGCATTCGATAGCGCCAAAAACCACAAGCGCCAACGCCGCAAGCGCCAGTCCGTAACCGCCAGACGAGAAAAGTCGCAAACGCCAAAGTTCGTAAAGGTTAGGTTAGGCCAAGCTAGGTTAGGCTAAGTTAGGTTAGGTTAAGTTAGGTTAATTTAGGTTAAGTTAGGTTAGGTAAGGTTAGTATTGCGGCTAAGAACTTTGACGTTTGCGACTTTTCTCGTTTTGGCAGTTACGGATTGGCGCTTGCGGCGTTGGCGCTTGTGCTTCCTGGCGCTTATGACAGCTACCCATTTTAAGCTCTGAAAAATGCCTAAATAATGAAATTTTAGGTTATAGAGGGGTGATTGTTTTAGAAAATTAATTATTATCAAAAAATCGAAAAGCGACCATTTTCTTGCAAAATTACCAAAAGCGCAGAGTGGGCTCGATCGAATGTATACAACTGCCCTCAGCTCGTATTTCGTTTTACAGATTACAACCTTCTCAAACTGATTTCGCGCAGTTTCTATTATATTGAATTTAAAAACACTAGTCCAAAAGGTATTGCCCGGTTCTGGTCGCGCAACAAGGCGGTGGTTGATGTATTTACCAATAAAGTGGCGCCTTCCTAAGACATCATAACCGTGCAATACCTTTTGGATTAATTGTACCATCAGAAGCAAAGGTATTGCTTCCTCCTATTTTTTTGAATCTTCATAACTTGCGAATGGAAAGAGATATGACAGAAGAGAACCCAATGAATTCGGAAGATGTTTGCTCTATCTTTCGACCTAATAGAATGCTTTCTTGTCGTATATCTTTCCGTTTTCAAGTTAACCCATACCCGCCCAAAGTATTTTGAGTGAAATTTAGCTTAAGAGAAACTGGAAGGATTTTTCCATTAACATACGCAATTTTAAGCTTTGGAAAATGCCTAAATAATTGAATTTAAGGTTTCCAGAGGGGCGATATTTTTTAAATTATGACGATACTGAACTGAAAAGATCCACTAAGATATTTTTTCTGTTGCGAACGGCATCGCTGGGCGGCTGCGGGTTAAAGAGGTTTGAAACATATGAAAGGGAGCAATACATTTGCCAGTGATAGTACTAAACAACTGTGTAGTCAGGTTCTCTGACGACGATCGACGAGTTTCGTTTGAAGAGTTTTACCTGAAACTGAGGCCCTTGTTGGAAGGGCATTGGTGCAGCTCCTCGCCGCAGTCCCCCTGGCCTGTCACGGAGCTCCAGTTGATGGGACGATTACTGAAGGCATGGTAAGTCTGTGAGATGGGCCGGATCCACATGTGCGCCAATGCATGCGTCAGCGGTATTGGCACGGAAGTTTTCTCGGGGATTTGCAACGTTCTCATAGCGGAAATTTCCGGATCTGCAAGAAAAAAAATCTTTATTAAACCCAGAGCCCTTCTTTTAACCCTTTCCCTCCCAGCGATGCCGTTCGGAAACAGAAAAATTTACTAAAGAGGATCTTTTTAGTTCAGTATTGTCAAAATTTAAAAAATATCACCACTCTAAAAACCTGAAATTTAACTATTTAGACATTTCCCAAAGCTTAGAATTGCGTCATTTAATGGGGAAAATCCTTCGAATTTCTCTTAAGCTAAATTTCGCTTCAAACACTTTGGGCTGTTATAGGTTAAAACGGCGTTTGACGTCTGGCTATGATATTGGAGTATGTTGCGGCGAATGATGGTTTAAAATATTATATTTTCTAAACACGTCGGATTCGAGTTCAAATAGTAACTCGCAGTTTCTGTTGGCTGTTAGGATGTATTTTATGAGGTTAGGTTAGCCTAAATTGGGTCAACCTGATTAGGTTAGGTTTAAAAGCATTACGTTCAGGTAGGTTAAACTGAGTTACATTTCCTTCAAAAAAAGTCTGTTCAAAAGGTTTGCTTTTAATTTAAATTCGTTAAAGTTAGTAAAGGTCATGTCAGATTGGGTTCCAGTGTGTAAGGCAACATTACAGAGGGTGAACTACGTTTAAATTCGTATATGATGGTGGTCGGACCCACTTATATTTCTTTCGCGGTTCGTACCTCTAAACTATACACTGGAGATAATAATAAATGGCCTTGCACGAATACATGATATCCCTTCAAGATATTTCACCAACCCATTTATGATCTCTACGATACACAGTAAACTAATATTAGTGGTAGAGATAATTTTTAACAAAGCACTTACTGCTCGCTTTGGCCAAACTGTTCTCGAGTCGCAGCTCGACCGGTCCGGGAAGATGATTCTTGATGACTAACGAAGACCGTACTGTGACTAGTTTACGAGCGGAGCCTTCTAAAGTCACTTCGATGACCACTCGCGCTTCCGGTAACGACATCGCCTGGAATAATACACTCAAAGGTTAATTTAGAACTCGATGTAAAAACAAAGTAAACGGATCAAACTAACCGATTTTCGCGCCTCTGAGGCGGCTTGCCGGAAGTAGACGCCAACTTTGTCGACGGAAACCGGAAGTACTTCTCTCCACCCGTCGACTCGAATGCCAACTTGATGTAGGAGGAGCTTGTGTGTATTACGGTGACGTAATTTACCTGCAAATAAATCAAAGTTAATGTTGAACGAAAATGAGTCCCTCTGTACTTCTTTCCACTTCAAGTTCTAAACGTTGCCTCGTCTGCCGCTTGAGTTCCACCCTGGTTCAACTTTTACGTATACAACGAAGATTAACGACAATCGTGCGTAATGTTACGTTAAGGCTAGGTGAGGTGCCCTATTCCTTACGACGCTATTGCTCCGATCGATGATAAGCCTAATGCCGCTTACTTTCCAGAATTAGTAATTGCCGCAAAGAAGTAAGCAGCACCAAGCTTGGCGACGATACGGTACGGTACTTTCGGTTAGGTTTCCTTTACGGTTTGCAACGAGGGGCAGAATATATAACCTTAAAATTCGAGGTATACTTTCTCGCTGCGACGGGAATGGCCATGGTAATATCATCGGGAAAAAGAGAGAACTCTTCAAGGGTTGTTTGACAATAACCATTATGTCTTTTCGTGCTAAACTTAAAATTTTCTTTAAATATTTTTCCTTAAAATATTCCTTAAAATTACCTCTTCCCTCGAAGCTAAACGGTAAAGTACATCCTGGACCAACTTCAGTCCATTGAGCATTTCTCTGGCTGACGGTGTTGCCAAGTAGAGGGTCGACGATGCTGGAAAAAAGATACAGTTACAAAGACGGAGAACTAGTTTTCCTGATTGAAAAGATCAATGTAACGATCACTGAGACCGTTCCGGTGATGTTCACACCGTTCATAAATTGGAATTTAATCGTGCGTTAATCTTTTAGATACAACCGCATTGATGATGTAGATAGTTACTGAGATGATAGGAACGATGTTTCAAGAAGGTACCGGTAGCCTTTCGGTCTAAAGTGCGTTTTTAAACTTACCTTTCGGCCGACGTGATTAAGACTGTGAACCACATTCGGGATCCGGTATCATTTCGAATAGCGAACGGCACGAATGGTGAGCGACGGCGAAAACCTGGAGGGCTTCCAGGAAGCTTTGCTGCGGCGTCCGACCTAAAACGTTAAGGTAAGGAAAAATTTTAGCAAAACGATTCGGTGAAAACTAAGGGCGAAGTCCTGCGGAAGGAAAGTTCTCTGACACGGAATGCTGGAAGTTCTTAAATAAATGACATGTCGATGAACTTGCCTCGGGGTTGAAAACAAATGAGCTACGATCAGCGGAACCTACCTTTCTTTCGAAGAAAGCACTGAATAATCCTGAGTCCAATTTTCCTTGACCGTTTGGAAGAGCTCAACTAGGGTGCTCGTAATGTTGATATTGACTAGTTTCGGCGAACGGACATCAGCAACTATAAGAGGCGGAGTACCACTGAATTTCTGCCACCGCACTTCGCACCTGTTTCCAAAAGCAGTACCATAAGTTTTACACGCCATTTTCACAGTAATGTAAGACGGAATCGAGAGTCGACTAACCTCCACTGTTCCAGGAAAGGTTCCCATCCTGAGAGCACGCGATTGTAGTAGTCACTCGAAAGGACGCATTCAGCGCTGCCTCGCGTCTGGTGTTCCAGATCTTGTTTCAGAGTAAGGTCCGACAAAGAGAGATCAAGAAGAGGAACATCCGCATCCCGGCAGTCATCGATGACAACTACGTTCAACGACGCCGTGTTCAACTATAAATTTCAACAAACGACGAACAATTAAGTCTCGCGCCAGTTTTATTCTCAACTCAAAAACGATTTATGCCGACGTAATTCTTAACCCACAATCGCCCAGCAATGCCGTTCGGAAACAGAAAACTTAATTTCAGAGGATGTTTTAAGTTCAGTATTGTCACTGTTTAAAAATTATCACCCCTCTGGAAAATTGAAATTTGATAATTTAGGCATATTTCAAAGCTTAAAATTTTCAAGTTACCTTGATTCGACGCACAAAGTTTCAAGTTACCTTGATTCGACGGAAAGAAAACGGAGAAGGGTGGTCAGGCGTGTAGGATCTCGCATTCGAACTTTTCCAAGTTCCTGGAATCGCATTTCTTGTTAACCACAGAGCAGCTTCGTCAAGTTCTCCTTCACACTGGCGAAGAGCCTTTGCGCAGTCTTCGGCGACGAATCCCAATGCAGACAGCTTTTTTATCTGACCTGTTTCAAAACAAAAGTAAGAGGGCTGTTTCTGGTCGTGGTCGATTTACAAAAAAAAAAAAAATGGATGCTTACTTCGGAAATTCACTGGATGACTGTTGGTAAAACTCTCCTGATTACGGGCCCACAAAGTTTGTTGGGGTAAAGAATTCAGCATTTGCGTCAGCATACGGACGTCGTGATACGACAGTCTCACTGACAGTTGCTGCATTTGAACCTGGAAATAAAAATACGGAAAAAGGGGTCAAACATCTGACAAAGAGTTAAGGAACTACCGGCTCGTGGAGCAAAGGCCCAAAGGATATTCCCTGGGAGCCAATCAAAAAGGACATTTTGGTTCGGATACTATTTCGAAAGGACCAAAGTAACTTGCCAAGCAATTAGGTGCTCCCTGCTCCTTTACTACCAAGAGCGCCATCTAGCGTCAAAACGCGGAGCTTCATTATATAATCTACGGTTTGGAAGCAGTCCGTTTCTTAAGGGAGGTTTAGCGACGCCAACTTGCAAATTCAGTTTTTGGCGCATCACTCACTTCATGGCTGCGATATCAAGAATCGGCCGACGTCGATTTGCAAACATAATCATTGGCTATCAGTACATCAAAAAATTACCTATATAATTATCACCTTACGACCAGAAAACGTAAAACGGATTGAAATATGAAAAAACGACCGTTTTAAATTTCCTGGTCGTGAGGTGATTATGTAGGTCATTTATTGAAATTCAGATAGCTCATGATTATGTTTACAAATCGACGTCGGCCGATTCTTGATATCGCAGCATTGAAGTGAGTAATGTGACAAAACCCGAATTTTCAAGATGACGTCGCTAGATCTCCCTTAAAACGTTATTTCTGACTGATTTGAGTTTTCGCTGACAGATAGTGCGGCTTGCGGGGGCGTCGTGAACTGTTGATACTGACCTCCAAAACGTATTCCATATTTTCTAAACTGTCGGGCGTAGTCGGTCTCGCTACCAAATCCATGTTAATCGTCGCTGGATCAATTATCGACAAGGCGGTGTCCTCCTCCATCCCCAAGATACAAGAAAACACTTCACAATGGTTCAGATTACACGAAAGAGGTTTCCGTTGTTGCGACGGTTTGAATGTCAGGATTGTCGTGCTCTGTAAAGACAAACAGATTTACACAGACAGGAAAAAGAACAGCTAACTTTGCGGGATTTGAACCCATAAGTCTACTTCGCTACCGAATGCGCTATTCCAATCAGAACATTAAGGAAAGTTTGCTACTTGTGTTCACTAAAGCGACTCAGGACCTTCACTCACCTTTAGTATAACGGCGTTCGTATCCCATTGTGACGTATCCTCAACAACGACGATTTCCGAATTCGTGATGTTCAATTTCACCTCATAAGGGTAGGCCACGGCGTCCTGCTCATCCGAGATCGCAGCATCCACATAAGATGCAGATGAAGAGGTCACTTCGACCGCAGGCGCTCTTTCGGCGTCTACGAAAGGGTTTTCCGCATTTTCAGAGATGAAATCACGAACCGCCTCCCACCAATCCAAAATTCCCATCAAACGCATGTTATTCAGCAGGATAGTCGACTTGGAGTAGTTTTGGATGCGGTGATGATGGATTTCTGCCTGGACTATGTCGGTTGACGAATCGCTGTGGATTGGTTGAAGGATGTTTGTGAACACGTTGGATCTCTTGTTAGCTGGCTCGTCTTCAAAGCGGTTGTCCGTGACTGAGATTTCTTGCAGCACTAGATCAATGTCCTGAGAACGGTTGCTGAAAGTTTCGACAACTAAATGCGATTTGATGAAGTTGATGCAGGCTAGGCATGTTTCGTTCCCGGAACCGCTGCTGCCAGCGATACTCCGCATTTGCAGTTCGACTGTCACGTCGACGAGGTCTAGGTGGATGAGGAGGAAGGTCCAAACCAACTCGTCCTGGAGAGAAGAGCCGATTACACCTTCTTAGATAAGATTACGATTTGTGCCTTGGTTAGGCTCAAGAAATTATAATGGGGTACTTGACCAATTTTTATCGAGATAGCCATCAGAAAGAGCTCAAAAAATGAAGGCAAGTCCAAGGCAGCTACTAGTTACAATCAGCCGATCGCCCAGAAATCGAGTTCAAAGTTGCGTAAGACGTCATAGAATCCTGGAATTCGGCAAAATTTACGGATTTTGTGACGTCACACGCAACTTTGAACTCGATTTCTGGGCGATCGGCTGATTGTATCTAGGTGCTGCTTTGAACATTTCTTCGTCATTTTTTTTAGCTCTTTCGGATGGCTACCTCGATAAAAATTGGTCAAGTACCCCATTAAAGAGAATCAACAAAAAAAAAAAATGAGTCAAAATTTTACAAAATATAATTTTGCAACTAATGAAATTTCTTTACTTAGACTAAACTGAAGTTATGTGTCAACTAAGCATACATAAATTACTGAGGTTCTATTTTTTGTCGTGGAGTAAGTATTTGCACATCGAGAACAACCCAAAGGGACGAGAGAAGTTGAATTAAGTAATGTGAAAAACGATTAGCTGAATCAATAACTAATCCCATGCTATTATTAATACCCTTTGACAGACCATTAAAGAGGGGGCTTATAAACACGGTTTTTCCCTTTAAAAAAATAAAAAATACGTGAGTGGTTGAAAAATATTACCTGAGGGGTAGTCCCCGAGGAATTGAGATGAACATTTGGTGCAGGAGTATCGACATCATCCAGACATTCGCCGATATTGTAGGACAGCAGGCCTCGAACAAGACGATACTGGGAGAGATCGAGCGCACAGAAAAGCCGAGAGAGCGTGCCTCTAACACTAATATCAGGTACTAAACCAAAAAAAAAGAACAACAATAGTAGACGAGTAAAATCAGTGTTACTACATAATATATCGACACTTGATAAAAACTAACCTATGTGATGCATTTCGTTGTCGAGAATCATCTCAACCTGCAGTTTGAGTTGGCAGTGTTCCCTCAACAAAGGAGATCCCCGCTTTTCGACGATAAACGATCCCATCTTTAGGCCTTCCTGAGGTTCTTTTTCGTCGAGTTTTATTGGGATCCGGACGCCGGCGTACAGATCCATATTGACGAGGTCCACTTGCATCACATCTAAAATTGGGATTTCTGAGAAGCGAAAAACTGGAATTAGAGGCATTCAAAGTCACCATCACAACTAAGAACGTGGAGAGAAAAAGAAAGTGCTTGGAGGTGAAGCGAAAGTGGACGGTGAAGGGCAAAAGCGTATGATAACGTGGGTTGGTGAGGTTAGGTTAGGTTAAGTTAGGTACACATAAAATAAGTTCAGTAAGATTAGATTAAATTGTGTTATGCTAAAGGGGCCTGAAACTTCCAAACTTGACTGTATTAGGGAAGGTTAGGTTAGGTTAAGTTAGCTTAGGTACACATAAAGTAAGTTCAGTAAGGTTAGGTTAAATTGTGTTATGCAAAAGGGGCCTGAAACTTCCAAACTTGACTGTATTAGGGTATAAGCTCGTAACTGATACGTACCACACGGATCTTCCGGCGTGCTCTTCATTTGACTGATGGTTCCAGGACTGCCGGCAGGTAGGAAGCGATTGGTCACTCTCAGCTGTCCAAGATCGGCGACCAAGATTTGCGTTGAGCGAGAGCTTAAAGGAAGAAGAAGAACAGGCGATCCTGCTGAGACTTGCAACAGACGTCTATTACGTCGCTCCTCAGCGAAATAACCCTGCGGGAAAGACACGAATTTGACGTACTATCAACCACATCCTCCCTTCGCATTCTGAATGCGAGCCCTCACGGATTTATTAGGAGTATGTTACAAATAAAGAAACGCTCCGAAGAACGTCGAATCGTGAATAATAATTCCTGCTCAAGTATTCCGGTGGAATACGTAAAGCCGTTGTGGAATAATTCCACTACGGCTTGAAATGTTTAAAAAGCATTTCCTTGCGATTTCACCCGACCCAACAAGGATTTTCATTTTAGCGCCTAGTTAAAATGACTAATAAAACGGAATAATGTAGATTAACCCATAACAGCCCAAAGTATTTGGAGTGAAATTTAGCTTAAGAGAGATTCGAAAGATTTTTCCGATTAAATTACGCAATTTTAAGCTTTGGAAAATGCCTAAAATATTAAATTTCAGGTTTCCAGAGGGGTGATATTTTTTTAATTTTGATAAAAATGAACTAAAAAGACCTCTAAAATATTTTTTTTCTGTTTCCGAACGGCATCGCTGGGCGGTAGTAGGTTAATAACCAACCTCTCTGGAAAGGCGGATTGAGCTGATGACGTTCTGCAGTTGGGCAAAGTGTTTGAAGAAGGCTAAAATCTCAGCTACGAAGCGTTGCGTGTGCACATACAGTACAGACGACATGTCGAGTTTCAGCTTCGAATCGAAGTCACGTTTCTCCTCGACGTCCTCTGATCCATACCTGCGAAGAAACAATTTGATTAACTCGCCCGTTTACTGTAAACGAAAGTTACAATGAATTCGTTTCCAAAATTCCACATGGTATTTTTATTGATAACCTTGTTCATTCTGCTATTAGTGGAAAAATAAATTCGGTCGAAAAATCACTAAGAACATAGCGCTACGCCACTTTAGTAATTACCAATCCACATCCAGTGAAGACATTCTGAGAAAAAAAAATTATAGAAATATTAAATAAAAATTATTATGCAATGCGGTTTCAGCACGAAAACGTACTTAAATTCGACTTTTTGGGAGGACAGTGAAATCTCTTTTATACGACGTTCAGGGGACCGACTAAGAATGTAGTTTAGCCCACAACCGCCAAACGATGCCATTCGGAAACAGAAAAAATATTTTAAAGAATCTTC
>Ga0058701_10005759_pt1 | contig 10359 bp, 2 predicted proteins | sample AgamicOrMae_FD_97039 | JGI IMG/M metagenome (GOLD analysis project Ga0058701, IMG submission 97039) | Agave microbial communities from Guanajuato, Mexico - Or.Ma.e | ecosystem: Host-associated > Plants > Phyllosphere > Phylloplane/Leaf | place: Guanajuato, Mexico | collected 2012-06-04 | reverse complement strand
TGTTATATAACAGGATAGACATAAAAAAAGAAAATGGTTGTTCCCCATCACCTCGTAAGCTTTTTTTTTTTTTGGAATGAAAGGTTGCAACCGCCCTTCGTAATTGAGGTTAAAAAAATTATCAATGGGTTTTAAAAATACCAAATTAATAAAAAAAGATTGAAGATTCAGTTGCATTTTTTAAACCTTTTTGAAACCCTTAATTTTTATAGCTAGTATTCCAATTTTCGCTTTGAGCGGAATTATGTTTGTGAAAATTGGGCTCGTAACTCAAGATTAACCCCCACTCCGTCCCCCCAAAAATCGCTTGCTAATGTCTATCAAGAACAATTTATGTTAAATCGTTTGTAAACAGTTTTAAGGAAATTTCTATCACAGGTACAGGGTGTTCAGCGATCAAGGAAAATCAGAGAATCAGGGGAAAATCGGAGAATTGTACTTGCTGGAAAATATCAGAGAAAAATCAGGGAACTTGGCTAAAAATACTGAAATATTCTAGAAAGAACTTAATGTCACCAATTTAAACAAACAATAAATAATTTTATGTAACCTATAACTATTGTCATATGTATTGTTTACGTGTTCTGTTGAAAAAAGTCTATATAATCATGGGAAAAAATGGAAGTCAAACCTGGAAAATCAGGGAAACATCAGGGAATTCGGTGCTGGGAAATCGCTGGACACCCTGCAATGAGGGATTAAGTATTTGTTTCCTTCTTTTCCAAGCCCGGAATAATATGCAGGGCGGCAACGGAATCCAAAAAAGACCGTTGCCAAAAAAAACAAAACAAAAAAAACATTGATTTGGATTTGGCGACAGAAGTATGATATTGATAGACGAGAAAAAGCTGATTCTTTATTATAACGACTTTGTTTTGTCCAGGTTACCGGCTCTCCTTGCTCGGTTTGACGAGATTCGGGATGGAGGAACACTATTGCCGACTGCACACACCGGAGATGGTGAGTTTGAAATAATGTCAGCTTTTCGCCTACCGTGAAAGTCTTGGTCGTAGCCGATCGTTTAGGCCCCAACCCCGAAATTCATTCCGGTGTTGTTTTACTGATTCATTTCATCCTTAAGAGTCTCTCTTTATAGAATGTTTACGAGGAACCACATCATTTAGCAAAATTTGGTAAACTCTAGAAAACACATTAAAAAAAAAAGTAAATGATGTATTAGTCCGTCAAGAAATCACAAATCGAATCACATCGAAAAATTATTAAGTACTTGGGCGATTTAAGAAAGGGAAGCAGGAAAGAATAGGGTTTTACATAAGGCTTTATTGTCGTTCAAAAATCGGATTTTCAAAAAACTTTTGGGGGAATAACAAACAAACAAGGGAAAGAGAAGATATTTTCATGGGGAAAAACCGTCTCGAGCGAAGCTTTGGTAGCAAAACATTTTCTTCAACTTTTTTGGTTTCCTTCTAAATCTTGAAATCGCTTAATCTTTTAGGTTCATATGGAGTCCATTACACAAGTTGCGATATTGTACTTAACCCCCCCCCCGCAAAAACAGCAATAGAGATCGTTTTAAGTTTCATCGTTACTTTATAACCATTTCCAATAGTAATTTCAGTTGTGGTAAGACCTCAGTTATTCATGCATGGATTTTGAGAATACTGTATTCCGCCTGTAATACTGAAATTTCCACCAGAAATTTCTACAGACAATAGATGGAGTGCTTGTCTTGAGACCATACACATTTTTCAGTAGCCTGTATTGTTCGATTTTATTCCTCTTCGAGCGGGAATAGGTCTCAAACACAAACTTCAAACTAAACTCCGCGTTTTTTCCGCCCATCTTTTAGACCAGTCTAGTCAGTTTTGTGTAAAGAATAGCGCTTGCAGCTCTGTCTCTAAAGGCTGTCCCGAAACATACGTCGTTTAGCGTATCCCTGAAATCTGCAGTTGAGCTGATCCTTGTCCCAAACCTCCCTCGATAACTTTTCATCTGCCAAGAAAACGGTGGTAAAATTTGCTTTTAGGAAGAAAATAGAGTAAATAATCTTCAAAATTGTTTCACAGCTTCTGTTAATGGCTGTTTTTTCCAAGTATTGTTATTACGCATTAATTTTTGTTTGCTGGAAAGATATTTTAAGTCTTAAATGTAAGCTCGAGCATTCTTGACCGAAAAAAAAATCAGAGTGGAAGTAAATGCTGGTTTTCACATTTCAGGGAAAGTAATAAATCACCCCAACTACTTTGCTCTTAGGTCAATAGAATCAATCTTAATTGAATTGTCTGTAGACCTAAGGTTCGCGTCGCATTTTAATGGCAGTTAAAATAAGAAGTTGGGCGTATAATGGCTAGTTGATTTGCTGGATGGTTGAGACTTCCGGTGGGACAGTAATCCGTGGCGGCCTTGTATCGCAAGACGCAAGACAATCTATTGTCTTGCTGTCTGAATCCGATGCTGTTTTATTAATGACAAAGCCCTTACATGCCCAGTTTCTTGTCTCAAGATATTATTCTCAGTCCGACGAAACCTCTTGAATTAAGGAAATAGAATCGTGATCTGTATTTCTTCGATCAAGATCATTTTGCTCTTGAGACAAGAATTAGCGGAATCGATTAAATCTTAAAAATCTGTAATGTGGTCACCTTCCTGTGAACAAATGTCTTTGGGAGGCAAGCACTAGGTAATCTGGATATCTTTCAGAAGGAATAAAAGGGTGTTGCTATTGGCACGCCATGCATATTAATACAGGGAGACTTGAACGCACGTATCCAACCTAATGCATTGTAAATGGGAGGCGACTTGAACGCACGGAACCTAACCTAATAAATTTAAATGGGGCAGTCGGGTTTATAGACACTCCCCCCCCCAAAAAAGATGTCTGGGAAATTGGGGAAAAAAAAGGGGGGCACCTGGGGGAAAAAAAAAAAAAAAAAGAAAAACGGTAAGGCTGTTCACATATTTTAATATATGGATGTTTGTCGGCTCAAAGTTTTGGGGAAATACGAAATTCCGATATTTTGCAGCAACTCTTTGGAAGCTTTTCCAGCTGAAAGGTATATCACGAGATGGACTTAACAGTGGTTCGAATGATCTAAAATTGACTGTTAGGGTTCGTCGCTAGTATTGTTTTATGATATCTTTTCAAAGCTTCGAACCGATTTTCAAATCACGAAAGCCTTTTCTATTTGTGTATGTGATTGAGAACTGGATAACGGAGTTATCTCACTGCTGTTTGAACAAACCAAGATAAGTGTCACAGATAAAGAGAGACGATTTTGGAAACGTACCAAAAGCTGCCTTAGTAGGTCACTGAGGTTTTGGAAGCGGGCATTAATACGTTATGCGACCTTTTGCGACCTTGATTTGTCTTCTCGGAAGCATGATGATTGTCTCGAGGACAAGTACTTCCCAAATTAAGATATCTACAAAAGATTAGCTGCAAGTTTATTACAGTTTTAGATTTGGGTGCCAACAGGATTTCGCGTTTTCCAAAGTCATCCCATGAAAGATATATTAACGATAACACTTTCCGGATTGCTATTTTTCGAAGAGGGGTCTGAGAGCATTTTCGTTCAGCTCGCAGATGATGGGTAGGGCGTTGCCACTCCTAAATATTTGAGGAGAACACTGTAATTTCAAAGTCCAGTTGTACAGGAAACTGATGTCCGTCAGACGTCTGAAGTCTAAGTTATGGTTAAAAGTTTTGGTTTGGGCGATTTCGCAGTATTACACAGAGGTAACATGTCACTTACCCTGAATAATTTATGAACAGAGACTGAAATCACCTAAAAATTTTATATTTGTTAATGCGCCTCGTTTATCTAGATGATAAAATTTATTTTCTTTAAATTTTCTCTTTAATTTCTGGTCCCATGACGGATAATCTAACCTGTGACTTCGAAGTAACTTAGCTTAATGCGACTTAATATTGCCTGTAATAAATTCTTTAAAGCATTTTTTGTTTTAGTTAATTTTCTTTATCAGTAGTTTTGATTTGCATCAACCGAGATTAATCACGTATCAATAACTCTGGAATTGAAAGTTTTGATGTAAATTGAAAGTACGGCTGGTAGATACACCGGTAAGGTTCACATTAATTGCAGAAAAACATCCGCTATCTCGTCTGAGATTTGCACCTTGTTTACAAAAAAAGTGTGATGGCTTCGTGACATCGTATGTTGTCACGACCACTTGTGGTTACGAACCTTAATGATAGTCTAACTCTAGTATCTAACGCTAAATTGTGGCTTAGAGTAGCAATATCTCCGAAAAAACAAAATAAAAAAGAAGTTAAGGTAATTGATTTTTGAAGGGTGTCAAACCCTGTGCTGATTTAGTATTGCTTTCCATAATTTTTACCGGTAGGGACCATTTCGTATTTTGATTTTTACGAATTCATGAAAAATATTTTTGTTATACCAGGAACTAGACTCGCGGTAAACCTAAGGATGAGCAGCATTTTTAAAATGAAAAAGCGCGTTTATCAAAATTGTGAAGTACTTGAGCTCTTTTCGATGTTCGTGCAAAATTACGGTCGCGGGGAAGATAAAGCATCACCAGGGCAGTGTTGACGCAAGTGTATATTCTGTCTGGCGATTAAAAAACTTACTTAAAGAACAAAAATGGCAGAACATAGAAACGAAGAAGCACATATCAACACATATAAAGACATTTGAGCTACTTTGATACATCATTAACGAAATTTTCATACCAAAAATCGAAGATTTTCTGTAAAACAAGAAGTTTTTTAGAGAGTCCTTGGGTCAAGTATAATATTAATATTTAGAAAACTTAATAGCTCGTCTTGATGCGAACTTTTGAACATTCGAACTTCTTTAAATTGATATCAAATTTTCTAAATCTAATATTCCATATATATTTTTTACGAAACGATGGTTTTAGGTATTCTTGGACCACATATATCAACATTTTTAGTGAAGTAGATAAGTCGCTCTTTTCACTACGTAATAAAAATTCAAGCCACTGTGAAATTAAGTCTCATGCATTTTTTCGGAACGGAGAAGTTATTATTTGTTGCTTGAAATTTGAAATATTCCTGTGGGCAGACAAAAAGTTTTGAGAAATTTTAGAACCAAGGATTAAACCCCAACGTTAGGAATATTCCTATTTTCACATTGCAACGGAGAGCAGTTTTACTCGGTTAATTTTTTTTCCCTAATTTTTTTCCTCCCGAACCTGTTCTGTCATTAGTGATATTTTATTACAATCCTGGCGGGCATTATTTTATCAAGGCTGCAGTTTGTGAGAAGGATAGCGGAAAAATCTCACGAATCGTTACTTGAGATGCGCGCGCCTGAGAATCTCTTTTTTTAAAAGTCGTTTTTACACTTGAAAGTATTTACCTTTTTCGTCTAATTACTGAGCCGCTGTTCTTTTTTCTGATATGCTGTAACTAACACGATCCCGCCGTGTATCATCACATTATATCAGTGGGCGGTTTGCCTCTTGAAACAGAAGGAAAGAAGATCTTGGCGTCGATTAATCTTTCCCTCCGCAATCCGTTTCTTTGCAGTTTAGGATCAGCTGATTGCGTTGGCAAACAGCTGATCGTGTCGATAATCAGCCTGTTCTACTCTGTAAACTTTGAAAGTTGAATTTTCTACCTCTCGTATTCGCTTATTATCCAGTTAAGCGAAGCGGCAACTGACCGAAGCGTCGTGCGTTTTACCTAATAAAACCTTATTCAACCAAACTTAACCTAAGCAAACTTAACCTCTTCTTGTATATTTTCTTCTATCTTGACCTAATTTAACGTAACCTAACTTAAATTTACTACATGAGCTTATAGTAAGGGGGTGGCGAACCTTCTGCAAGACTCTTTGCATTCAAAAATATTTTTCCACAAATTTATATTTTTTTCCCATATTTTTTCAGATTTTTGGAACGAAAATTGGCATACTTTGATTTGTTGTAACACGTAGATTCCGAAAATCCCCTCAAAATCACAAAAAAAAATAATGTTTTCCTTGCCACAAGCGATTTTTGCATGCACGCATCGGTAAGGACCATAGCCACCCTCTGACTGTGAGGCCCTCTGAACTAAACCTAACTGAGCTTATCTTTGCCAAGCGATAGCGAAGTGAGGTACACGGCACCTAACTAAATCTTCTCGCATATTCGATTTCTTTTCGTAATGTTATTTAAGGTTGAACGTAGGTTGAATACTAGAGATATAAAGTAAAACCTCAAAAACTTTGAGTGTACCTGATATGGGCGGGAAGGTCGCATTGGTCCTAGACCTAGACGAATTCTAATTAATTTTCTTGATAGACTTTCTAGTAGCCACATGAATCGAAAGCTCTCTCGGAGCTCATGCATTTGATGTGGCAAACGATAAGTCTACCTTGAAAATAAGTAACCCACTGCGGCCCAGCGATGCCGTTCGGAAACAGAAAAATTTGTTTTAGGGGATCTTTTTAGTTCAATATTGTCACAATTTAAAAAGTATCACCCCTTTAGAAACTTGAAATTTAATAATTTAGGCATTTTTCTAAGATTAAAATTTCGTTTTTTAAGGAAAAAAATCCTTCCAATTTCGCTCAACCTAAATTTTACTCCAAATACTTTGGGCTGTTATGGGTTAGTATAAGTGTTCCACTCGTTTTACTTACCAACGCAACACACCAAAACGAGGTATTTTTTGTCACCCGCTGTAGAGAAGTCTTTGTTCGTCGCCAACGAAAATGAGTAGGGCCTAAATACACGTCTTGAGTTCCAGCTGACGGATGCGAGATGCTCGTTGTCAACGTACCGTATTTGGTGTGGGGGGGGCGTCCCACTCCGCGTTTTTTCAATTAAATTTTGAATATGCGGTAAAAAAGCCGTTTTTTGGGACGAAATTCGGATCCGCAGTAAGTCTGGTTAAAGTCATTTTTGTTCCTGCGGTTTTGATCGTCATAAGCGATTGTATGCATTGTATTTTCTTCGGAAATGCTCGCCTGTTCAGGATATACTTCAGTAGGACAGTATAACCGCAGAGTTTTCTTTATGTGCGATATCTGCGCGAGTTACACTGAAGATAACTTCCGTTTTCACCGTTCACTGTCTAATCGACGTTAAAATGTCCTGATAAGAACAGCCGATCTTCAGGAGACTTAGTGGAATGATCTCTCAAATATCATTGGGTGAAATTGAATCGAAAACTTAGTTCGGAGAGTCTCAGGTCTGTCCAGTTAAGGTTGCTGCAGCGCTGCTCCTGCTGCTCGAGCCTCGCGCGGTGCTGCTTACGCGCAGGAGTTTCGGTTGTAACCTAAAAATTTCAATTATTTCGACAGAAATACCCCGTAAACGCAGTGTTATTTCCTCGTGAGTGTCTATTTTAATGGCTTAATAACAAGAAAAGGAGAAGAATCGAGGTGAACAACATTAGAGGGCGAATAGTGGAAAGGGAATTAAGTAAGGTGCGCTTATTTCGCACCACTATTCGCCCTCTGATGTTGTTTACCTCGATGCTTCTCCTTTTCATGTTATTGAGCCATTAAAATAGACACTCACGAGGAAATTGCACTGCGTTTACGGGGTATTTCTGTCAAAATAATTGAAATTTTTAGGTTACAACCGAAACTCCTGCGCGTAAGCAGCGCCGCGCGAGGCTCGAGCAGCAGGAGCAGCGCTGCAGCAACCTTAACTGGACAGACCTTTGCTCTCGAAACAGTGAGTTTTACTCAAAGGTTGTGCTGATGATCACTTGGTGTATTGGTTAGTTTCATATCTGTTTTGACTTTGAGTATAAAACAGCGTGCATTTTATGTATCGTAGTTGGACAAGACCTTTCTTGAAAGGGCTCAGTGAGAGCTCTTGTGCGATATGGCTGATGCTGATCTCAAATACTTTCTTGCAATGCGTTTTCATCTAACTCCAAGGAGTATTTTGTACCAGTTTAGGTAGAATTTTTATCGGGAAATATTGTGCGTGTTAAGTGAATATTTTATCATCAAGACGGCTCACCATAAGTATCGTTATGTATTGTTCGGTTTTGGTTTAGCAGCCCTAGGGCTTTTTCGCCCAAGTTTCCACGATAAACAAGAGTCGTCGATTGTAAACGCATCACAGCTGATCCGTAATTATTCAAGTGTCCCTTGACTGTGGGAAACGGTGGCCTTTCGGATACTTTTTGTAGGCGTGTACCGCAGCCACTTGTCTCAATGAACATTCGGTGGGGGAGCTGTATATAGGCGCGCGTTGCGCCGCGAAGCGGCGGCGGCGGCGCTGGAGCCGGTAGCCCTTCCCCTTCCCCTCTCCTCCCCCCTCCTCCGAGTCGTCACCCACACCGCAGCGACGCTCCGCCGCCGCCGGCGTCCCTCAGTGTTGGCGCAGCCGCCGCGCGAGCCGCACCGTGCTCCCCGCCGCCGCCGCCATGAGCGCCGCCACGTGCGTCGAGGACGACGACGACCCCGACAGCGGCTTCAGCAACGGCCTCCCCGGCTCGCCGCCGCCGCTGCCCTCGGAGCGCGCCCCGTCCATGATGGGGGTGGCGTCGACGCCCTCCCCCGCGCCCGTCCTCCCCCAGTTCCGGCTCGGGGCGCCCGTGTCGCGGCCCTTCGTCCGCGGCGCGGCCGGCTTCCAGTCGCTGCGACGGCGCCCCGTCCGCAAGCCGCCCTCCCCGGTGCAGCCCTCGGCGCCGGCGCCCGCGTCCCTGCCGCCGTCCTTGGAGGGCCTTCTGCTGCTGTCGTCCTCCCCGAGGACGCCGTACGCGTGTGGCCGCTTCCGCACCAAGTCGCCGCCGCCCGCCGACCCGGACCCGTCCGTGTGGGGGCTGGACGCCTCGTGGATTTTGCAGTTCGATAATTTGATTAAGCATCCTGGAGGAAAGCATCGGGGGTGTCAGTGTGATGTGCATTCGGCGAATCGTGCGAGACCGTCATCGCCCGCAGGTGTGCTAAGTGATGGTTTAGTGATCTTAAGTGATGTGTTGTGATGTTTACGTCCGGAAGATACAGGTTTGAGTTACACATGCACAAGTGTTCTCTTTTACGAAGTATACAGTGATGTCCATAAGTGACTTTTCAAACAAAATGTAATGACTTTATTAGTAACCTAATGTGTGTTGGCATCAGCGCGCAGGGTGGGTCGCGGGGAAGGTTTCGGGGGAAAGGCGGGCACCTGCTCTTGCCTCCACACCCTCCCACTGCCCTCCCTAGGCAATGCTAAGAACACACATTAGTTAAAAAAAAAAGAATCACTAGATTTTGTTTTGCCCGTCACGTATGGACTTCACAGTACCATTCGATAAATGTAGGTTGTTGACAACAGTAATACCTTGTCAGTCACTATGGATTCGTTGTCGCCCCGATCGGATATCTGACATTCCGGTGTGGTATCGGATTCGTACGGTAGATTTCAGTGATTCGATATGCGTGGAGATGCAGTTGTTTTTCATGCTTTTGTTCAGTGCGAATAAGTAGAGTCGTACAGTAAACAATCCAGATCTCACGTCAGCATCGTTGCTCTGCATACTAAGTAGTGTTTTCCTTATCCGAAGTTCTAGTTAGCTCCAAATTACCGCATGATAAAGTGACTCCTTTTTTTAAGCGAGGATATGCCTATACTTTCAAAAGCTACTAACAAATCGTCCGTATTGGCAGTATGACCATACTTCAGGAGCGCTTTTAAATTAACGGTAAGCTAAATCTACGGCGTTAATTTTTTAACCTGATTCTTGTCTGAATAAAGTGCAAAGGGTTTTTAAGGCAGTTGGACCTACCTTAATGTAGCAAGGAAGTTCACCTGTTATCTGCGGTATGTGCACAGTAAACGGAGGGCTTTAAATCTAAAATTAACGCGCTTAATCAGGCTTATTAAAAGGCGTACGTTGACGTGTGACGAACATAAAAAGTTTGGATCAATTGTCGAGCTCTTCTCGCCGCTCTCCCGGCGCGACGCCTCAGCTGATGAACGCACTCACGTCAACCCGTTTTAAGTTAAAGCCCAGGAAGTCGAAAGCATTACCCGGAATACAAGGGTGTTTGTTTATGAGCGCATTATCAAAGGCTTCTGGACGTAAACGGCCCCTAAAACTGTGCGTTTTCCGTCGCCTGTGGGATCTTCAATTTTAAGTTTCGAACTTGGCGCGTTGAAGTCCGCACGGTAGTTATTTCCACGGGGGAAATAACTGTTATTAGACGGATGCTGTACGCATTACAATAAAAACCGTCTAAAATTATGACGTGACGATCGATCGAAGGCGGCTGTCTTAGGACACCTCCAATTGTACTTACTATACACTCTAATTTTTTAAGGTAGAAATTTTAACCTTTTGGTTCACTCTTCCGTCGTCAAATCGATTAAAACGATGTCGGAGTGATGCAAGAGGCATCTAACCTAACTTAATGTAGCATAACAAAGCCCCTTGCTTTTTACAAAGATTAGTTATAGTCA
>Ga0058701_10005758_pt1 | contig 10359 bp, 5 predicted proteins | sample AgamicOrMae_FD_97039 | JGI IMG/M metagenome (GOLD analysis project Ga0058701, IMG submission 97039) | Agave microbial communities from Guanajuato, Mexico - Or.Ma.e | ecosystem: Host-associated > Plants > Phyllosphere > Phylloplane/Leaf | place: Guanajuato, Mexico | collected 2012-06-04 | reverse complement strand
TCTCTCTCGCTCTCTCTCTCTCTCTCTCTCTCTCTCTCTCTCTCTCTCTCTCTCTCTCTCTCTCTCTCTCTCTCTCTCTCTCTCTCTCTCTCTCTCTCTCTCTTTCTCCCTCCCGCACTCCCGCACTTCTGGTTTGCAACATCATCCTCTTTTGCCTGCAAATTCCTATCTTAGACCCTCTAGTACACCATCATGGCATCCTTATTCTGCGGCCTATGAAATGTAAACTCGGTTCTTTGCATACATGAAAGCAAAGAGCTGCACTGTTGTATTTAAAGCTTGTGTTTTCTATATTGTTCAACGTTTCATCGTCTAGTTGAGCGGAGCGTCAGGGAAACGAAGCACAAGGCAATACGAAAATTTACGCCTGATTTGCTTCTCGACGGCAATAAAGAAAGCGACCTCAGAGTTTTAGACATTGAAGCGAGGCATTTGACACCAAACGCTGATAAACGTTATGAGACTTGATATGCCAAGGTCGGATTATTGGATGACCTAATGAGTTGGATTGGATGACCTAAGCCTCCCTCTGCTTAACGTAGAACCGTAGAACACCAGAGATGCACTGAAAAAACCAACTGTTTAAGGAGGACCTACACTTGATTTGGTATGAAGGTCAAACAGGGGAAGAGCGTAATTAGGCTATTTTTGAAGAGACCCCTATCAGTAATGATACCCATTGAGAGCCCTCGACGACGTATTTACATCGATACAATTGATAAGTTTAACAATAACCGGATTACGGTTTTATCTTGCTCCACCTTCACACTCAACCGGTATGGGACTTCCTGAAACAGGCGTTAGTTTTTGCAGTGTGGAAAACGCAAATTTTAAAATTTTCAGTTTGTAGGAACTCACAAAAATCCAGTGTTTGGTCTTGGTGCGCTCGAACTGAAAAAGAAGGAGATGAGATTTAGAAAAGACGCTGTGAGTGGTTTCAGCGTGAGCATCCTCGGCAGTGTCTCTCGTGAGGACACCGTCTGCAGGAGTGGGCTTATATGCATAATCTTGCCGCGCGCATTATTTGGTCATGTCGGCTTGCGCAGCGCGCCTCGCCGGACACCGGCCTCATTATATTGTAGGCCAGCATTAAGACTTGAGCGAATTTAATTCGGGACCAGTAGGGAAGAGCTAATGTCTCTGGTTCCACTGCAGGCGTCTCTTGAGGTTCAGACCGAACTAAATCAACTGCGGATACAGATTTTGCCGTTATTTTATCCCGAATTGGCCGCCTTTATTTCCTCGTTACACATAAAAGGGATCTGCTTTGACTAAGCCCCACAATACTTATACTGCACCATTATTCTAGTATTGAGATCGGGTTGATTTACTCAATCATACTCGGTTATCAGAGGGAAATGATGTTTGTACTCCAAAGCTTCAGCGAATATATCGATTAAAAAATATCAGATGAAGGACATTATTCTCGTAAAAAAATTCCATTGAAAAAAAAGAAAAAAAAATAAGGGGCGAGTTGTGACATTTGTTATAACTCGCCCCAAAGTCCAAATGCGCATCTTGAAACGTCTTCAAGGCCGCGCAAAGACAAATCACTCGTTGTTTATAGGTTTGATTCTCTACTTCTACATTCAGCCCTGGTGCATCATATCATTACATTAAATCAAGATGGCGATCTTGGATGTCTACCCGACGCGTGATGTTAACAGCGAGTAACCTCGACGTTATTGGTAGTCACAGACTGCCATTGTGGTGAGGGAAACAAGTTTGAACCTGTAGAAGATGGGGCGAAGGATCGTAGTGAGGTTATGTTACCCCCTCCGAGCAGGCAGCATTGCAAGCGAGCGCGTTTTGCCCCAGCGTACCGCCAAGAGGATGCCTACGGTTGCCGAGCTCTTTAGGTTTTGTCGACTGCAAAACATGCAAATGGCTGGAAGATTAGCCGTTGCTGTTGTCGTTGGGATATCAGCCTCAATTATTTCTGGCACATAATGCGGTTTTTATGTGACCCTATTCTCTCTCTCTCTCTCCCCCTACACAGGCACACGTGCGCCCTCTCCTTTTACTTCATTGGTAAGCTTACGGGAAACATCAAAGACAGTTTTGTTGGCTAACTACGCTCGCTGTTTCAAACTTGTATTATGTTGTAGCGTTATGAGTGTGTACCACCTGACGCATATTTGAGAGCGCGAGGCTTGCGTTTGCTAATTTCGCACTAGTTGTTGTTCATAGTTCTCATTACTATGTACTCAGTATTCTAATGAGCGCCAACTCGGGCCCGCTCTTCTTTCGCGTCGTCATTGTTATTATCAAGCCACAAAGCTCGCAATAGCCTCACGTTTACTTCGACATTTCTTTCTTTAACACACCACTTTGAAAACAAAACGTAAAATTATTCAACATGTGTCGATGACATCTTTCAAGGTTTCTTTCATTTTTAAGTCCTTGCGAAGAAAAAAATGTGTTGGCATTTATAAGTCTGTCCAAAGGTATATTTCAATGTATAGTATTTTGGGAAGTACGTGTTAGACTTTTGATTTTTGTATCGCAGATTTTGAAAAGGATTTGACTACGTTTGGTAAGGCTGTCTTCATAAAATGCGAATAAATTATAATTTTAGTGTTCCGCAAATCTAATATTTAGGGTGTGTTTGTTTATGGACGACTTTCGATTGAGTCATAAACTGTGTAGGCCAACTCTGGGTGTGAATTATTGTGAATGTCGTTTTAATGAAATTATGAATCGGTTCCCTTGAGCCTGTATCGATTTCGTTAATATACTTCTCCCCTCTGAGCATAAGAGTGTGACAATAAATTGGATGCCGCTGAAAGAAGAAAAAAACGCCATTTAAAACCTTAACGCCGCTCGTTTACGCGTATTGGTCAAAAAAATAATGGGCATCACCGGTTCATCGGTTTCATTAATGTTCGGTCGATACTGCCTGCAGAGAGAGTGGGTGAAAGAGATGGAGTTCGTTTTTCGCTTTCCCTCTCTTCGCCGTTTTCATTGGCCATAAAACCAATAAAACGCGAGTAGAGCCAAGAAAAAATGTTTTACCTCAGGGATTTCCTTTCTCGAGTGAATGTCCCTTCGGAACAGTCTTCATCTATGGTGTCCGTCCACCTTCCGTTTTCCATAGACGTCGAAAAAATGGACGTCCCTTTTCTCTCGGAGCCACCTTGAAAAGCGTATAAATCGAATCCAAAGTTATAGGAATAAAAAGGTGTAGGAGTGTTTCAAACGAGCATGTATCACGTCCGGGGAGAGCACGATTGGTAACTTTCTTTTATTGACTGCATTCTAGGCCTAAACCTTTTGCACATCTTAAGAAAAAAGATAAAAAGGAACGATCTTTAGAATGTACTTATGATGTTTAGAAGATGATTGTTTAACAGCAATGTGTTTAAGAGAAGAATATTTTAAAGAGTAATATTTAAAAAGACGATTTTTAGGAAAGTGATATTTAGAGGGAATTTTCAAAATACAAGTTTTTCTTCAATAATGAGCAGAAGGTTTTATTGAAGAGCTATTTTTAGAAGAGGAATCTTCAGAGGAAGACCTTTTGAAGATCAGCCAAAATGTGTAAGTACAGCATAAGCATCACTACTAGCCATTCCTGAACGTTCAAATACAGCCAAAATTTGGAAATGGTCTAGCCTAAAACTGTGTATGTTCAGATTAACTAGGGAAATTTCTGAATTAGGGAATTCCTTAAGTTATGAAATATTATTTTTTTATTTTAGGCTTTCCGAAATTGAGTTCTCGAAGAAACCCTAGCGCTCTCACAATCTCATCACCAAGCGAGGTTGTAAACGGAGGGAGCTAATGTGCAAGAAGCAAAGTGTTTGTGTACGAGGAAAAATGTGTTTGATCCTCTGGAAGCACGTGATGAATGCATCCCCATAATTCGGAGCGACGTCCGTCCAGCTTGCCACAGCACGGCGTCTCCTCTTTGCACCACTCTGCAAACTTCAGCAGGGGGCCATCCCACCACAGCGCACCGCAGCGCCACACGCGCTGCCAGCTCAGCGCAAGAACAAGGCTATATAAAAAGAATTGGTAAAAAAGAAGGAAGAAACGGCCGAAGCACTGGACGTTTCAAATCGCCATTTCGGAGGACGCCAACCACCGCGAATTTATGGTCCCACCAAGGTGGGCGCAAGACGCGCGAGCTAGTACGGGTACTCAATAGTTTTAACGAGCCCGTGGTCCGCAAACTCGCAGGTTTAAAGGTGGATTTTCTTGCTTGTGATCCACCCAGAAATTGAAGACAAGCCACCTCGAAAATTGAAGAAATACAGCTACAATGTTCGGTTGGCTTGTGCCTTACTACCGCTGATGCTCACTCTTCGACAGGCGGAACTGCCGACGAGGGGAAAGGGACATTAGACTAGGTGAGAATAAGTTACGTGCCTTCATAATCGTTCTGCTGGGCTTGGCGACGAAAGAGGACAAGATTTAACCTTTAAAATTTCCAGTGTGGTCGGTGTTATGGGAGAAATGATGTCGTTTGGCTCGTGCGGAGAAGTTGGGTCCGGCGCGGCGATCTTAATCTTGAAATATCTCGTCATTTAACACTTAAGTGGGGGCCGACGGGGGCCTTCAATCAGGCGAGCATCTTGTTGGAAACTAAACTTATTGTCTCTCGTAGAATGGCCCTAACATCTCTGTTGTACATCATCAAATAGCCGTGCTCGTCCCAGCCCCCCGGTTGCAGCCCGGCCGGCTCGCAATGATGTTATTTCATCGCTATCTTTCTAATCCCACTTCCTTACAATATCATCTTCCCTTCCATTTTTATCGGGCCCTTTTCCCCTTCTCTGTATCCCCGGTGGATTATGGCCCCTAAGACGTGCGCTGACGCATAAATGTTTAGGTTATAGGTGAGAAAAACGTTTTTATGTTTACAGTGAGATAACCATGTTGTACAAGGAAATATGGGATGGAGGCATCCGACGCGCGCCAACACCTGTTCCTTTGCACCCTTTCTCTTCGCATCGCTTCTTCCACTCGCTTCACTTCATCTTCCCTTTACTCGGCTCTTGAGACGTTGTAAATTATCATAACTAAACGACTCGCGCTACATTAATGTATACCAGACTATTTATCCTCGCCAATCGATAGCGCCGAGCGCTGGCTCGTTACTGTAAGCGTTATCAGCGTTGATGCCTACGGTAATGGAGCCCCTCACCGCGGAGCGGGTCTGCTCTGGACTTTTCCTGCCGAACATCTGTTCCACGATAAGCACTGCATACATCTTTGAGAATTCGCTCGCTCGGGACGCTGGTAATGCCAGACAAGCCGACAAGTGCCTGCCAAGCCAACGCGAAAAGAATGAAGGAAAGTACGAAAAGTCGGCTGTGCACCGTATCGGCTTTGCTATGTTCGCTGGAGGAGAAACCTCGGAGAAAAGTCTTGACATCTGTGCTTTTCCTATACCACATCTCAGATAATTCTCTGCCTTGAGATCAACAATGAAGCTCCACCGTAGTCGCTTCCAGATGACTCCTTGGCGAGACGGCCCAGGGCTGAGGCATCATGACACAATGACCACAGCTTGGCCTCGGCGGCCTTAGCGGCTTTGGCGGCCTCACCCCTCAAGCTGTGTCTTTGCGTCGGGCCCATATGTTCCAGATCGATCGCTGCATTGCATATGTGCTTCGCCACTTAGTGACAATAGCACGGAGACGCGCCATGATCCTTTGACAAATTAGCTACAGGAGACATTCGCTTGGCGTCTTGCGTCGGGTGACTTCCGTCTGAGATCCAGCGCCCAAACTTGGAAACTTGGAAGGTGGAATCTTCCACCTCTTGTATTCCAGCTTTTGCCTCGACGAGTGGAACGAGTTGCAATTCTTTTAATCTGCCTCCATTATTTTTGCACTAGTTCCTCGCTCTTCCAAGCCGTTGTTTCAACCCCTCTCTTTTCATATCCCTCGATCACATTTGAATCTGCGCTCTGAATTCCAAGCAGATTTCCAGGCTGCGAAGAAGCTATGAAAGCGGCCGCTCAATAACGTGTCGACGGTTGTTTCCGACCGTTGAGAAGATCTCGCCGACCAACTTGATGACTTCCAACTCGGAATACACAACTAGTATTGATTGTGTGCGAAGTTGGAAACCTATCACACTCTGTGAATTTGAATCTAGTTCTAGGCCCTACCTCTCGTATTGTACCCTTCCTCTTCTTTCACCTAACCTAACCTTACAGCTGCTTACTTTTCTTATAAGTCTGAGAGACTTCTAAGGCAGCGTCTAAGACAGCGGAGTTGAACGATATGAAAGCGAGGAAGAAGACTAGAAGCCGTAGCAATGTTAGCACCATGGCTATAAGCATAGTATGAGCCTTGGCTAGAAAAGGTAGGATGACTGTTCTGTACTCCAATCGGCTTGGCGACAAAAAGTAAGAGCAGGTGAAAGTATAATATTTAAAATTGAGAGTACGCGCAAAGCTGAAAGGTCCTGCATAGTAGTGGGAGTACATCACAGTGGTTATCCATGACGATGTTACGGCAACATACAGTACTTTACATCGGAGGTACTTTGCTTGCTACACTTTATGGTTGTGCGCCAAGCACTCTTGTCGATTTCCCTCGCTTTTCTGTATCACAATCTCTTTTCTTCTCGTCGCGCAACTACTTTGTTATCGCACTCGCTCCCCAATGTTCCCTGTCCCGGTATGGGCACTTTTCGGCCGAATGTGGGAACAGACTTTGACAACCCGGATTTACTGCGGGTGCACAGACCTCCAACGACAAACCGTCTTTATTGCACCATCCATGTTTTTCGCACAAGTCTGATCAGCTTATTTCTCTTTCGTATATTGTGTAAGATTATCGAATTCATCGCCGTCAAATATTGAAAAAAAAAACGCAAAATCTGACAACACTGGTTGGAACTATCCAATGTGGTACGCTAGAGGTCCTGAGGAAACCCGGGCGCCCTACCATCCAAGATACCTCGTTGTTTGGAATACCCCAGCTATAAAAGTCAGGGCGATTGCCCGAACAGCGTGTGGGGCGCAGGTTAATCTGAAAATTGAAAGAGCTTTCTTATTTTGAAATATAAACGAGTTTGGGTATCAAAATGTCGGCGAACGTGTTTGGGAGCTGAAACCGGACCCAGGACACAAAGTGTTACACAAGGAATGGGTCTCGCCCATCAAAAGACCGTAATAGAAGACAAACAATGCGAGCCGGAGTTTATAACGCGCTGGAGCACCTCCTGTCAAGAATGACGTTACCTTCCATGACGGATGGGTGGCGTCGTAAATACCCAGCAAAGTAGCATAAATAAACGCTCCCTTTGAGTATTTACGACCGGTTTCGGGTGGCCGGGACAGGTATCACTCATGGACCTTCGCTCCTTGCAATCTGTTTGCGTTGCAGAGGACATGTGTAAAGGTGCCAAGAATTTGTCATGAGATGAGTAATGGGTACTCCCGTTTGGCATCTTTTGTTCGCTATATTCAATAGACTCGACGCACGCGATGAAATGTTCATGTCGTTACGTTGGAACACCAGGCAAGGAGATTGTTAAGGTAATGGAAATACTCTCGTGAACAGGAGGTGGGGTTTGAGGTTAAGCAAGATTTGGCCAGTAACGTTGGGAACAAGGTTATGCGAGATTACGTTGAGAATGATTGAATATGTTTCAGTAAGAATGAAGAATATTGAGGTTGGAAGAGGTACAGCTTTAAGATTGGTTTCAAGGTGGGCGATTTAGGCATGGATTGAAAATATCCTCTTATGCAAAATAAAGGGCTGTAAGGGTAGTTCAAGATGATTTGGAACACTAGAGTAAATAATCCTTACAGAACCTGCCATCGTTAACAATCGCTTTGTTGTAAAGTCAGTATCTTCCCGTTACTCGAGAGGATCCATTTTTTTTTTACATCGGTCCCCCTACGTTACGATTTTCCCTTTTTCAAACTTGTAAGGCATTTGGGCTCACCCTCCTCCCCGCCATCGAGCGTCAGATGCTAAAAACTACTCGCTACCCGATTAAAACATCAAAGGAAAACCTCACCAGCGGTCGGAGGAAAACCTGTATAGGACTAAAATCCATCAGGGGAAAACTTTTTAAGTATACCAACGCGCAAGTCCTCGTTTTAAAAATGTCAGGGAACTCGAAACTTCGTCTCTCTTCGACCTTATTTTCTTCGAAGTCACGAAAATAAAAGGTCATTATTTAAATGACTTTATTGGTTAAGGCGATCAGAAGCTCGGGTGAGTAAGTGAGTCTTAAAAGATTTTAATTGCGAAGGTCTCTGCATTCAGTGGGCAGGAGAACTGCTGGGGCAGTTAAGAAGCTGCAACGACTAAGCTGCCTTTATCGACCGTATATTACAAGGAGACCAGGTAAACAGCTACGGCAGTCCTCGTTGATTGACTCGTGAGGCAGCGGCCCGGGCGGACGCTTCGTCCGCTGGACACGTGTTTTCTCGGCCGCAAAAGCAGATTACAACGATTTATAGCGAGGTTCTCCAAGTATCGTCACGTCGTATACATCAATTTGAGTCTCGCAAATGGAAACCCTCCAACTCACTTTTGATTGGCTGCAGGAATGCCAACTATGTTTTAGGTCTTTTTGTGACCAAAAAAAATGGATTATTATTAAAAAAAATTGCGAGAAACATTTGGTCACATCGTAGTTTGGAGTTGGTCATGTTTTTTTTTCGTATAATGTCGAATGCTCAAGGGATTGTATACTTTGAAAATAAATTTGCAAATGTATTTGACCCAATTTTTTTAATATTCGGGAAAACTGACGTATTTTTTAAAGTGATTATCCATAATAGACTTACTAATAATAAAATTCAAGAAAAGAAATAAGAAATTATAAAATTTGGGTGTTACAGCTAGGTTGGGAATACAAAGCATTAATGAAACAAAAATGCACAATTACATTCACCACCCGATAAGAAATAGGGTTAAATATACCAAACACTTCGATTTTGTAAGGTGGCATAAAACACTTTTATGTAGGAGACGCTATTTCATACATATGGCAAATCTTGTATGTGTTACGATTATGTCATTCGCACATACTGGGTCATTTTTCGTGCACGTAAGCGATTTAGCTCACGTCAGTTTTATCATGATTACGGGTCGCTGAAACGCATGCTACCTATTTTGCCGCTACGGTCAGATAGATTGGCCGGTACCCCTAATAGCAGGGTGCCCCTCGCCCCCGCACACAACGTACGTTGTACACATTTCCATCCCTCCCCAAGTTAAGCCACTTAAATTAGTAAGTAGTCATCAATGGCTATCATGTTCATCCGTCATGACACCCGCTCGAAACGCGAATATATTGAATGATGGTGAGAAACGGGGTACTTTTGGTACATCTAGCATGGTCCAACCCTTGCTTAATGTGAGCGGTGAACGATGTAAGAATTCAGGTTAGAATCCGCGTTTCTTGAACGGGTAGCTGTTATAAGCGCCAAAAAACCACAAGCGTCAACGCCGCAAGCGCCAATCCGTAACCGCTAAACGAGAAAAGTCGCAAACGCCCAAGGTCTTAACAGCAATACTAACCTTACCTAACCTAACATAACGTAATTTAGCCTAACCTAACTTAACCTAACTTGACCTAACCTAACCTATACGAACTTTGGCGTTTGCAACTTTTCTCGTTTGGCGGTTACGGACTGGCGCTTGCGGCATTGGAACTTGTGGTTTTTGGCGCTATCGAATGCCCACCTCTTGGACGTCACGTTCGGTGGACTTCAGTTTTGGTGAGTGTAAAGCGAAACCTTTTAAAGCGGTAGAGAGAAGGCTGTTGCGAAACAAGTCTAACACTTCATGTCCGATATTTTGATGAGGCTCTGAAGAGCAGCACTTAAAGCGGCCCAATTGCTGGAAGAGAAGGAACTGCCAATAAAACAGTGCAAAGGGGACGAAATGACCATGTCGTTTTAATTAGCGTCGTCCCTTAAGTTACTTGATGAAACAGCTGTTGTGGTTGACACAATACAGTCAGCCCTTATTGTGGATCCCGCCGCGTAAAAGTTACGTTTAACAAACTTTTTTTTCCTCCTTCAGAATTTTAATTTGTATAAAGAGGGTGCCAGATTTCTGGGCTTTTAAAACGAGGTTCCTTATAATTTCATAAAAATCCCTTCGTCTTGGGGTGAGCTAAATTGCTTCGGCGATTGAAAAAGTGGAATTGTTTCTCGCGTTTATAGCTGTTTGCAAAACAAAAGTCAAGTTGCAGTAAAATGTGTGTTAAACGCTGTGCAAGTTTATTGTCAAATTTATGGAACCAATAAAAGAGGTGTAAGGGGCCGTACACAAACCACGTGGTCCTTCGGGGGGAGGGGGGGTCAGGCAAAACACCACGTCAAACCACGAGGGGGGAGGGGGAGGGGGGTCTAGCCGAAAACCACGTGACATT
>Ga0058701_10005757_pt1 | contig 10360 bp, 6 predicted proteins | sample AgamicOrMae_FD_97039 | JGI IMG/M metagenome (GOLD analysis project Ga0058701, IMG submission 97039) | Agave microbial communities from Guanajuato, Mexico - Or.Ma.e | ecosystem: Host-associated > Plants > Phyllosphere > Phylloplane/Leaf | place: Guanajuato, Mexico | collected 2012-06-04 | reverse complement strand
TTGTCAGTGCAACTGAAATCAGTGCTCCACCCACTGACATCAGTGCCTTGACCACTGATATCAGTGAAAAATGTAGATCGATAAATGTAATCCATATTTTGCAGAGCATAATTTTTGATATTTAGAAGACATTTTAAAATATCTTTTACTATATATACCAATCATAAATAAAAATCAATATTTACTAGATATCTAATTTTAGACATTTGAATCATATTTATTTTTCAATATCTAAATGATATCTAATTTTAGACATTTGAATCATATTTATTTTTCAATATCTAAATGATATCTTCTAATAAATGTCATAATAAGATATGATATTTTTCTATGAAAATATGATATTTTAAAATATCATTTTTCTGTGTGGGATAGCCAAATAAAAGACAAGATATACGTTTTCCGGAATATGGTAAGGTGGCTTCGCTACTATCATAGACAGAAAAAACGCCGAAACCACCTGTACATCGGTGCGTTGCGGTTGCCTACCGTAGCTCAGCATCAGGCAATCACCAGATTGCCTGATTCTGAACTAGGGTAGGCAACCGCAATGCACCGATGTCCAGGTGGTTGCAGGTGGGGACGTTTTTTTCTGTCTATGATGGTTCATGGTGATGCATAGGAGGTACAAGGGGTTAAAAAATATATAAGCACGCAGCAGTTTCTAAAAGGTTACATTTTATTATTAACGGGGAATAGCGCAAGCAAACATTTTCTATGGCGAAACATTGACACAGACAGTAATTGTTACACGCATATAAAATTTGATTAAGTTAAGTATTCCGCGTGCTCCTTGATTCACCACCTGTTAATACACTCAACTCGGACAGTAACAGTACTTCATTAGTATTAATGTATAACCTGTACATCTTCGTGTTAATCCTTCCTTACTTCTTACAAAAATATATTTCACTGTTTGTGCAGCTTAGCTCATCCTTGCACATGATTGACTAGCCTATATTAAACTCGAGACGATTTTAAAGGCTCTGACCGCAAAATGTTATCAGGCGTCAGTAATATATTTGGACACTGTTGCGGTGCGTCCATAAAAATAAATGAGGCAATAATTCAATAATTAAATTGAAATCTCCACAGTGAAGTACGTCGGAATCCTTTTCATTCTATCTTGCAACTTGCTTACAGTTGGTTACGAACTGTGGTTCATTCTATTGGCTTATCGAGTAACATTTACACAGCCCGTTTGCACATGTCGCCGCTACCGCGAGCACGAGCGCCATCTGCTAGTAGGCCTGAAGAGTCTACTTTCCGCGCTCCATTCTGAACATATATCGAGTTTTCCTCTCTTTACACTCAAAACATTTCAAAAAAGAGGCAAAACCATGAAATTTGGTTTCGGTTAGGCAAGGCTTACTGAATGGCTTCTAAAATGCAGCCTTGCTCCAGCGGCTAAATCAAACTGTCTGCTGATTTCCACAAACAAACTTAGTTTAGTCAGCCAGTAACAAGCTCGACAGGTAGTCAATTTGCACTTAACTGTTTTCATTTACGTGTAAAAATAACTTTTTCTTCACTTAAGCTTAACCTAAGACTGGAGTATGACGGAGTCTGTTAGAAGCGTCAATTCATGACACAGTTGAAAAACATTCTTTCAAGAGAATGGCACATTTCGGCTGTTTATTAGGTAGATGGCCTTCTCTAAAAAATATGTAAAAATAATAAATGTACATAATTGTATCACAACTGTACAAGGAGTCTGTACATTAAGTCAATGTAATTTAGTTAGAATATCCCTGGGAATAAGCGGTCTCCAAATTTACACTTCTGCGTTACACGTTTAGAAAAACATGCATACGTGTGCGTTAAATCAACAATGTGCTAAAGTAACAACGCAACAATTTAAACCGGGATTCGAAGGTTACACATGACTGCGTTTCGATGGTGTGCGATCAACGCGTCGGATGTGGGAATATTTTGGTACGGTACGTTTGCTATTTCTATCAGTGTAAAGTTGTATATATGATGAAATATGCAACTTTATACCAAGGTAACAAGGGGCGCCAGGCAGTTGAATGTCTTCACACGATGGGCTTTGAATCTCTTCGCAAGATTATTTTCAAGAGCGATTCTGGACTAACATTACTAAACAAGAGCCGTGAAGGACTAAAAAAAAAAGCTGCTTTGCCCCCCCCCCCAAAGAAAAAGATCTTACACTCAGCGGAGATCATGAATGGCGACAAAAGGTGGTTGAAAATATATTGACAATATTGAACTCATTATTAAGGCAGAGAATATCAAGTTCTAAAATATCATTAGTACGGTATTGTCAAAATCATGCCGTGAAAAAGGGCGACATTCAGCCATACAGATGTATATGGCCCATAGATAGGATAAAAATAGCCCGCACATAGGGAATATCGTCTATATATATGGAATATATACGGTTCTATGGACTTGTAATTTGACTTATATCGCTACACATATGGCTCGGTATACGATAGGACCCGTGAAAAAGTGCCAAATATGTCCTGCATGCATACGACATGTATTATGGATTATCAGTATCAATGTTTATCCATACAGATGTATACGGCTCATGTATAGCTCGTAAATAGCCCATATAAGAGACGTATAGGACGATGTGTATGGGACGTATCATCCACACAACATGGGTCTTATATGACACTTTTTTCATACAGATAAATAAATTGTTGCTCATGAGGCGCCCTTGCGGACCACTGTGTTGATGTTGACCCGCCGACGCTAGGGACGGAAGGACTACACATATGCTACCATACCGTGAAGACTCGATTCAACTGTCTGATACTGAGGATATCGATTAACACCGGTGTAATACGATGATCGCTTATCTGTAACGTTGTAAAAACGTTCGCTTGTCGCTCTAACCTTGCCATTAGATCGGAAGAAGGAACGCACATTTTGGTGAAGTAACTTTCTAGCGGAGACGGACAGCTGTCAAAGATGTCGTGGCAGTGCAGTAAGTCTGATTTCGTTATTGGAAGAGTTTACTAACTTATCCAGAAGGCCTACTTTCAGAGTTCACCGAGTCTGTTTTAGGTCATCACCTTCCCGCCTCTAGTTTCGCAATACTTTTCGGAATGATTCCAACAGGCACAGCTAGAAGCGAAACGACACTAACCAATCATGACATTGAAAACTACAAAGAAGAAATTAACTACCGGTACACAAATATCGATGCAATTTTCATATCGGTAATTCGGAACACCAACAGACTTCCGCCACCTAGGGATGACAGCCCGGAACTAAATAAAATCCCCTTTTTGTCGGACGAAGCACCGCGAGGGAAGCGACCGTAGTTTCGTCCGACTAAATGGGGTTTATTTTTAGTTCCGAGTTTTTGCCGCTATGCGGGAGCACTGTTGTTGTTCTGAATGGTCCCATTGAGCCTGCCCAATACACAAAGTCATTTTGAGCTTTTTAAGAGTAGGTTGATTCCGGCACAAAAGAAACCTGACTCCGGGTTAGAGAAGTTACCAGCAGGCATACTGACTTTTGGTTTGGCACTCCCTTATCCCTCATTTCCGGGGGTTGCGGACATGAATGACAACACTGCCGTTGGACTGCTGCCGGGACCGACTGGGCGTCAGTGTTTTACTCCTTCCGTAGCGACTTCTGGAGTTGTCCGAGTCTCCGTACTCTTCCGGAGAGTCCCGAGAATGCGAGCCTCGGCGAATGTTGGTGCTTCCGGCCGATCCGCGGCGAAGCGACGCCGCGTGACTGAGGCGCGCGCCGGCTGGCGACGGGCCGCGATCGCCGTTCGTGGGACTCGCCCTCATCGAGTTGCTGTAGTCGATGACCCTAGTGACACCGTTCCGCCGCGGACTCGACCTGTCGGCGAAGCGGTGCTCTTCCTCAGGGTGCACAGTCCTGAACAATTCCGGCGCTCTGTCCAGCAGGCCTCGAAGGAAAATCTTCCGCTTATCCCCGTTCACTTGCTGCGATTTCTTCATCGGTTTCGTGTACAAATCATCTACGTTTTCTTTATCGAGCGCGTCAGATAAGTCACGCTGACTGCGGCTAATGCTTGCTAGGATCTTGGGGCTCTTGAGCGGCTCTGCGTCCTCGTCCAGCCGGTCCAACCGATGCAGCTGCGAATTGGACTTGGAGCTATCTCGATGGGTCATGAAGTTGGTGGGCACGGCCTGGACGTTGAAGCTCCGGCTGCGCGTCAGGGTGGTCCGGTAGGTCCTGGCGGGCTTGGCGGGCCCCGTCAACGTGGTCGTCGACGAGTTGGTCGGGGGTGGTGGCGACGGAGGGCTGTTGACGAACGACACGTTGATGAGGCTGCCCGTGTGCGGCGTCTTGGAGAAGCGTCCCTCCCACGACGCCGCCGGCCTGGCGGGGCTGGGATTCGCCGAAGACGACTGGTTGCGCGTCAGCGTGCCGGCGCCCACCTGAACAGTCAAGGTCGGATTTAGGTCGCGGGCCCACAGCCGAGCCGAGCCGAGCGAAGCCAACACAAAATGTGCCTTCTTCACCGACGTCTCGCTCCGATGCGATATCCCTATATGGACGCCATTCTGATTAGTACCGATCATCTCTGTTGACCTGGCCTGACCTAACGCAACCTAGTAATCAAATTACAAGGACGCCGCCTCATCTTGCTGTTTGGCAGGTCTCGCATTTCACTTTCGTTCAGCAATTAAACCAGACTGACATCGAATATTTTGTTCGCACGCACTCATCTGACTTTAGACGCCGTCTGTGAACGCAGGGCAAGCAGCGAATCTTAAATCGATTTGAAGGTAAACTCACGTCACAGTTTCAAATATCCAAGAAATTCTCAAACGAATTGAAGCTCACAAGCGGAGTGACTACCTTAACTTGCCGTCTCCGATTTTCTCGAAACTTTCAGATAGTTTCATTAAAAATATTCCCAAGCCCAAAACTGGCAACCAGAATGCATTTTTTAACCTTAAAAAAAACAGCTTTATTTTTTTTAATGCAAAAAACACGAAAAATTGCCAATATCTTAGAAACCGCTAAAAATATCGCAAAATCCTCGAAATTTCAGACCTTGACGCTGCGTTAAGGTGTTCTACAAGGCATAATTATTGGCTTTACATTATATGACAAAAATGTTCAAAATTGGACGTTATTTTTAAACAGGTAAAAATGAATTCCGGCTGCAAGCTTAGGGCTTGGGTATGTTTCCATGGCGCTATCTTGCAGCCCTGAAAATTTCAAGAAAATCAGAGGCGGACAGAGTTGTAGTACTCCCCTTGTCAGATAAAAATCGCAAGTAAGTTAATAATGTAACTAATGCTCTTGACAATTAAATGACTTTCAAATCGGTAAACGGCACTTTAAATGAACTCTAACAAAAAAGTAAAACATAATTTTGATTAAAACAAAATCATTAACACTCCGTTCATATTAAGTAAAAATTAAAAATATTCCGCGGCTCACCATTCTTGACCTTAACACATGCCCTCAAGAAAAAAAAAATCTTTTTAAAAATAATTAATTGCAGGCTTCTCCAAAGATAAACAACGTACTGTACAATGGAGGAAAAGTTGTTGATAATTGAGGCGAATGTGAACATATCCCAGCCAGCCATTGTCCTCCTTGTAAAGGGGCCAAGAAATGAGTAGCGAGAGTTTGATGAGTGAAAGAGCTTTCGTGATAAGCCCTGGTATGCCTCTATGCTTTGCGGAGGAGGAGGCCGGCCATCAGACATCAACCACGCCCTTCCCAAATTTATTAACTACTTATTATTTATTTTCTTTCAAATTTAACTTGTCCCACGCACTCGCGCTAATTCTTCGGTGCAGGTACAGATTTATAACTCCATACTAGCATTACATGCCATTCATTTTCAGATAACAGCTCATTCCGAATTTCATCCAAAATGCCAATACGGCTGACCTGAAAAAAGAAACATTTTCGTTTTGTGTCAGTGTAGCGTTATACTCGCATAATCTGTTCTACTTATTCTAAAACTGAAAATTTAGTTTTTTTGTCACTCGTTTTAATATAAAAAATAAATAAATAAATAAAAACTATTATCGGTACAGGCTATACTTTATACAATGAAAGTAATATTTTTTTTAAAAAGGCTTTAAAAACGATTCGGTTGTTTACATAGGCTATTAAAAGATATAAAAAAAGAAAAATTCAATAGTGACGAAAAATTGTAATTTACTACCCGAATGAAATGAGATTTTTTCTCGCCCCTTTGATACCAAATTAGGATAAGTATATGTAAATGTACTTTAATGGTGACTAGATAATAGGAGAGACTTTAAAGCATCGTACTGTAGATTATGTTCAGCGGAGATCGTAAGTGTTTAACAAGTCACTCACCCGCAAATAATTCGCAAACGAGGTAATTGGGGAATATTTTAAGAGCTTCGGGAGGCAAAAAGTTGCCTCAATCAAACGATAGAGAACCGTGGGACGAATATGATTCATCCCAAAGAAGCATCGGCGAGTTCTTCACCAAGTGGACGGAGCGAGTTTTTAGGCGCTCCATATTTTTAACGAGTATCCACTCTCACCAAAGATAAAGAAGTGGCTTGGAGTATGACTTATTTCAGTTGCAACAAAGGCGAGGGCACTGAGACTCAAAAAGAGAAGATTTCCGGGTCACTATGAGACTGTGCTCTCAAAGAGAAATCATTCCTCTTAATTTGGGACTTTCAAGTTTAAATAAAAGGAACCCTTTGAGACATCGTCTCAAATAACCGAGTAGCCATGTCATAAGCGCCAAAAACCAGAAGCGCCAACGCCGCAAGCGCCAATCCGTAACAGCCAAACGAGAAAAGTCGCAAACGCCAAAATTCGTAACCGCTATACAAACCTAACCTAACCTATCCTAATCTATGTAATGATAGGCCTACCTATCATTTGGCGGTTACGAACTTTGGCGTTTGCAACTTTTCTCGTTTGGCGGTTACGGATTGGCACTTGTGGTTTTTGGCGCTTATGACAGCTACCCGATAGGCCTATCATTTGGCGGTTACGAACTTTCACGTTTGCAACTTTTCTCGTTTGGCGGTTACGGATTGGCGCGTGCGGTATTTGGCGCTATCGAATGCATCCCCAAATAACCAAGAGTATCGCTAGGTGTAATTTTTCTGTCGGCGTGCTAACATATTCTGATGTTATCATAAAGATTGGCATCGACAGCGCAGGCAAGAGCGCCATGGCATTAAGTAGACTAGCGCTCAGCTTCGTGCTTTCTGAATTTATCTGAGGAAGTCGAGTCTTGATAGTACGTAATCCAAGCGATCGCAGAAAAATTGCGCACCCTCGAGAATTTTGTACTACTGCAGGTACGAGGAATCCTTATGCATCTTTCTTATGGGACATCGCCGGGATCGGAGGAAAATTATCATGACATATTATTGAGCACTACGTTTTATTAATCGACTGAATCTCCAAGTTAACGAGGTAGAATTTTTAATCTTTGTCAGCATTGGTTTTCGATCTACAGCTGCGAGGAAAGTGTTCTAATTATTCGATAAGACGGAAGTTGTGACTGATAGAGCTCCTCCATATAAACACCTATGTCCCATCAGAAGCAGGAATTCAAACTTGCCAACCTGGATTGAAATACATCCACTTGAAGCGCAATAAGTTCGTTTCCGCGCGTTGAAGTCTCGTCGTGCTTGCCCTTGTCGGTCGAGCTGACGGCACTACCCTTTGAAACTTGCGATTTCAAGCGCTTTTGTCAAAAAATCTCCCAGGAACGAGAATCCATACCAAGTCCATGCATGGATATCCATAAAAATCCATAGATATCCAAATGGATATCCATGAAAGCATGGATAATTAGACTGATATACATAAAACATCGATAACCATCCATGGATATTTACATTCCACGAATATCAGTGTTGTAGAATGTCCTAGCTTGCATGAATATCCAAAAATCGTGGATATCCACATGAATACCTGGGGATTTATGGCAATCCATTTATGGATATGTGGATTCTCGAAGGAGCGCTAAAAAGCACGATAAAAAAAAACAAGTGCGATAAAAAATCATAAGAACAAGCAAGTTCGTTTTATGAAAAAAATAATATGCCCACGCTTCTATCCAAATCACCCTCCTTTCATAAATTAACTTTGGTTCTAAACGAGTCTAAATTTACGAGAACTTCCGCCCAACACGGAAGAAAGTCATTTCACTTTCTCATCAAGCAGTCGTCAAATCCTTCGTAATAATGCTACCGTGTGACGTGAAATTTAACATCTCTTTTATTCAACTTTATCGACGCGGCGGTGTCAAACGAGCGACCAGCGTCCAGAGACCAGTGACCCGTTCTCTCATTCAGATTTCGTGTTCTTGTATGCCAGTCCGCCCACGCGCTCGGTGCCCACGTCCCCGAAGTGACTGGCCGGGCCGGGCCGCGGCTCCCCAGACACAGAGGGACTCGCTGCGCTGACGCAGCGGCTGACGCAGTGGCTGACGTCACTCACCTGGCGCCTGGTCCTGCTGGCTGAGTCGTCGCGGAGCTTTCTGGGGAGCGTCTGCACGCCTCCCCTGCCGCCCAGCGAGTCGATCCGCCGGACCGTGGTGTTCCCCGATGACGTCGTCGTGAGCCCGTTAGACGTCGGCGCCGAGGTGAGGCGTGAGGTAGACTTGCTGAGACGGCCGAGGGTGCTGCAACATATCATCCGGATGAGAGGAGGTGTCACTCTCCTTGGGGAGAAAGAGGCTCAAACTGCAAGGGGAAAGTGCTCGCCTACACGTTATTGTTGGTTGGGCCGGTCAACATTTTGCAGTAGGCGGATATGCAAGCCAGTGTTGCCAACATTAAACTGGAGTGACTTTTTCGGCACACGGCGGAGAGTAGTGCATGGCATAGCGCAAACATCCGGATACATATTCCAGTTCCCAGAAGCACTAGACTAAATCGAGAGCGTCGAGGAATTCGGTTAGCAAGAATGTCTCATTTTTCCAACAAGAAATAATATTGTTCGCCTTCGGTGTCTTCTAAACCGTTTAAGATTAAGTGTTTGCGTCCAAGCATTAGTACCGGTGCACTTAATTTAAAGGTGGCATTGTTTACCTCGTGTATTTTGCCTTTCGTCTCAAATCCGAGCGAAGAGAGGCACACGGTACTGACCGCAATGGACTACTTGCGCGAAGTTTCAAAAAGGCGCAGGATATCGGTACTCATTTCCGGATAAGCGGAATATGGCGGCCAACTGTTTTCGTTCCGCCAGACTTTGGTTCTGGTGGCCTGAATTTAATTCTTTGTTAAGGTTTTCTATATCACACACAGTGAAAATTCTTCGCCGTGCATCAGAAATATTTAAGTTTTAATTAATACCTTGTTGTACTGTATTTAAATCGCACCATGCAAACCCACCGAGAGCTGTTAAGCGATGAGAAGGTGGAGAAGGGGAGCGAATGCCGGTTACGGCGGCCATATTCCACTTACTTTGCGCAAGTAGTCAATTTTAAAGTTCTATTTATCACAGAAAAAACGCCTAAAGATGGGCCGCTACTGAAGGTTTTTTCATTCTCTTCTTGGGTTGTTCCGGCGTTGCCAGATTTTGCGACTTTTTCACGTTTAACCGCAATGATCCGGAGTACCGTGAGAGATAGCCTAGCAAACCGGGTGTGTTTCGGATTGCTCTCGAGCTAGGCAATCCAAAAAATGGGGTTGATCACTATCTTTGCCAGTAAAAAAGTTAAGCGCTCTCAAAAGTAACCGAGTCGTGAAATCTGGCATCACTGGGTTGTTCTTTGCATCCCAGGAGGTTTGAATTAAGAGGGTAGAGTTCGGACCGTTTACTTGTTAAATTACTGTAAGGGTCGCCAAGTCTGGCGCCGCTTACCAGTCGGATAAGGGTAAGGGTAGATGAGTAAGATAAGGGTAAGGGTAAGTATGGTGGATACCCCTCCCCTATCACCTCGGTTTTATTCATGAATTTTGGTCGGAATTACCACAAAAAAATCGTCAGAATTCTGAGAAATAGGGGCCGTTATCCTAAAATCAGACAAAATGATCCTAATTACAAAATTGTAACTAAGCTACACAGTATCTACACTACACACACTACACAATAACTATAGTATCTCGGCTGCAGCTTGCCACCTGTGCAGCGGCATCAAGATCGGTGAAAACCGAACGCAATGATGGAGAAGAGAGGCAAAAGGCGGCAGACGTAAATTAATCTAACTCGAGTAAAATTAATTAGGATTGATCTAATCTACGCAGGGAGATCATCAGATAACAGGGTTGATTGAAACCAGGATAAGAGGTAGAGGTAGAAAATCAAATCTTTGACTCTTGCAGTGTTCTAAGGTGCCCTCAAGAGTAAGGGGCCGTTCATATATTACGTAACACGGTTAGGGGGGGAGGGGGTTGGTAGGTTTGTTACGGTTTATTACGTGGGGGAG
>Ga0058701_10005755_pt1 | contig 10362 bp, 11 predicted proteins | sample AgamicOrMae_FD_97039 | JGI IMG/M metagenome (GOLD analysis project Ga0058701, IMG submission 97039) | Agave microbial communities from Guanajuato, Mexico - Or.Ma.e | ecosystem: Host-associated > Plants > Phyllosphere > Phylloplane/Leaf | place: Guanajuato, Mexico | collected 2012-06-04 | reverse complement strand
TTGGTGTATTGACATACTTTCTCGGGTACGAACCAGCCCTTCTTTTATTACTCTATGTTTTATCTGCGTACTCGCAAGGTTATTATTCAATCACAGAGAATGAATGAGGTGGGTTTTTTAATCGAAGTTCCAACTTCGTTTAGTTCAATTGAAAAACTTGCTAACAAAAAATATAAAAAAAGATGGCAATATTTTTAGGCAACTTCACTCGTATGTGGTGCATCTCATATTGAGAGGCACCCACCGAAAGAAATCGGGCGGGCACGCCCGATTTTTTACACATTATCCGTAGGTAGTCCAGTCGCAAACATCAAGTCAAACTCAGTTCAAGTAACCGTAAAGTACTGTGTTAACATATTTTAAAATGATAAAGGTTCCCAACGCTTCTTCTACCTAATATAGGCTTGTTTCGATTTTTTTATTATTATGTTCCTAATTTGTACCACTTTACGGCCAATGGCGTGCTTTTATTCTTTGGTATTATCTCTCTAATGAGCGCGATGACCCCAAATTCGTAGTATATCAAACGACGCGAATCTACGGTGCAAATAATGTCTGCGAATTCATAGGAATGTCAAAACAGCTCTTTTTCCGTATTTACGATGAAAATTTACGCCGTATTGTTTTCTTTCGGTAAGATACCGTATATAATATCCCATTTTCAAAATATTTTTTGTTAAAGTGAGTTGACCCATGCATTTTATTCGGAACAACTTGACTAACTTGCCTTCAGACTTGCAGATTAAGAAAAAAAAATTTCCTCAGGCTGTTTTGTACGATTTGAATATCTGTTTCAGACGCCTGGCGAGGGAGAGCACAAGATTATGGACTACATTCGCTACATGAAATCCCAGCCTGACTACGATCACAACACGAAGCACTGCCTTTACGGTTTGGACGCCGACCTCGTCATGCTGGGCCTGTGCTCGCACGAACCGCATTTTTCCTTGCTACGAGAAGAAGTCAAGTTTGGGAGGCAAGCCAAACGACAGACTGCGGCTCAAGGCGTCAGATTTTTTTTGCTTCACTTGTCGCTCATGAGAGAGTATTTAGATTTGGAATTCCGCTCTGTCAAAGAAACGTTACCATTTCCGTATGATTTGGAAAGTATTATAGATGATTGGGTAAGTCTACCACAGACTTTCAAATAATACTTTGTCTTTCTTCCTTTCTCTTTTTTTCCGGATTAATACGGCGTTTCGTTATTTAATTCTAATTTTCGTCATTACCTTTAAAATGCGTTACATTTTCTCATTAGATTTAGAGGCGTTTGTTACTTTTTGTATTGCTCAAAACGAAAAGAATAAAATATCTCCGATTCCCAAAGCTAAAATTTTCGCTCGTGATAGTCTGGTGAGCAACACACCATAGAACTTTACCATGAAATTAAAACCAACAAAAATTTTTTTTTTGAGCGGAGTGAGAGATTTAATCTCATGTGATAGCTGTTGGCACACGAGGAATTTTTCTTATATGGAGCTCTCCGATGCTTTACCTTATCCTGAGTTTTTTGCTTAAACTCTCGAATGAAAGAATATCAACTCCGGGTAATTTTCCTGAAAATCTCCATTTTTAAGTATTTTACATTACATTTCTTTTTTTTTTTTAAATCTGTCATTAACTTTGTTCTTTTTTGGTCTCCAGGTATTACTCAGTTTCCTTGTAGGAAATGATTTCATCCCTAATGTACCTGGCATGCATATTGCCAACGGAGCTCTCCCTGTGCTCTACAATGCGTACAAAGAAGTGTTACCTACGCTAGATGGATACATTAACGAACATGGAAATTTGAACCTCGCAAGGTTCCGAAAATTCATGGAAAAGTTGGCCGCCTTTGATGTCTCCCAGTTCAAAGAGACCTACGCAGACCTGAAATACTTTGAGGGGAAAACTGGCCGAAAGATGACCTCTAAATTAAAGCCCTTTGTAAGTACCTCTTCGCCGTCAGAATGCAATGTTTCCGATTTAAGGCACTTCCGGTCATTGCTTATTCCTGTTTCGCCGCCATGCTGACGCACATGTAGGAAGAAAGCGCCACCTAATGTTTGTTATTTGTGTGCTATCAGGAGATGGAAGAAGATGAAAACGAAAAGGAAGAAAATTCCAACGTCTCAAAGAACCGGGAGCTAGCGGATTTGATCAAAGCGACAGATGATCTCGTAAGTGATATGATTTATTCGACAGTCGTAATTTTCAAGGCTCACACGCGCGTCATAATGTGTGCTTTTCAGTGCACCAATTTTCCTTATCCTTGATAACCGTTCGCTTCCTCCGCTGTTGTGTAGATTATTGCGCATGCGTTTTCGCTTTGGGTTCAATTCTTGCCTTTTTTAAGCCGCCTCCTTCGGAGAAAGGCTTTATTTTTATTTTCCCTGCGTGATGAAACAATGCTGCTGAGAGCCGAGCCGGTCTATTTTCCCTTTTATGAACCACGTCCAATGTTATTCCTTTGTGCACTTGCCTCGCAAATAACAGTTTTCTACGGTTATCAGATTTTCCACAGATAGGTATATGACTTAAACCCAGCCATTTGTAACTCTCAGCCCTTTTTGTCGCCTAATTTCGCGATTTTGTTGAATTTAAGTGCCGTTAACTCGAGAACTCGGCGATAGCCTAGAGAGTATTGTACGTTTTTGATCGTCTTTGAGGTAAGCAGTCCAAACATGGGGCTTATCATGGGTCATCTGTAACTGAAAATCAAAACTCTGTTTAAATTTGACTGACAAGGTCGCACAATCGTAGGTTGTGAACTAATCGTGACGTCTCCATAATTTTCAGTATAATGACGAGGCGCTGGAAGAAGCCGAGGAAGATGTGTTTCAAGAAGTGGACTACGACTATAGTGATGATAGTGATGATGATGATCCGAGTGCATTTATAACCGAGTTCCATCAACACAAGAAAAATTATTATTTGGAGAAGATGGATTATGACAAAGTTACAGCGTACGTATATGTATAGCCTCCCCGTAAATTTGAAAGCTGGAATTTTCTGCCGTTAGTGTGCGACCCTGGTTTAATCCTTCTTTTTTAACATCATGAGAACGTCATAACCGCGTTTATGAAATTAACTTAGGTTAGGTCACGTGTCTTATCCCCTGCTTCGCTACCTTTCGGCAGTCGCCATGCCTGATGCCTCCCTGCGGCAGAAACTGCCGCCGAGAAGTAAGCGGCATCAGGCTTGGAGACCGTTAGGTTAAGTTGAGCTAGGTTAAGTGTGATTAGGTTAGGTACCCTGTGCCCTGCTCTGCTCGGCTCAATGACGGATGGTAGAACAAGAGAGAAAATTCGACGTTTCGAGCTTAATTGGCAAGATTCTTGGAAGAATGTCATGGCAATGCATTTTATCCCCTTATAAGTTGACCTCTGTTGAATTGCAGGGATGTTTTGAGCGGCCAGGCGGAAGGTTATGTCCGGGCCATACAGTGGAATCTCCATTATTATTACCACGGGGTCGCGTCCTGGTCTTGGTATTACCCCCATCATTACGCTCCGTACTTGTCGGACATTTGTCGATTTAAGGATCTCGATCTCTCCTTCGACCTGGGACAGCCTTTCCATCCATTTGAACAACTGTTGGGAGTTTTGCCGGCTGCAAGGTAAGACAAGTATGTCACGGGTCAGGAAAGTCAGCAAAAAAAAGTCGGTCACAAAAAGTCAGGGAAAATGGCTGCAAAATCAGTAAAATTTCCTATTTTGACCTGAATACATTAATAAAAACTGCCCGTTGGCTGTGATCGAGACGCCGCGTCGACAGACAGTAGCACTGGAATTTTCAAACGCTTTTCGGAACTCGGCGGGCGGGCCGCAGAAAAAATGATCGAATGTAGCCTGAAAAGTCAGGAAATTTCGAAAATAAGATCTTATGACAACCCTGAAAAAATGTTAGAAGTTTGTGCTCCTTCATCTGGAAAGAAATACTTTACATTTTGTTGCAGTAAAAGTCTGTTGCCGGAACCGTACCGGTGGCTCATGACCGACTCGACCTCTCCGATTATCGAGTACTATCCCGAGGATTTTCGAACAGACCTCAACGGAAAAGCTCAGGAGTGGGAAGCTGTAGTTCTGATTCCATTTATTGCTGAAGTAAGTTTTTAACTTTTATGGTGACCAGTAATTAAGTGAAACTCATTTTATGAAACCACTGTTGTTGGATGCATCCAAGTGTGCTACCTGTAGTTCGTTTCTAACGTACGATTTCTTTGAATTCTCAGGATCGACTCTTGAAGGCTATGGCTCCCTGTTACGAGAAATTAACCGCCGAAGAGAAGGCCCGCAATAAGTTTGGGCCAATGTTAATTTTTAATCATTGTGATAAAAGCTCAGGTATGTTTATATATGACAATACAAGAGGCCTTGTGCCCAAGCTCCAGGTAAATTCGGAATCCAACTCGTTAGGGAGGAAATTAGTGAGTTTGTCCGTATGCGCTGGTCGGGCATATGACAACTCAGCGCGGCAAGTGAAGCTCGGCACGCTTGATTTAGTTCGATCCGGCGGGTTACAGACGCATTTAGACTAACTCGCTGCGTTGGGGCTTAGCTCGTTTGTGTCTGATCAGGCGAGACAATTTTCATAAATTTTCTCGCTGTAACAATAAAGTCCACTTTGGTTTTTGTCAACATACTTTAGTTAAGAACGTCTGCATTAATTTAGTTTTTCGTATTCAGTCGTCTGAATTAGACTCAAACAAACTAACCAAAAGCGCAGAGTTAGGCTTAGTGCCTAATACAACGAATCGGGCTAAATCTAGCAGACCGCGCTTCACATATGCTGGGCGGCCACTCTTTTTTTTTTCCCCTTTCAAGCGGACTAGTAAGTTTAAAGGGCCTTTCCATAAACCACGTAACGCTTTTTAGGCCACTTTTTGACCCCTCTCCCCTCCACGTAACACCATGTAGACATTTGACCCCCCTCCCTATGTTACGTAACTTTGTACCTGACCGTTTTACTCCTTTTTTAATTGTATTTGTCACATGGCATACTAAATGAAGGACTTGTCAAAAATTGAATGATTAGATCTCTTAGTCGTAGTTTTTGGGAGCTCGTCACAAATTAACAGGATGGAATTAAACCTCGATTAAATTGCGTGCGTTTTTAAATAATCCTTTCTTTACTGTAGCGTGATAGTCCCTATAAGAGAAACGCAAGCCTTTTCAAGTAGAATAAGTTTTATTAATTGAGCAAACTGATAACAAAATGAACAGACTGAAACTTAAGAGACTAGGCTAAGCTTTTTTAAAACATTTCTGTTTTGAGCTACGAGATAATCAATTAATACCAGAAATTCCCTCACGTCTCGCCTGCGTGAAACTTCTAAAGCACGTTTCACGCAAATCTTCAATTGAAACATGTGACGTAACACAGCATTAACCCCCCTCCCCCATTCAACGCTATGTAAACATTTTGCCAGACTCCTCCCTCACCCCTCGAAGCATTACGTGGTTTATGGACGACCCCAAAGCTGCCCCTAAAACTTCCATAGGCTTATATAGGCCCCGATACGGTATTGCATTCTTAGAAAGGGATTAAAAATCGGACTTGAATTACGGCTCAAGGGAAAATGACACGTTATTCTTCTCTGTTTTAGGTGTATACAAAGCACCTGACTATTTCCCTATCGTTAAAAACAACCTGACCAAGGTCGATACGCTGTGGTATAACGACGTTCAACTCGAGCGCTCAAAGCTAACGCAAGGCTTGTTGCCGGGGGCGGAAACCAAGACTTATTTCCCTGGCTTCCCAACACTTCAACACATACCATTTGAGGTGAGTGTCCTGTCGATTGCTCCGCCAGTTTCCTTGCAACTGATCTGGTTGTTTTTGCAGCCCAAGTTAAAGAAGGCCAATGTGGCCGTCTTCGAAACAGCGACCAGGAACGAAAGTATGATTTTAACGTTTACGGATTCCTGGGTCCAAAATATACCTAAATTGGAGCAAGTCGCGAAAGATTACATCGGGAAGGACGTCTACATTAATTACCCTCATCTTCACGAAGCAAGGTAAGGTGTAAAAACATGGACGTAACGAAAAAGTAAAAAAAATAAAAAGATTGTTAAATAAAAAATGTTTTCATATCGTAAACTGAGGACGATTACTAGTTGAAAATATGAGGAAATATCGGAAGATATGATAAAGAAATAAAAGGATTTGAACTAGAAATTTTAAAGCAATCCTGAAGACGGAGCCCCGAGATTTTTGTTAGCCGATTTCGCCTTTTGCTGTCAAGATTATGATGATGTTAGAAATCTGTATTGCAAATTTCTTGATATGAGTCTCGTAGTTAGTCTCTGGTAACTTGGTAACCGTGTGCTGGAATAGGAAGCTGTAGTGCCAGCAGTCAAAAAAGTATTGACTGCTCCAATTCTTTTAAACCTCCGTAACTTTGGAGCAGAGAGAGATACGTCAGATAAAGCTCGAAATAAAATCGCTAGATCTTCAAAAGATCTATGAATTTGGTCTTGACTTTTTCGTCGTATCTTGTTTCGTTCCATGGTTTCCGCGGTTTAAAAATATTGGAGCGGTCAATACTTTTTTGACTGCTAGTTCGTTAATCAGCGGTCTTAAATACTGAAAATCCGATAGTGGTAGTGTAATTAATGCTATTCTCTGTGACAGGGTTATCGCGGTGGCGAATAAAGATGAGCGGTATGACCTAGATATGGAGAGCAAGACTCTAGCGTTCACCAGAAAAGAACTCAAAGATATGGACTCCTATCAAGTCGTGGCGGAGGGAGAAACCATCACGAATGAGTAAGCCCTCAAACATTTTTTTTTCTTTTAACGTTCGCTTAAGCTACAAAGGCGTTCATGTGCTTGTCTTTCCAGGTATATGAGACGTCGCGGTATCGAAATCGGCAAAACTCAAGTGGTTGTCTATGCCTGTGCCGTCGAGGGGAAGAGAGGCAGTGTGAAGAACGGACAGTTGGTTTTCGAAAAGCAGGTACGTCTTAGCGTTTGGCAGTTTCATAGAGCATGCGCGTGGAAGACAGCTGACAACTGCTCAAGTTGGTAACTTTGAGGTCTGTCAGCCGTCAGTTTATTCTCAAGAGCAAGGTGTCTCTATAAGGGTAGAATCTCTCCCATCGAAAATGGGAGACGTTTTCTGACGCCACTTGTTTGCGCGGGTTGCCTATCTATAGTGTGGAAGGCAGCAGTGCTCGGGCCGTACGAAGCCGAATTCGGCCGGACTTACCCGAGGAGGCTGTCTTTCACCCTGTAAGTTAGCCACACGCACTAACAAGTGGCGTCAGAAAACGTCTCCCAGTGTCTCCGTGCATGAGTCCTGAAGTGACTCCACCCTTACAGAGCCACCTTGCTCGAGAGTCGCATAATAATCGTATGGGGCGCTTCTTCTTTTCACTACCTCAAGGTTACCTGTTCTGCGTCTCCTATCGGACCGAATGCAGGTACTGTATTGTTCCGTTTGTAAGCCGCACTTTTTTTGACGGATTTTAGACCTCAAAAGCACGCGTGCGGCGTATACATGGGCGCGGCCTATCTATGGGGTCTAACCTGAAAAATCTCAAAAAGTCGTACTTAGTATAATCCAGTATGTCATCCAAAGTAACGCTCCATTCACTTTTAAAGGGAGAAGTATCGAATTACTTGCACATGAATCATTGACTAAAACTTATTGTATAATGGGACTGCCGTTTTATGCACATCACTAAGCGTATAACCTATGCTAACTTAACAATGTGGGCTGTAAGCAATCACTGAGAATGAGAGGCGACTCTTTTTCCCTCCGCTCTGCTGCCATCTAGCGACGAAGTGAGACACCGCAGCATCGCTGCTGCTGCTCGATAAAATGTCAATAGCTCCAAAACGGTTCAAGATATCGCAAAATCCTCAAAATTTCCGCCCCGAGGTCCCTCTACTTTTTGATTTTTCTTAAGGAAAGAATATTTTTCCGGATCGATCTCAAAAGAAGTTGTTGCGGTAAATTTTGAAGGCTAATTTAAACATAGTAGTTATCAACTTCAACAGCTAATTTTTGTCTTGAAACTCATTCCTTGCCATCCACTTTAACACCCGTTTTGAAACAAATCGGAGGCGGACATTTAGTGAGGTTTCCTTGCGAGTAGTGTCGAAAGATATCCTGCGCCCTCTGATGAGGACATTGAAAATGCTTGACGTAGTCTTTTAACTGTCATTTTTACAGTTTATTAGTAGCCTATTACTTGTTTACCTTTGGAGAATAGCAGGCAACCATGTAGATGAACAGTATGTCGACAAGGATCATCTTTTTTGTATTCTTGAAATGCGTTTGAATATTATCCATGGTCATCGCACGTAGAACTCAGCCCTCTTCGTTGGAACACTTTCTCTGAAGCTTGTCTCAGGACTGTCGGTTTGTTCAACCTAGAGCCCTTCATAAGAGAGAGGAGCAAATGGTGACTCCTGCCATGGGAGCCACCATGATCGGCCCAATGTACTTTTTACGGGAAAACGGGGCTCAACATGGCGGCCGTGGGTTTCATTTGCGCCTCTCTACTCTTTAGGGCTCTAGTTCAACCTTGATAGTTAGGAAGGTTTGTTGTTTTTCAGTACGTGACGTCTTCATCGCCCTACGCACTGCAGGCCATCGTTAAAGACATTCCGGTCTATGAACCCAAAGAAGAGACTTTAACCATGGACGAAGTATTTGCCTCGGAATCAACGTGCTTCATGTTAGGTCAACCGTACTACGGATCTTGCGGGAAGGTGAGAGATTACCGGAGCCATACAATCTGTTTAAAGACCTATTTTTGATGCCACGATTGTTGTGCCCTACCTCAAGGATATCCCCCATGGCAAACTAGTCAAATTCACTCAGAACTGTTAAGTGCATGTTTAAAAATGATGCTGAGCTTAGAATCTCTTTAAGACACACTAACATACGGGTCCTATGTTTACCGACCATCGCATCAGTTGATGTCGAATTTCCAAAGGAATATACAATACAGTCGCTGATTTGACTCATTTTTCACAAAAAATGCGTTTCCTGAGTTTTTTCTCGTTTTTTTCTCATACTAAGTAGTGAAGTTCCAATTTTTTGAGCTCAAAGTTTTGTTATAGTTTTTACACAGAGAGAAAGAATTTTTGCTCTTTTATCTTCTCTGAGTATAACTAAATTTCTCGATTATACACTTGTTTTCCTCATATGTCACCTTGTATTTTTTGTCATTTTTAACAAGCTCAAACTCGGAAACCTGACAGTAAAACTTGTTAAAATTTTGCAACAATGTGAGGATGTATGATAGCTACAAAACTATATCGATTTCAGCTTTTCATCTTCATTTTGTCACCGCGAGGGAATATCCTTAAGCGCACCACACAGAGCGAATAAACCATAGTGAAGTCTCGTTTATACGTTTTTCAAGGGAAACGAGAAAAAATAGGTATAAGTGAATAATACGTACAAGTGAATATGTTCAATAGCCTGGCACCAACGACGTAGGCCTACAGTAATAAGAGACCGTTTGAATTAAAAGACAGTTTTGCGATGTGATCAACGTTTATTTAAACGTAGGGTAGGCTATATCAAATTATTTAAAGAAATTTAAACCTTTCAGCCCCTTATTTAAAATGATAATCCATAGTTAAAATCCTCGAAACGTTGTAATACGATAACTTCAATTACTGATATAGATAATTACAGTTGTTAAAAACAAAAAATCAAAAAGAGGACGGACACGTTTTATTATGCAAGCAAGTAGGCAATTTTGGAATATTTTTTTTTTTTGAAAAAAAAGTCGATTTTCAATTGTTTTTTGGATTGAGTTTGTATGCTGTAGACGAAGCTTCCTCATTTCGCGACTACAGAAATAAGCCCCTCACTCAATTTTCTTGAAAAAATATAACGCTTTACAGTTTCAATGGCCGTTTCACTGGCAGAGAGCCCGCGCGCTGCCGCCCTCCAGTGGACAGCTTGCAACTTACCGCGTATTTTCGCCATCTTAAGACGAGCAGTGTCACCCCGCGACGCAAATTGATGCTTGCGATGCGACTATTAGCATGTTATAACGCATAAGTGAATAATTTCTTTCCGAAAAGGGATCTGATTAAATACGTACAAACGAATAAAACGTATAACTGAATAACGTACAAGTTAAATGTATTGTTTATATGGCGCTTTCGCCGGGGAATATGAAAAAAAAATCGTAAAACCGAATATTACGTACTAGTGAATAACGTATAAACGAGACATTACTGTACTTGGTTGCTATGGACAAAGATTTTATTTACTTGCAGGTCAGTTTTATCTCTAATTCAGCTGCATGAACTTTTGGTGAAAAGAGGCCAACTATCACTGACTTCACGGAGCACTTACAAACATGTAAATACATTTTGACACATTAAAATAGAAAGGCTTTTGGTTAA
>Ga0058701_10005754_pt1 | contig 10362 bp, 3 predicted proteins | sample AgamicOrMae_FD_97039 | JGI IMG/M metagenome (GOLD analysis project Ga0058701, IMG submission 97039) | Agave microbial communities from Guanajuato, Mexico - Or.Ma.e | ecosystem: Host-associated > Plants > Phyllosphere > Phylloplane/Leaf | place: Guanajuato, Mexico | collected 2012-06-04 | reverse complement strand
TTTCACCAAAACAGCAGAAACTACCCATGGATAGTACGCACCCGAATATAGTACGCACCCGGGTTTTTAGGACCAAAATTGAGACAAAAAAGTGCGTACTATAGACGGGAGAATACGGTATTTGTCATGTCTTACGCGAAATTTTTGGACCGTGGTGGCGACAGATCTGGTAAATGAGGAAGTCTATTTCGACAGTAACGTGTTCACTCCTTTCTGCGCAGCACAGTAACATACTTAGGTAATGGCGGACGTTATAATAAACTGCGCGATTCTTTAAAACAAGAACAGGAATATTTAGAAAGATATATCTCTGCCCAGCACATTTTTGTGCTAAAAATGTTTTCTAGAAAAGTACGACTTGGTAATTTTTCAATATGATGAGAGAAATGCTGGTAGAAACGTATGAAAACAGCCGTGCCCAGCACAGTTTAGCTTTCACAAACGTCTACTACATGCGGTGTTGAATTGTTTGATGTGATTTTTTAAAAATTGTTTTATTTTTTATTCCTACAGTGATTTGTTGCGGGACTATATTTGGCTCTATGAAACTATTAGAACTCTAAGAAACTATTATGGCTAGAAGCTTTATATTTGAATCGATTAAAAATGAGTCCAGTCCACATTTTTTATTTCTTAAAATAACTTTTCTAAAAAAAAACGGTTTTGAGTAAGCTTTTTACACGAAAGTGGGTTGCATTAACGATAAATGCATGTGAGTTTGTATCGAGCTGGAAAAACTTTGCCGGGACGGTTTCACAGTAATACCACAGGGTTCCAAACCGAATGTGTGATTTTCCAGTTTAGTTTACAGGACACTCCCCCTCTTAAAACTGGAAATTGAAACTCTGGTTTGATGAATTGTCTGAAAAGTGGAGAATTTTCGGTTTTTGATGCTCGCCTTGCTGTCATGCTAGCAAACACTTAACATGACCGCACTTAACCTAACTTCACCTCTCCTAATCTAACCTAAACTCACCTAATCTCCGCTAATGGAAAAATTCGCGCTAGTGAAAGCAACTCAGGCGCACCTTTCATAGCAAAGCGAATGTAGAAACCGGAAATTTGAAAAGGTTTGTCGCCACCATCGGAAGTTCGATATCGATGAAATATTTGACAGTGTTCTCTTTGATTGTGGTCCCCAGACGATCTTACTACCGCCCGTTGAAATCCGTACTTTACTCTCGGGAAAGCCGTAAACGGACTAATATATCAAGGTTTGTGGTGAGCCTCCATTCGGCCAAAGCTGACTTTTGGGCAACGATGGTTAAAGTTTTGTCCAATAGCTCTCAAAATCTGATCCATTTGTTTTGAAACGTGGTCTTTAGTCTTTTCCTGTGTTGGTGAAAGTCAGCTTTACTTCTCGTAGACTTGCAGTTACTAATGTCCATTAAGTATTTATGGATTACGAAGTTTTTATCAGCTAAGAATAGCATTCGTCTTAGACTCCATTCGTTGCGTGATTTACCAAAATCTTCGCAAGGCGTGTGCTTTTAACCAGGATGTGGGAGAAGTACTCTATTCGAAACTCTGGCCCCATCTATCGGCAGCAGCCCGAACTGCCTACCCTCAACGTCGCAATAGGCATAGCGGTAGTTCTGGTTGCTGTCGCTTGATGGCGCCAGGGTCAAAGTTTAGGATTCTACCGTTTACCCACACCTTATCCCCGATACGTGTCCATTGACTAAGAGTTGAGGGCAGCAGAACTCGTCGGTCAATTCTTGTTTGAGCTTTGCGACAATATCTAGCGAAAGATGCCGCGTAACCTAACTTCCCATACCCTCGTTACCACAAGGACGGCGATTAAAACCAAGATGCTGGAAGTTCCTTAACACTAAGTCCTCTTAAGAAACAGCCACCTAAGTTACACGCACCTAACTTTATGGTTAAAACCAACACAACCTACGTTCACCGCATCAACCCACTACCGCCCAGCGTTGCCGTTCGGAAACAGAAAAAAAAATATTTTAGAGGATATTTTCAGTTCAGTATCATCACAATTCAAAAATATCACCCCCCTGGAAACCCGAAGTTAAATTATTTAGGCGATTTCCAAAGCTTGAAATTGCGTATTTCAATGGAAAAAATCGTTTCCATTTCTCTTAAGCTAAATTTCTCTCCAAATACTTTGGGCTATTATGGGTTAACGTAAACCCAATTTCACCCAATGTACGGTAACGTTACCATAACCTAACCTACCTAAATTTTTATCTGTGTAACCGCTCTCCCTATTCGGCTGCCCTGAAAGCTTGCTCAGTTTCCAAAAATATCCCTTTTTAGTTCAAACTTACTTGCTGATTGCAGAACTTGTTAGTATAAAGTATACTTAGTTGGCTGCGCTTAAATAAAAGCATGTGTGTTAATTGGTTTATTGGCGTTTGCAGTATCATAGACGACCCGTTGGAGGCGTTTGAGCGGATCCTCCGCGAGAAAGATCGGAGGAAGCTGCGTCGGCGTAGCCGGTCCCGCTCGAGGTCGTACTCGAGGTCGAGGTCGAGGTCGCCGTCGCCGAGGGAGCGGCGGGCGCGCTCGCGCAGCCGCTCGCGCAGCCGAGAGCTCCGGAGGTCGCTCAGCCGCTCGCCGCCCCCGAGGAAGGGGGCCCGATCCTTCTCCAGGTCGCGCTCCAGATCACCGCCGCCGAGGTAAGTCACAACCTTTCCACACAGAGTGCTACTCTCCTAAACACTAGCTAATCAAAGTAAACCTAACAACTCAATTATTCCGGGGGGCAATCGATAGCGCCAAAATCCACAAGCGCCAACGCCGCAAGCGCCAGTCCGTAACCGCCAAACGAGAAAAGTCGCAAACGCCAGAGCTCGTATAGGTTAGGTTAGGTCAAGTTAGGTTAGGTCAATTTAGGTTAGGTCAGGTCAAGTTAGGCTAGGTCAAGTTAGGTTAGCTGAAATTAGGTTAGGTAAGGTCAGTGTTGCGGTTAAGGACTTTGGCGTTTGCGACTTTTCTCGTTTCGGCGGTTACGGGTTGGCGCTTGCGGCGTTGGCGCTTGTGGTTTTTGGCGCTTATGACAGCTACCCAATTATTCCTTATTAAATCGAACCAACATCCCCTAGGGCGTACGAGCCTCACTCTACCAGGACCGAACTACACCTAACCTGTGCGAAAAAGCTTGATCGGCCTGATCTGATTCTGATCAGGTTCTGTTCAGGCAAGGACCAGACGCCGATCGAATGTCCGGAAAACTCATCAGAAACCGATCAGTTCATCGGCCATCTGATCAGTGCCTGATGAGACATTTTCGCAAGGAAAAGCAAGTCAAACCAGTTCTAACCTTCACCAAATTCGTCAAAACTAGACGTAAGCCTAATTGAATTCAACTTTACGTAACCAACTCGAGCGTAAGGTTTTCATGCAAGAAAAACCGTTACCAATTTTTTTTTTGCTCAAAATTGTCTGTAATTACATTTAGGAATCAACTTGTTTCCTGCTTTCAGCAAAGTTAAAGTCGCATTAATAAAAGTACAGCAACAAATCTGAAATTGTTGTCGTCGAGAATAGACACCTGTGGGTTTATTAGAATTAACGAAGTGGCTTTTCGCCCACCTGCCCCATATAAAATGTATTAGGTTGGGTTCCGTTCGTTCAAGTCACCTCCCATTTGAAATGCATTACGTGCGTTCAAGTCTCCATGTATTTGCGCCGACGGGCGAATAGCCACGACCTAGAATTAAATAGGCGAAGAAACCTAAGCCTCTCTAACTGTACCATACTATACTACGAGCTGAATTCGGCCAAAGAGCTTGTTTCTGGTGCTGTGGCCCACGAAAACCCTCTCTTTAGTCGGAATGTTTGTCGAGCAATCCAATTTCAACCTAAAACATCGGTAAATTTGGAGACAGCCTTATTAATTCCATCAGACATCACCTCTTGTAAAGCAACCGCTTTCACGATACCGTCTTCTATTACGTCACTATCGTGTCGTAGTCCCAAGGGTGTGGGAAAACTAGAGTCCCAAACCGAGGCCTTGTACACACCTCTCCGAGTAGAATCTCATCCTGAATGTGATTTGTGTCGGCAGGCGATCGCGATCCAGAAGCCGATCTATCTCGCGAGTTCGCCGATCATTGACGCCACGGCGTTCTCGATCTCCGCCGCCATTCAGGGCGAAGAGATCGCGAACAAGAAGTCGATCTCGATCCAGGTCACCGAGAAGTCGTTCTCGATCTTTTTCAATCAGCAAGTAAGTTTCTTTTACGTTGGTTTTATTCAACAGAAGAAGAAAAAGAAAAACGACCGAAGGAGCTGTTGAGCTCCATGCTTGTGTGCACGATAAACATTTATCGTTCCGTCTTTTGATTTAACTTGTTTGTTGTTCCGGTTGCTGAAGTGAGTTTTTGTGCGCAGGTCTCGGTCTCGCTCGCGATCGTTCTCCAGATCGCCGTCTCTGAGGGACCGGCGCCCGCTGTCGCCCAGGCATGGAGATCGAGATCGAGACGCTCCTATGAGACTCCGCTCGCAAAGCCGGTCTCCGCCACGGTAAGTTGATTTAAACTCGTCTTATTAGACTCATTTCATCTTGACTAACCTACCCTAACGGGACGGCAAGTACTCTGTCCTAACAAACCCCACCAGAGATTATATGTATAAGATGCGGCACGGCAATGGAGGGCAATGGCATCTTGTATTGTGGTGCCATCTCTTAGAGTGTGCTGGAACTACTTGAACGACTACGGGCAAGGGGGTGGTCGCGGGGAAGGACGGGCATCCCCACCATTTCCTCCATTTCCCCAAACCCTCCCCGCCAACACCCCCTCGCCCGTAGAAGTAAGTAGTTCCAGCTTACTCTAAGAGATGACACCACGGTATGTAAGGAACCACGTCATTACACGGCCGTGGTCGGCCCCTGAACCCCACTAGAGTCACTTTATATCCAGGGTCGTTTTTCATTAACTTTTTGCATTAGAGGTATGTTTTGACTTCTCACGATGAATAATATTGGACTAGTCCTCTCTGACTGTCGTCGCTCGGCCAGTGTTGCCAATTGACCCCGTCATTTTTAAACGTGGAAAGCTTTTCAACCTTAAAGATAGCCGAGTGAGCAATCCCATCCTCGGACTGCTTATCTCAAGGGCGACCCAAAGCATACCTTATATGCCAGGTTATTTTTTATGGTTATCGAGTTCCGCGGTTAAAATATTCAAAATAGCGTGATCTGGCAACACTTCACTCGACTTGAGAACAATGTTACTGATGTACTAGCAGTCCAAAACGTATTGTCTGGCTCTGGTCGCGCTGGAAGGCTCTGCCTTATGGAGAAATACTTAGGCCACCGCCTTGTCTCACGACCGGAACTGGACAATACTTTTTGGACTGATAGCACCGTATCCTATTTTTCAAACGAACGACCTCTAGGACGCAAAACTAATCAGCGATTAACTTTTAATTGAATCATTCCATTGGCTCTCAGGTTCCGCGGCCGGTATGGAGATCCTCCGCCATCGCAGTACTTGGACGATGACTTCGGGTACGGGCGCGGCGCGCGGGGCGGTCGGGGCCGGCGCCCGCCGCCCCTGGGCGCCCCTCCGCTTGGCGCGCCCCCTATGGGCGCCCCCCCGCTGGGCGCCGGCCCCCCGCCGTCGTCCTTCCGCAAGGACCTTGACGCCCCCCGGGACGGCTTCCGGCACCTCGACTCCGGTGGACCTCCCGCCGCACACCCGCACGGGTCCAGGTACCGACTCTCTCTTGCTCATCATTGTTCTCTAGCTCTTGTGCCCGCGAATACGCCTGTAAATAATCCTGAGTGGAAAGGCGGAAAAACTGCGTTTTTGGAACATGTGTACCTGCTGTATCCTGGCTGTGATTACACTGTGATTTATCTCATCTACTGGCTGTGCACTTTGTGTAGCACACTAATCTCGTTTATGCCAAGGGCGTTCCTTAAAAGTTACAACTTACAAGAAAGTACTAAGATTTGTAGGTTTGAAATGCTGTGATAAAGTATATAAAGGGTTGTTGCGCTCCTGAAAACCTGGAAAAATCGGGATTTTTTCACGGAAAACTTATGGAAAAATGAGGATTTTTTTCCCTGCAAAAGTAATGGAAAAAATTAGGATTTTTGCTTGGGAAATTAATGAAAAAAATCAGGTATTTTGACATTTTCCCCTCCAAAAAATGTACTTTTTCATTTAAACAATCGGATTTCACCGTTTTGATCTATCATCTCGTGTAAAATCTCTCGCGTACTGTTCTTTCGTTTCTTTAGGTTGACTGGCGGCCAACGGGTAGGTAGGGTGGCGTTTTACCTTAATCTGTCAAGAATTAAATTAAAAAAAAAAAAAGTTAAATTTGAGTGACAGTTGCGTATCGTAACAATCGCGTAGCTCTAAAATAATCACGTAATGCTTAAATCTAATTTTTAGCTATGTGTTCTTGAACGGCATGCCGCCAATAATATCCTGGAAAATAAGTGTTTTGGTCCAGGTAAACCTGGAAAAATCAGGGACTTTGCGCAACAATCCTGTATATCGTAAGTGTTCAGCGTCTTTCTTAAGGCAGAAGATACGTCGTATTTTTCCTTAAGATAAAGGAGAGATGTCTTCTCTTCGTAATATTTGCTGAAATACAAGAACGGTCTATTGGTGTGAAATACGTTAAGTTTTAATTAGGGTCAGCGTTTTTAAATATTAATCAGTATTATATTTTGATTCTGTGCCATTTGTAGACCAATCCGTTTACTTTTTTGTCGCCGTAAATCAGTTTTATTCAGTCATTTATTTACTTCACACCATTATCTGAGACTGAAAAGACTTGTTTTGCTTGTAGTCTCCGTATACAACATATCTTTGTAAATCCAACAGAGTCCTTTGTTAGTGCCGCTCAATTATTTCGAGACTTGTGCATGTATTGTTTTTTTTTTCCGTGTAGTTTTTTCGTAGACTTGATAATGTAATGTGCCGCGCTTGATAGCATTAGATACCTACCTCTTTAAAGAATTCCATAGTTTAGTCCAGCATTAGATATTTGTCGCGCAAGTTTGATTCGATAAATCTATTTTTATCTTATAACACCCGTGTAATGACTTAGTTTTCGTATGCGTTGTTGTTTCTTGATGCTGGAGGGAGTGTTTATTTAGATCAGCTTCGCGCTGTTTCCTAATTTTTATCTTTCTGTGACCTCATATGGTGATCCCAGGTGTATGATACTACTTAATCGTTGAAAATTTCGAAGAAACAAAATTTCCTATTTTGTTTTGACAATCGTATCTCCGACCGTATTACGTGCAGAGTATTGATTATTCTGTGTTGTTTCTGTGCAAGTTGTCAAGAGACGCACATGTTGTGCGTCTCGTATTTTTGCATGCGTGTCATTGCACTTTTGTTTCTCCTCGCGGAAAGTGGACCAAGATGTTGAAAAAACTTCCTTGTCGCTGGGAACGTATCCGATCCGTGGAGAGTACAAGCATGTCAAGTTCCTGAGGACTGAGTACGTTACGCCATGACCCCGGCTTTGATCTTTCCTCGGAAAATCCAAGTTTCTCACTATTCGTTTAAAAAGAGGGCAACCGGGCTCTTAATTGCCTCAGAATAGTATCCAAATTCGTTATGAGACTCAGGGAGAGAGTCGTTATCTCAAATTTGCCGAAAATGACGATTTTCTGAAAAGCAATCGTTCCAAGTTATTAAATTTACCTTTTCTTGAAAAACAGCTTTCCTTGAAGTACCGTATTATAACTTTTGCGTTGAGTTGGTTACTTTGCAGCTTCTGAATTTTCTTAAAAATTTCTTAACAGTACTTTTTGCACCCTTTTTTTTTTTTTTAAATTATTAAAAATTTGTATTTTAGCGCGTATATTTTAATTTGATATCATGTTAATCTCCTCATTTTTGAAAGTCCGAAACCAAAAAATCAAGGTGATATAATATGTTGCTAACTTGTCGGTCGCGCGTACCAAAAGTGAAAATTTGAACGACCTATAAGGCCCCTACCCTGTACCTCGACGAAACATCCTTCAGTCACTGCTGTTAAAATGCTTTCTTTAATCGGCGTGTTGGTATCAAGAGGGACTTGAGATTAACGAAGTATAGAGACCTTACGAATGCATGTTTGCCTTTATTCGTATCCTAAATGTAGGATATCTCATATATGTTTATCATTTTTGATATACCGGTATCGGTTTGATGACGTTTCTTTCGTATCCTAAATGTAAAAGTGTTTTCTTTAGATGGGTGGCCCAGCTTGTTGATGGAAGTCCTTCATGGAAAAAATGCTGTGTTGCGAATTTACTTCTTGATTTCACTTTTCAACTGGATCCTTGTAATCAGGGATACCTGCGTTTTCGGTAACTTGTTTCGTTACCTTTCTTCCACCGGTGCGTCGTTCCTCATTTCGTTACCGTTTCATCCAAAGCCTAGCGGCGTTACTGGTCGTTACTTAAGACAGTAACGCGTTACCTCTTTATTTTCTATTGTAAGAACTCGGGTAATTTTTTTTACATATTTTTTCGCAATATTTCAACGACGAGAAATGGTAGCGTGGAAGGCGAGGGCGAGGTGGAAGAACTAGCCGATTCTGTATCCCTGAATCATTCGATAACAAAATTTTCTTTATGTAAGCTATAGTGTGGATTTTGAGAAGTGCGCAGCACTTTTTAAAAACATCCGGGGAACTAGTGAACATCCATGAACGAAGAAAAGTGATATGATCACCTATCTCGACTAGAAGTAGGCCGACGGTGCGTTTTTCACATAGTGTGATATCTCACCAGTACCGATTAGAGTTGAGGTGTGTCTAGTCAGTCCATTCCACCCTCCACCTACCCCTTACCTTGCGCGTCGCGCCCGCTTTGAATCGGTAGTGTACGCTTTCGACGTTGAAAATTGGCGTGTCAACATGAAAAAGGATAAGACTCACAGAATGCGATTAATTCATTCCACGCTAGTACACTTCTTCACTTATGCAACTCAGCCCCTCGTGATGTCTCCTTGTATGAGTGTTAATGGATATCTAAACCAACGTAATTTGATGTAACGAAATTGCATCGCCATCTGTTTTTAGGTGTTATGTTCTTGTTGCCAATGTACAGAATCGCCCTTCAGTTTTGTAGGGCAGTATTGTGTTTATAATCACGTTAGATTTTTTCATGGTTTGACTCAATCGAGTTCGTATTAATCGTGTTGTATTTCTCGTTTTACGAAATTACTTTTTTATTCTGAGGGTTATCAGATCTTTCGAAAGGTAGGAAAGAAAAGGGAACCCTATTTTATCCATGGGCAAGCGTGTTGCATTGAAGTGCGCTTAAAATCTCGTTCTCGCCGAGCAATATTTTTGAAAATGTTGATTGTTGCGTTGAATCTGTTTGGGAAAAGTGTAGAATTAAGTCCCGAATTCACATGTACATTCGAACCTATTGAACGGTAAGTTTCAGGTTTTGATGGAACTTGGATGGGAGATGCAGTCAGTCGTCCTGATCACAGAAATGCCACTTACAGCGATTATTAGTCGAAAACGATTTTCAAAATTAAGTTAGAAAGATGTTATTCATGGCATCAAAGTCACTAGAGGCCTTGAGAGCGAGGGAGTCAACAAATACCAACAGGGTCTCCAGCGATAGGGAATATTTAGGGTATGAGGGAGAAGTCAGGGAAAATTTCAACGGCAAAATCAGGAAAAGATAAAGGAAAAATCTAAAAAATCAGGGAAATTGGGGAAAAATTGTGGGTTTGTTTTCGTAAGACTGGAAAGAAAACGGTCCAGAGAAAGGGTGGGTTTTACTGGAAAAAATATAGAAATACACTCTGGATGGATCAGGGAATTTTTCTTGGAGATATCGCTAGACACCCTGTAACACTTGCTGCTGGTGTAGAGTTGGCTTGAGGTTTGCGACTAAGGTCAGGACGAACGTTCACATCTCCCAAGTTTCATCGAAATCTGAGGTTTACACTCTAGTAGGTTCCCATGTGAGGGGAATATGACGGAAAATCTGTTTTTAACCTATGGGTAGCGGGCAATTCAAGCTTTTCAAAATGGTCGTGGCTATTCGCCCGTCGGCGCATAAACATGGAGACTTGAACGCGCGTAATGCATTTTAAATAAGAGGTGACTTAAACGCACATAACCCAACCTAATACATTTACTTCACCAAGAAATAGTCGTGAAAGCAGTGAAGTCGGCTCTTATAGAAAGTAGACAAGCGACTTTCAAAGCATAAAGAGTTTGGAAGTCAAGAACATTGCCAACAAATGTCAAATATTGAGATCGTTTTCATTTTGCGTTTCGGTAAGAATCAAAATGCTGCAAAATTCGTATTTCAGTAAATGTAAATTGCATTTGTTCTAATGTCTGAAAGAGTATTTTAGCAAACCGACTATGTGTATCTGAGAACATGATAAACGTGTTGACATTGGCAGACTG
>Ga0058701_10005753_pt1 | contig 10363 bp, 11 predicted proteins | sample AgamicOrMae_FD_97039 | JGI IMG/M metagenome (GOLD analysis project Ga0058701, IMG submission 97039) | Agave microbial communities from Guanajuato, Mexico - Or.Ma.e | ecosystem: Host-associated > Plants > Phyllosphere > Phylloplane/Leaf | place: Guanajuato, Mexico | collected 2012-06-04 | reverse complement strand
CACAACCTAACCTATACGAACTTTGGCGTTTGCGACTTCTCTCGTTTGGCGGTTACGGACTGGCGCTTGCGGCGTTGGCGCTTGTGGCTTTTGGCGCTATCGAATGCCCCCCCCCATCTTATTTAGTGTCCTCTTTCAAAATCTCATAACATATAATGATGTACGTCATACAAAAGCTGAGGAAGCTGAAAAGTTTCAAGGAACTGCCGCTCTGAGTATCCGCCGTTTGTAGGTAGGATAACTTAAGTAAGGTTGGACTGGAGACGTTTTCTTTTTCGAAGTGGCTATTCGCACGTCTGTCCCATATAAAATATATTAGGTTGGGTTCTGTGCTTTCAAGTCACTTCCCTTTTAAAGTGCATCAGGTTTGTTTACGTGCTTTCAAGTCTCCCTATATTTGCAGTGACTTATGAATAGCCGCGACGTTTTTTTTTGGGGTGTTGCTATTGTTCCGACATGCATTAACCCACCACCGCCCAGCGATGCCGTTCGGAAACAGAAAAATGTATTTTAGGTGATCTTTTTAGTTCAGTATTGTCAAAACTTAAAAAATATCACCCATCTGGAAAACCTCAATTTTAATAATTTAGGCATTTTCCGAAGCTTAAAATTGCTTAATTTAATGGGAAAAATCCTTTGAATTTCTCTTAGGCTAAATTTCACTCCAGATATTTTGGGCTGTTGTATAGGGAGACTTGAACGCACGGAACCCAACCGAATGCATTTTAAATGGGAGTTGACTGGAACGAACGGAACCTTATCGAATACATTTTATATGAGGCAGGCGTGCAAATAACCACTTCGCTTTTTTTTTCATGAAACTGCGGACTGGAGGCCTATTCCATTTTTGATTCGCTGTCTGAAACTGTTTGCTACAGCCAGATCGTGAGTTGTGTTCTCTATTTCAGAGGATTGGTGTACAAGTCATCTGTGGACTGCTTAATAAAAACCGTAGAGAACGAAGGTTTCTGGGCACTTTATAAAGGATTTTTGCCTGTGTGGATCCGCATGGGTCCATGGTCGCTCATCTTTTGGCTCTCCTTCGAGCAAATACGAACCTCCATGGGCAGCGCAGCTTTTTAGACATAAACGTGGGTTGACTTAATCTTAACGAGTATGTTTCATAGAAACGAGTACATATATCTTCACTGCCATATTGTTAATCAAAGTGTGATAGCTTACACGAAGTAGGCAAATGTGGATGTTGGTAAGCGTGAGAGGAAAATTCGGGATAGTTACGTTGGATGTCTGTGATAAAAGTGAAGGTAGCTGAACATTTTAGAGTGTTATGTTAAATTATGTGTGTATAACTAGTAATGTACACCTCTTGCATGATTTCAACATGTACAGTATGGTGTTAAGGTGTAGTTTGACTGGAGCCTGACTTAGAATTATCCGTGTAAGTGTTTCGTAGAAAATACTGTGAAGGACAGTGCTTGTGTCACGGAACCACCTTTAACTAGTGTTGCCAGATTTTGCGTCTTTAATCACGTTTAACTGGAGAACTATAAGAGGTAGCCTTGCATGCAACAGACGTTTTGAATCGCCCTTAACTTGATCAATTCATTGAGGGGTTATTTTACTGGGTTGCCTCTACCAACGGTTAAAAAAGTAAACCGCGTTTAAATTAGATCGCGAAATTCGGCAACACTAACCATTACCAATTAAACCTCGACTGACTACACGACCAAAACCCCGACTGCCTATACATCATATATTTTTGATCGATATACTTCTTTCCGATCAAAATGTGCAGCTAAAGGTTCTGATGTTTTAAACGTGGTTTTATAAAATTGTTGTTGTTCTATAATCGCTGGGAATAAACCTTGATGTCTGCGTTCTATGAACTTAAAAATGTTCATTTTCTGAACCGACGAAACAATGTGTTAACCCTAGGATAAAATATGTAAATCTCGGTAACCGATTTTTCACGACGGAAAAAAAAGGAGGAAGAAAAATGACTTTCAAAATGGAATTTCTTAATCGACGGATTCATGATTTTCCGACGCTCGCTCCGAATCGGAGTTATGCATCATGTTATTCGGCTGAAAATTTGGTCTACGCAACGTGTGTGTCTTATTTCCTGGCGATTATAGCTTAAAAACAATCTTTTGAAAGCTTATCAAATATATTTTGAAGCTGTGCATCAATTCTAACCCGAAGACGTCAATGCACTGAGCGAGTGCAGTTATTTTATATGTCTATACACTTTCCTCTCCGTAATCTCAAAAAAGGTGGCATAGACGGTAACGCGGTTTTATTTAGTTTCATTTTTGTAGATACCGGTAGCTGGTGCTACTAGTTTATGGTAGGCACTTAGTAGAGGAAGTAGCAGAGGTTCATTTTGTTCATGCTGGCTAGTCATGTTGATTCGAGTACTAATCATTGTTGTATAGACTGCCAGATATATGTTTATACTGAGGTGTAATTTGAGATCTTGCCCACAGCATGCAACTCCTGTTTTTCTTGTTGTTGTTTTTTGTTATTAAAGCGGTCAATGTATTGCCCGTAAGAAGATTCGTCCATTTCCCATCACGCACAGTTTTAGCTAGACGGACGCTAGACTTCAGACACTTAAATGAGTGCTAGATAGATATGAAAAGTATCGTAATCATATCACTAATTGGTAATCAATTTGTGACGTCGGGAGAGATTTTTACTTTTTTTCCAGTGCCTCGTACTATTCAAGTGTACGAAAATGATGTTGTTTTTTTTTTGTTTTTTTTTTTGGCGACTATTTTATTTCAGATCTTTATTAAAAACTTAATTAAAAATTGCTTGTTGACCAATGTTTCATGTTTTAGCCTTTTTTCCTGTTTTTTTTTGTTAATTAATTTAACCGTATTTTTTGTGTTATATTCAAAGGCCTCTGACGCAGACTAGTCAACTTAACGTAAAGTAGAAAAATCAATGAGCTGGAAATATGAAAATTCTTTCTACTTGCGCCAGGGAGCGTGCTATCGGTTAAAAATCATCTCAATTTTTAAAAGTTTGCATAGCTGCTAATTTTAATCAATTTTGTCACAGAACGCGCTCTTTCAAGGGATTTTTTTTTCTAGTCATGTTGAATATGATAATGTTGAAAAAAAATCAAACAAGGTTTGCTTTACTTCAAAACATGATTGTCTTTTGAAAGTAGCTTCCATTTCACACATACCATTCTTTCTGTTAAGAGCGTAGATTGAAAAAAAATCCGGTCAAAGTTTTCCAAACGTACGAATATCTAAATGTCGTGTTCGATGCAGCACAATGTCGAGGCAGTTTAATCATTTATTTCTTTGATTAACCGTAACGGTGTTTTATTGTTACTGCAACCTTATCTCTCTTTTGTAAGCGCTGAACGTTTCCTGAACTCTTTGACCATCATTTATGTAACGGTATTTTATTTTCCTTTATTTCTTTTCTTTTTTTGATTTGGACGTTTTTTTTTGCGCTGGAACTATTTGAAGTTAGGTTTACCTAATAAGAATCATGGACTTGTTTCTCTTTCACTGTTGTGGATTTATGATTCTAGAATGTGTATGGCTGTGATTTAGTCACTGGTCAGCAAATACTGTTATTGCACAAACATTACCCAAGGAAGTCGATGGCTGGATGCTAGAGTAGTAGAATACTCTGAACTTGCTTCTTCAGTAATTAAAACTGCAATACAATCTGAATTCGACCATTTAATATTCCTCTGTGGTGGATGAGACGTAAAACTGAGAAAATAACTTGAAGCTATGTCTCTTCGTCCGAGGAAAGAATTGAGAATAGGTACAGCATTGCATAACATACTTCCTCCTGTACATTACAGGATGATTGTAGTTTTTCCTGTTTAAAATATATTTTGAAATTTTTCCGTTTCCGTTGCTCTCTACCTTGAGAGTTGTTTGTGCTGAGGGGCATTTTGCCGATCTTTGGCTAAAATAGTGAGTGGGAGCGGATTTTCCTTGGAGGAAAAATTTTGACTCCAAAACTGTCATTTTCCTGATTGAAAAGTTTTGTTACTGATACTTTTTTGTTATTGGAATTTTGCGAGAGCTTCAGGGTTTTCCCATTAATGGCAGTTTTCGTTTTTTTCAGTCCTGTAGCAATCATATTTTTGAACGAAATCGGGAGTCGTAAGTGTGGCTTAGCCGTTGAGACTGTGCTCTAAGTCATGTAAATTAGGCTGCGTTCAAAAACAATGCCCCGCTGGTCTGTCTCCTTCCCTCTCACAAGAGCTCGATACAGAAAACGCAAAACGAACTGTTTTCAAACGTAGCCTTGTTGTGTAGGCTTTATCGAGGGTGTCTTGTAATTGTGACTAGGCTGAATCCCTTAAAGACAATTAAAGGAGATATTACGTTCGTAATACACATTTATTTTAGCTGCCTTTCTCAAACGCAATCCTGACAACGGCCATTGTAACAACATAATTAAAAAATAGATAAGCAAAAAAACGCTTTTGACAAAAATCACAGTAAAAATGCTGAGAATAAAAGACAAAATGTTTAAACAGACAAAGGAAAAACAGTAACTTGTATTAGAGAGAACAAAACATACATCAATAAGGGAAAACGTATGACAAACTCGAGTACCCATTTCTTTAAAGAATTGATATCGCTCTAACAGCTACAGAAATGCTTTACCCTCAGGGAGTCGTACTTGTTCAAAGTTTGCAATCCCTAAAGTGATCTGGATTTCAAACTTGATTGTCCTTAAACGCGAGCTCCTTATAGCCAGGGAGATCATGAGGAGCAAACTGTGCTTCGAGAAAACCAAATTAACGGTAACTCACAAATACAAAATAGTCGAACAGCCCATTTAGGAATTCAGAAACAAGTTCACGGAGGCTGCTATTCGCTACTTCAGATATTAACTTGGTTTCACTGGTGCCTCACTCACTCTAGCATGACAAACAACAAGTACACTATAAATTTGAGAAGGGCCATCCTTAACTTTTTGTGTTCTACCCCGGTTGAATCTATAAAGGTTCACAACCGCGTAGATGGGTTTACGTTAATTTACGTCACAAGCCTCGCTACCATTCCGTTTACGCAAAGCCTGATGCCGCTTCTCGACAGAAGTAAGTGGCATCAGGCTTAGCAATAAGTGCATTGTGTCTTGCTTAGCTTAGTGACAAGTAGAACACAATGGTGTGACCACCTTTCAAATTTAGTGTTGGTTCTCTAAATGACAGTCCGTGGCAACGAACGCTCACTCCGCAGTTAGCCTCTCAAACGTCGCGCTCAGATGCTAATCAGGTTGATACAGTTGTTCATGTCAACTAGGAAGACAGTTTACTGTGAGGGCAAATTGCAACATTACTGCAAATGTTCTCCGACATTCTTCTGTGCCCCCTCAAACATTATAACACGTTCTGGGGTAGGACTTACAATAATACCGAAGAATCAGGAGCTTACAGTATAACGGAAGTGTCTCGGATATAAAATCTTGGCAACACGACAAAAATAGGTAACGGAGATTCGATTATCGATGCGACTCTCTCGACTTCAAAAGTTGCATTCTCGACCTCTCGATTTCGACCCTGGTTCAACCTTTTGATTCAGGAAGCTAGTAATCACCTGACAACCAGAGAGGACGCTAATCAACAGGACAATATCCCTTCCTGCCGGCCGATCGTTTAGATGACGTGCAAGCGATTAGGAGCGTGAAGTTACGAAGTAAGAACTTCGACTATGACAAGTGATGTTGGCTTATTCTTCCGCCTGCTGTCAGATGAGTACCAACATCCATCGTTCTATCAAAGGACAACAACATACTGCAGCGTCGGCTAGGTATTCTGTGCGCAAGGCTGTCGCCAAGCCTGATGCCGCTTACTCCTCGGCAGCAACACCCTCCGCCGAGAGGTAAGTGGCATCAAGCGATTACAGACCATGTGCCCTTTTACTCGCTCCTCTCAGTGACAAAAGGTTGAACGCTGGAGGTACAGAATGTAACCTTTGACAGGAGTGTGGCAAACACCATTACGAGATTCAATGTTGCATGGGAAGGTAAATACAAAAAGCTTTAACGCTGTCCTTCTACATCACGTACAATAATATCACAGCACGCGCCTTTTCATATCCTTACACCAGCATTGCGCTACGCTCAAACCACGCGCTCGTAGAACAGCACGTAAGCTTGGGCCTTTTTCACTCTATCTTCATCGACGGCTGCCACGTGGGAGTCGCTTATGTAGTGCCATTTTTCTTCGGTTGAATTCAACGCACCGGATTCGGAAGATTCCTCTTTGAACGCCCTCTTTTCCAGGAATTCGCGTCCGGGAGCCAAAAAGTTCCATCTCGGATCCTGGTCACCCAAAGCTGACCGAACCTGTGAACCATTCATAAACGATTCCGTGTGAAAAAGGCGGAATCGAAATCCTTGGCAAAAATAAAAGCTTTGAAGGCGACAAGTTGGATGTTCTCCTACAGCATAATATTGACATTGTGTAGAGTTTTTAAGACCAAAATTTTTTCTTAGCACAAATTAGCTTTCTTCCGGTTTCAAATTTTGTAACATCTTGACACATCAACCTCAGTCCAGTTTTAGCTTCGCAGCTGAACGATTTTCTCCTTTGAAAAGAAAACCTTGGACTTAACTTCATACAAAAAGTAACGCGAAAAACTTCAGCTCTCAAAGGCATAATTTAAAAAATGGAGTGTTTATTGACCCGACTGCCCCATTTCTAATGTATTAGGTTGGGTTCCGTACGTTCAAGTCACTCCCCCCCCCATTTAAAGTTCATTAGGTTGGTTAAGTGCGTTCAAGTCCCCCTATATAAATGCATGTCGGGTCAATGGCAACACCCAAAAAAACGTCTAGAGGGTAACATGTTTTTACCTTGACGTATGCCACGTAGTGTCCGCCTCCCATTTGTCCGGAATGCTCAACTACTCCGTACAACGAATAAATGATTTCAGTCTGATCTGGTTTCACAGTCTTGACGTCCTGAGAAAAAGGAAGCGGAATTAGGAATCAGAGGAAGAATCTAGGCTCTCACACGTGACGGGCGAACCCTCTCAATCGATTACAATAACTGCAAACTTTAAGGTTGAGCAGCACATGTTAATTCTCGTGTTCTGCCTCAATCGAGCGGTATCGAAGCGAGGAAGAAGGCAATTAACCCAACTAGATCCAGACGGACCCCAAAAAGAAAGACAATGCTACCTCAGTTACAGCTTAAAGTGCGTCTTACCCGACATTTGACCGAGCAAAATGGCGCCAAGTCCAGCTTCATGGGAAAAGTGACGAGCTTATTCATTTTCCTCAGTCGAGAAAAGTCGGCGATGAATCTCTTAAGGTGGATTATTAGAATAGCTGGCGGAGCGCTAATCAGCAGTCTTTTCGTGGAGTTCGTCAGTACAGTCTTGCCGTCTTTACCTGCGGAAACAACCAAAATCCACTTTTTAAAACCACTCTCTGAATCAAAAAACATCGAAATGCTTGAAGCAAATGCTTCAAGAAACAATGACGATTTCACCAACTTTGCCTTCAAGTTCATCTTTTGATGAACGCAGAATTTTTCATAGCTTTGTAGGAATCCTCTGGGTAGTCTTTTGATTTAACCATTGCCCTGCGAAGACGCAAGGGAAACTAACTCTTGTTTTACTCAAGAGGATTTTTATGCGCAATAATTTGAAAAAAAATATCACTCTCTAAAAGTTCTTACATGCAATATTTCGTCTTTTTAATAACATGAATTCGCACAATTTAATGCAGGCAAGTCTATCAAACGGTAAAATTTCACTCCAAATAGAATTAAAATTGGAGAAAAAAAATAAGAGGGGGCGCACCGCTACGTGGATGTCAAGTCCTTTCTTGGAGATGGCTAAGTCCCGTAGCGGGTCCCAGTTGTGCTAGCAGTCAAAAAAGTATTGTCCGCTCTAATTTTTTTAGGCCTCCGTAACTTTAAAACGGAGATAAGTCAAAAAGCACGAAGTAAAATCGCTAGATCTTCAAGAGATCTATCAATTTGATCCGAGTTTTTTAGTCGTATCTCGTTTCGTTCCTTAGTTACGGAAGTTTAGACGGAGCGGTCAATACTTTTTTGACGGCTGTTGGACCTCAGAGCTCTCCCGAACAGGCCAAGAGGATTCAAAGCCTATGTCGTACGCGGCGTCAAAAAAGTGGGAACAGCGAGCATGGGTACTCACTCTTGGTTTTAGTGCAATTGTCGCAGCCAACTTGGTTGGTCGAGAGCATGTACTCCACCGCGGTGAACTGGTTCAAGCAAGACAAGACGGAGCACTCTCCTTCGTTGACCGTGGTCCTCGGAGCGAGCGTTTCCGTCCACGCCGAGCAGTTCCTCGCGTTCTTGGGCACCGCCTTGCTGGGACCGCCGCGGTCCGACTGAGTCGACCCGTCCGACGCCGCGTTCTCCGCGCACTTCAACGAGAAGAGCCGCTTCTGCAGATCGTCCACGTCCAGCGATGAGTGTCCCCCGGCCGCACCGTCGCTCTCCGTCGGGCTGCAGTCGTGCGGGTGAGCATTGCTCTCGACGTAGTCGGAGGGGATGTTGCACGACGGCTGGAACACATCTTCGTCGGACTCCTTCGGCGGCGATTCCGGGGAGGGGGACGGCGTGGGCGACGCGGGGATCTCGTTGATCAGGGGCAGCGTGAGTGACGCGGGGTCAGGGGGGCTGTCGGCCGGGAGGACTTCCTCTTCGTCGAGCGTGAACGGCTCAGGGGGAAGCGCTTCGGAGATGTTGGCGCCGATGAGAGCGCCCGTCGCGGGGAGCAGTGCGTCATCCGGCTCGACTTCCATGGAGAGCGAGTGCTCCCCTTCCGCGCAGCCCGACTCGGCGGGACTTAGGCTCTCAGCGGAGTCGCCGATTTGGGCCTTCTCTGAACTGTAGCCCGACTCGACGACGTCGTTGCGGTTCTCTGCTACGCTTGTATCAGGCTCCGCGTTGTCCTCCACATCCGCATCACTATTATCTGTAACAATCGGTACTTGAATAAAAAATTTGTGCCCAGGAAATTAAAAAAAAAATGAAAGAATCTCAAGGAAAAAACGAGAATTCGGAACTAAACGAATTCATGATCCTAGCAAAATTAAAATTCACTAAAAATAAAAAGTAAATAGAGGTTTTTAACAGTGAGTGAATATTTAAAGAGGGCCGACAACAGCCCTTTGAGGGCCGAAAACAGCCTCTTTGTTGAAGAGGACGCGTTTCGGCATAATGAAAATATTGAGCTTGGGAATATCAACAATTTAACCCATAACAGCCCAAAGTATTTAAAGTGAAATTTAGCTTAAGAGAAATTGAAAGGGCCTTTTCCATTAAAATACAAAATTTTAAGCCTCGAAAAATGCCTTAATTATAACATTTAAGGTTTCCAGAGGGGTGATATTTTTTAAATTGTGACAATACTGAACTGATAAGATCCTCTCAAATAAATCTTCCTTTTTCCGAACCGCATCGCTGAGCGGTAGTGGGTTAAAAGACGAACAACTGCGATCATAAAATTACCACTCTCGTTGTTGGAAGCAACTGGATCTTGAGCTTGAGGTGCGGTCGTCTTTTCATTTTGTCTCTGCCGGGCGGCCATTTTGTGGGCTCTCCTCTTCTCCTTCTTCTCCTTTCTCAATTGCTGTTTCGAAGGACCAGTGCTGTAGTCAACGTCCTTCTTACGTGTTGGCGGTTGCGGCTGCGGTTAACAAAGAGTTAACAATATTAACACGACAACAAAAAAAAGAACTAAAGCTGACATGAGAAAACCATCTGCAGACAAGACCCTGTCACCGGTTTAGAAAACTGAGAAATCGTGGTAAATAGACGACTCTTAGTACCACTTAGGATGAGGCGAAAGAGAAAATTTTAACGATCAGAGACCAGGAACAGGGATGGAATAAAAAACAACGGAGGAAACGGTTAATCTATTGTTATAAAAATAGAATCCGGTCTCTAAAAAGCAAGGACAGGTGCGTGTTTTGTTCCAGATTACATAAGAACAACATGCATGAGAACAGAAAAAAAACATAGAATGGGTACACACAGATTTTTTTTTTTGAAAAGATGCTGAAGATCTTGTCTGCGAAATAGAACCACCGATAAATTGCGTTTAAAGTACGTACCTTTTCTTCCGTGACCGGTAAACTCAAGTCCAGGAAGTACTCAGTTCTAATAGAAGTATTAGAACAATCTACACACTCTAAGATGCTAATCAATTCTCCTCTGAACAGTATATCGGGTCCCAAAGGCAAATCATTCGCCTTAAAACCGTAAGTCCTAACAACTTTCTTGTTCACTTCGGGTACATCCGATTTCTTTGAACTCGTAATGTTGAATTTTTCCAGGATCACCTTGTAGAAACGCTGCCAATCACAAATAACAAAATAAGTTTTTTTTTTTTTTTTTTTTTTTTAAAACTCTAAACCCCCGATATTT
>Ga0058701_10005752_pt1 | contig 10364 bp, 8 predicted proteins | sample AgamicOrMae_FD_97039 | JGI IMG/M metagenome (GOLD analysis project Ga0058701, IMG submission 97039) | Agave microbial communities from Guanajuato, Mexico - Or.Ma.e | ecosystem: Host-associated > Plants > Phyllosphere > Phylloplane/Leaf | place: Guanajuato, Mexico | collected 2012-06-04 | reverse complement strand
GCGCCCACGTATAAGGCGCACCCGGGTTTTTGAGCTCGAAAATCTGTCAAAAAAGTGCGCCTTATACGCGGAACATTACGGTAACTTTTATTACCTTGCGTTACTCCCGTTTTACTTTCCTGGTAGGGAAAGTATTGTTTTTGATTCATTCGAGACTTATCAGAGATTTACCGATCAGCGTAATTTGAGAAGTGGCGTGTTGTGTCTCGTGTGTTACACCCTCTTACATAAAGAGGATTAACGACATGTCTGGGTAACATGAGTTTGGTTGGCATAGGTCATGTTAACCTCGTGTGGGGAATTCCAAAGTGGGTTTCTATCGATTTAATATCTGTAATATTGTAATTCAAACGTGCGTGGGTGCAATCCATAGCAGTGGCCCCCATACTTGTGTTGCGTTTATACCGATATCAACTCGGCTATCTAACCTAGGGAGTTCCAATGACCCGCTCTGATTTACCACTGTTAAGCCGGTGTATTCTTTACTAGATTAGGTCACGTGCCGTGTGTATTGACCGTTAGGTTAACGTAGGTTAGGCTAGGTTCCTTGCCAAGTGCCTCTATCTCCTCGGCTTGCCGAATGTGGGACACAAGGGATGGGGGGGGGGAAATCCAACCAAAAATTCACAGAAACCGTCAGTCCAGCGTACCTACCATTTACCTAGCAATAAATGCTTGAGCATCTCCTTGCACGTTTTTGAATTGTAGCTTCATGGTATCGCTTTCTCATGCTTTGAAATTGCCAAAAAGTTTTCTATTCATGCCAAAACTAACTTTGTCAACGAGTTGTACAGTTCAGTCAGAGCAGTTCTTATTAATTCCTTTTTTTTGTGAACTTGTTGTACCGGAAATCGGCGTTTCGTATTTAGATTGATCAGTGGGAATGTATTTGTTGCACTGTACAAAAACAAATACCGTAGATATCATTAAAATTATAGGCAAGGAGTAAACCCTTTGAGGCTTAGTTATCCGAAACGGAAGAGTATTCACCCTTTTAGTCATGAATAAGCTGTTATAGTGTCGTTATTTAAACGATTCTCTCAGAGCTTCGCAAACTAAATTGTGTCTGTGACTCGATGTGCTATATGGCCTTCTCAACTGTCGCGTCGTAAAGTTGATGTTACGTATAACCTTGATATTTTGCTCTTAACCTTATTTACAATGTAAAATATTCGTTACTATGCGTTGCAATTGAACGTTATCGCACCAACCAAACCTAGTTCAATACTCTTTCACTGTGTTGTTTGTTTCCTGGTAGTAAATGCTGCCTTCGGAAACAGTACCCCGAGAGAAATCTGTCGCTTTGCCTCCCATAAAAGGTTAATGTGTTTAAAAGAAGCGAAAACGCTTGCAAACACCGTTTTCGAACGTTGCCTTAGGTGGCACTTATCCATAAATTACGTGATAGCAAAGGGGGAGGACTTATTTAGAGAAAAGAATTGTGGTTTCAAATAGGATAAAAAGATATTTTTTTTAAAAACGTGAGCGTAATATTTGGATGAATTCGACCTCCTGGCATGGAAATGAGCATAAAATTTTCGGGTTAAAATAGGCGGAGAAGAAAAATTGTTACTTTCTTCAATACCGAGTTATCAGGAACTCAAAAAGTGTTTGTGGAATGTTTGTAATATCTTCCTGTTGGAGCCGTACAGTAAGAAGTGACCCTATCCGCTTGGCCGACCAAACGTCGAGCTGATCAAAGTCAATGCGGTTTTATTATAAAAAGAGGAAGGAAAACAATATGTTTGAAGCATGTCGCAACTCGAATATCGGGAAAAAAGTAGCCGCTCAACGTAATTTTTGTGGTGACTGGAAGCCAGTCGCGCCTTGCTTTTGTTAAGACCGCCAAATAAAACATTCATCCTTTTTTTCCCCGTCTCTGATGCTATGGTAATATTTCCTCATCTTTTTCAGGTCGAGCGTTTCCGAGCTCGGTGATGAAAAACCCCAAGGTAGGTGTTTGGGTTTGTAGGAGGTCGTTCAAGGTTTGTTAGTCCGCTTCTGTTGCTTGCTGACATCCCCATAGATGAATTAGTCAAATCTGTCAGCCTGGAGCAACTAAATGCGTATCGCTAGTATTGAAATAGTTGAAGTGGGTCGCGTGAGGAATCAATTGTCACTCTGACAATTGTGAATTTCAGTGAAGCGCCCATTTAAAAGCGTCTGCCTCTCTGAACTAACAAACATTAAGTGGTTTTTCTTCGTGCAGTATGTCACCCATCAGATAATGCGGATAAAAAATCGGAACTTGAGTTTATTTGTTGTTGTTTTTACACCGAGACATGCTTGAATCTCCCGAGTTGTTTGCTTTTCTGAGAAATATTCTCTTGCACTTCAATATGTGATGCCTTTTTGTTCTTTTTTTGGTCTTAATTTTTGATTGCATTTTGTGAGAATTATCGTAAGATTTTGACGGAAGAGGGATTATTTGTTGAGCTCCAACTTAAATATATTTATTAAAAAAAAAAAAGCTTCTATAGTATTTAAGGATGGTGTACTTTTTGTCTGAAGTACCGCGGTGCTTATTTTCCTGAAGGCTGCTAGCCGAGAGTCCACTTGAAAGGCGGTTCACCAAATCCAGGATTTTCCTCCTCTTTTTTTTTTTTTATCCGCACGCTACATAACTTAAATGTTGTGTGTGTATGTGTGTAACTCCTGTGCAACTGCTTCTCAGCTTAGCAGAAATAAGAGGAAACACTTCATGTATTTGGAACATTTTCTGTTACAGCAGCAGGCAAGGCAGAGTTAGGGGGTGAGTTCTAGTCATTATCTGATTTATCCTAAAAATGTTGTTCTTGTCTAAAAGGGCTTAGCGTTTTTTCTTGAAACGCGGCCCGAAATTTTTATCGTTTTAATGAAGACGTAAATAGTTTATTTTGTGTCTTTAGCGAAGATCGCCTCGGCAAAATGTGCTTATGAAGAACTGCGAGCCACTACTATAGTGGTTTTGATTTTGCTTTAGAAATTATTGAATTTTTGTAGTAATATTTTTTATTTATTTTTTGGCAAACATATGTCAAGTTTGTGTTGTGCACATACTTTTTGACCTCGTTTGCACTCAAACACAGGTTGATTAGTATTCCATCTTAAGTCCTGTATATCCGAGAAAAACGCTAAAATGTTTTTGAAAAAACGTCTAGGAAAGGATTTTATTAGCGACACAGTACGGACGGCTAATGATATTGTTACGTTTTATTTTTTTACTGTTTACCACCCGATGCCGTTTGGAACAGGAACATTCACCCTGTAGGGAATTTTCGATGCAGTATCACATACGAAAATGTTACTCTCTCAGAAACTTTAATTTCAGTTTATAGGCATTTTCGGATCGCTAAATTCGCTCTGTTTAACGCGAAAAAGATCTTTCAAAATGCTCTAAGGGTACAATTTTTCTACCTTTTTAGTAACCCCCTTTTCTTATATTAATAATTTTTTCTTATTGTTTTTTATTTATAACCTGGTTTAAGAATAGGCGGTTGGAGTCTTTTCTCGAGAGCTTTTAAATCAACGGAAGAGCGGGCTTGAACTTATTAAGGTACCCCGTGGGGGCTAGGTTAAGCTTCCTTTGAAAACGAGGCCAAAGAGATATGGACTGGTCAGTAGTAACAACTTCAACAGAACGCGTTTGTTGTTGCATTTGGCTATTCCGTCTAATCTGATGCAAACTTGATGTCCGTCTGTTGCATGAGTTAAAGTTGACGTAGCAAAAATTTGTTTAGTTGTGTTCCTTTTATTTGCCTGTATGATTAGACCAGTTGTGCTTTTGCCGCTTCTCTATTCGTGTGAATGTGCTCGCATGAAGGTACCCTTAACCTGTTCGCCGAAGGTGAAGGCGGACACTTCAAGGGCGGAGATGGCCGGAGTCTTGTACAAGGTGCTTCGTTGTTATTTTTTATTTATCCATTATTTTATTTATTTTTTATTTTACGCTCTCGTCTCAGCCGTATCGGGAGATGTTGATTGTGGGTTTGCGTTTGCAGGTACGATGCCCCAGTTCCACGTGGACAAGACATTTGCCGATCGACGTTACAAGGTGGCCAGCGCGAGGACCTACTTCTACCTCAACGAGGCAACCTGCGAACGGAACCTGGAGACATTCCAGGAATGCTTGCAGGCTGTTGCAGGTGAGATCCAAGCGTGTAGAACACAAGGTTGTTCTATCGTAGTTCCGACCTCGCCTCGGTTTATCGGAGAGACTTCTTGATGGTCCGTAGTACTTAGGACTGAGGTTTATTTCCGAAAAATGTGTATTTTTTAATTACCTTTTTTTTTGCTTTAACACACAAAAAAGTACGACTATATTCTGAACTTCTTTCTGGTTTGGGCGCATATCTAAACCTTGCAGCTGGGCTTATAGTTGGACCAATACGTCGGTTTTCCAATGTTGTCTTTCAAAATTTGCGCTGGTTGCTTAACCTGACCGGATTTAACCAATTCCGAAGTTTTGGGACCGATTTTATCTTAAACAGTACAATTAAGATATAATTTCCTTAATCAAATTTCCTTAACCCATAATTTAAATGTCATCTTGATCAACGAAGTTTTGAGCAAACCTAACCTTCCGTAAGGTCACTCACCCTTACCTAAGCTTCCGTACCTTCATTACCCCAACCTTACTTACCGTGACCTTCCTTGACCCAACTCTCCTCAACCCTATTTTCCGTAACCTAAGCTTCCCGGATCTAACCATCCTTACCCTAAGCTTGTTCCTCACTAATTTTCTGTTTCTTATGTTTTGCAGGTGCAACTTCCGGTACTGGATTCACTGCAATCAAGCTGACGGCGCTTGGTCGACCTCAACTCCTCGTAAATATCTCTCCTCACATTTCAGGTAGCTTGTAGGAACCGCTTTAAAACTGCAACATGTTCTGTTTCAGTTGCAATTGTCTGAAGTGATCATGCGAACCCGTCAGTACATGTCAGAGGTAGTCGCCGCGACGACTCTGGACCAAGATAAGGGCAACGTCATCGGGAAACACATTAAACCCGCGGAGTTCAAGCAGAAACTGGAGCAGAAATTGCAGCAACAGTCCAGTTCGAGCGCCGCCAACGCTGCCGGCGGAATCAAGAAATTCATGGACAACGTTACCTACGATCAAGAGGGGTATGTAAAAGTTAATACTGTATCTAGATGGCGGTGAACAGGAAATAAAGGTGTTCTTTTGCAGTGTGATCCACTTGTTCCCATGGAGCGGTATCATCGACGAGAACAAAGAACTGAGTGAAACGTTCCTCGTGCCGGATATTAAGAGCGGCAAGATGGTGCGCCTTCTAACTCAGCTGTCGTCCAAAGAAGAGGAGATGTTCAGAAATATGATCCGGCGATTGAACGTCCTTGCTCAGGTTAGTGTTGCGAATCCCTTCGAAACATCTTTGCTACGACCCGAGACTAATCTGTTTTTTCTGAATTTACAGACTGCCCAAGATCTCGATGTGAGGGTTATGATCGACGCTGAGCAGACTTATTTTCAGCCAGCCATTTCGCGAATCACGCTCGAATTTATGAGAAAATATAATACGCAAAAGGTCAGTGTTTTGTCTCCTAAATGTGAACTATTTCAAGTTCAAGTGCGTTATTTTGAAGACCTTGTATCTTGTGTGTCATAGGCTATCCTTTTCAACACCTACCAGTGTTATTTGAAGGAAACCCTAAACGAAGTCACGACCGACCTTGAGCAGGCCAAACGACAGAACTTTTTCTTCGGAGCGAAATTAGTTCGTGGAGCTTACCTGGAACAAGTGAGTTTATTTTTCGCTTTTCTCCTACGGATTTGGTCTTGAACATTTTTTGCCGTGGCTTTTAGAGTCGTTTTACTTTTGAGTACTTGAGTTCGAGCGGAGATGTTGTTCTACCTTGAATGTTTGTTGAGTGTTTATTTGAGGTACGAATTGGATTTTTATCAGGAACGAGCAAGAGCGGCAGCGTTAGGCTACCCCGACCCAACGAACCCATCTTTCGAAGCAACGAGTGAGAACTACCACCGCACTCTGGCCGAGTGCCTGCGCCGCATCAAGGAGCTCAAAGACAAAGGAAGCAACCACAACAAGATCGGCATCATGGTCGCCTCTCATAATGAAGACACAGTTCGCTTCGCTATCGAGAAGTAAGTTTATTCTAGGTCACGAACAAGTTGTGCAGTATTCCACATCACTCGCGTGGGCCGGCGGAGCCCCTGAGCCGGCGTTGGCCAGGCTCGACGCGGCGATGCAGCTGGTGCGCGCCGAGGCCGCGGCGTGCTTGGCGCGCCTCTTGGCCTCCTTGGCCCTCGCGCCGGCCATCTCGGAGGTGCAGCTCACCTCCGCCGCTCGCGCCCCGACCTCGTTGGACGACGTGCCCACCTGGGTCGCCCGCTCGCCCGCCTCGTCCGCACGAGTCTTCGCCTCGGCCGCGCGGGCGCCCAGCTGGTTCGACCGGGTCTCCGCCTGGGCGGCGCGCTCGCTCACCTCATCCGCATATTTACGAGCTTCGCTCGCTCTGAGTCGGACCTCCTTCGCGCGTTGCTCCACCTCGGTCGCCCGGGCGCCGACCTCGCTCGCGTGCAGCTCGACCTCGCTCGCTCGCGCGCCCATCTCGTTGGACCGCATCGCAGCCTCGACCGCTCGAGCGCCCACCTCGTTAGCTCTCATCTCGGCCTCGTTAGCCTTCTCCCCGATCTCCTTCGCTCGAGCGGTCACCTCCTCTGCTCTCGCCGCAATCTCGTTTGCTCTCGTTTCAACCTCGAGCGCTCGAGCCCCGACTTCCGTCGCTCGGCACTCAACTTCCGTTGCCCGAGCCTCGGCCAAGCTGGCGTGTCTCGCCCACTCCTTTTCTTTTCGCGGTTTTTCTTCTTTTGTGATGGTGACTGGTTTAGTCCCTACTTGATAGCAGATTGATTCGGCAGCGGGAGTTGAGTATTTCTTAGCTGCTGATATCTGGGCTTTGATCTCCGTGAGTCGACGTTGGAGCGTCTCGGTGTAAGCAGGGCCCTTTGAAGGCGTTCCCTTTGAAGGGGCTCCCTTGGAAGGTGTTCCCTTAGAAGGTGTTCCCTTTGAAGGGACCGGCGGCCGGAGGCTGTCGACGGTTGAGCGCTCGGGCGAAGAGCGCCGGTGGCGGCGACTTACTGCGGGGCCATCTGTCGCTTCGCCGTGCTGTAATCAAGTTCGATAAAATAGAAAAGTGATCTGCGTTTCAAAAAATATATACTAAGTGAAACAGAGCTTATATCTCGTTTTAACCCATTACCGCCCAAAGTATGTGGAGTGAACTTTAGCTTAAGAGAAATTGAAAGGATTTTTTCCATTGGAATACGCAACTGTAAGCTTTGGAAAATGCCTATATAATTAAACTTCAGGTTTCCAGGGGGGTGATAGTTTTTTTAATTGTGACAATACTGAACTGAAAAGATTCTCTAAAATATTTTTTTTCTGTTTCCGAACGGCATCGCTGAGTGGTAGTGGGTTAAAATGAACTGTTTAAATCTTCCTCCCTGAATATCGATATCGTAGAGCGTGAGGAAGTATCGTCGTCGCGTTTTAATCGATTTTTGTGCGTGTTTTCAGGATGAAGGAGATAGGCATTTCTCCCGAAGACAAAGTGATCTGTTTCGGCCAGCTGTTGGGCATGTGTGATTACATAACTTTCCCTCTCGGTAAGTTGTTTTGCGATTAACCGTTCTGCTGGGGGCTTCTAGTGTCCGTCATGCTGTCACTGTTTTCGTCTGCAGGTCAGTCAGGATACTCGGCGTATAAATACATCCCGTACGGACCGGTGAATGAAGTGCTACCGTACCTGTCGAGACGGGCCCAAGAAAACAAGGGCATCTTGAAGAAGATTAAGAAAGAAAAGAAGCTTCTGCTGAGGGAACTCCTTTACCGCATTTCGCGCGGTAAAATTTTCTACACTCCGAAAGGCGACTACACTCCTGTTTAAAGGAGATGAAGGGAAAAGTTTTGTGACAGCTGCCGATTCGGAAGTCGCAAGCTGTGATGATAACTGGCTGTTCAATATTTTTTTCAGTAGGACAAGACACTGTTAAAATTATTTATTGAGAAAAGGAGCGTGAAATGGCTGAAGTGAGTCCGTGGAGTGAGTGAGTGAGCGTCCTGTTGCATCGGAGTTTGTTGATTCTCCAAATTTGTCGTGGAAGCGTTTCGTGACTGCAGAATTGTTGTGTATTTTCGCTATTAAGTGAATCGACAGAGATTAGGGTGGGTGTTAACAGTCAAATGAGCCTTTCTGAACTTCCTGGCTGAGACATATATTGTATGAAAAATTCAGTCATCGATGTTTCTCATATTTCGCGTCGATGTTATCAACGGCGGCGTTATCGAGGAAAAAGAACTGAAGAGTGACATTCAATGTTTCTCCTTAATTTTTTCGTACTCTCGACCTTGGGGTAGAATCAACTCTTAAAGAATGATCTTTTTAGTCACGTTCTGAAAAACGCCTTCGCCTTGCACTTATCAGTGCATCCTTCCATCAGATCTCTTCAGGAAGTTGGGCTTATTTTTGTCTGTGTGTTGATACTGTTAGCACTAAAAGACGAATTGTTTTAAAATTTGACCTATATCACGTGTCACGAGTTTGATTTGCACGTTTGTGATGAATGAAAACGCCAGTGAAGTAAGTGTTGAGTTTGAAACGGAAGCGCGCTTTGCTATGATAGGGTGAATTTTCAGGGTTTCTTTATAGTTTTACGTATGATTCTTATCGCTGTCCTATGATTTAGCTGGAAAAATTATGTCATAGTTCACGCAGCACATCTGTCGAGCAGATTTCAACACACCTTGTGCTCTCAAGCCCTATGTTGTCTTCGTGGTTTTACTTTTTGATTAAATTGCATTTTGCGAGGCCGTTGAACCTGTAAGAACGTTGTTAAGTTTGGGGACGATCGTGCATTTTACCAATGAAAATGTAGTTATCAGTATTATATGTTCGAACTGTTTTCAACGCATCGGGGTTTTTATCAGCGCTGTTGTCAACGTAGTCGTTGTGGTCAGTATTGAGTTGACGGTGTCAATTTCTCACTTGTCTGTCACTGTTGAATTTACGTGTGTGGCTGTGTTTTTAATAAGTACAGCGATGAGAACTCCGTATCTTTTTTTTTATCGTGTTCGAATGCGACTTTTTTCTGTTCTCGTCCTTTCACCTCGTAGGTAGTAACATATTTAACTCTAGACTGTGATTCTTGATTTTGTTCATAGATCTGATCATAAATTAAGCCGCATTAATAAGTGTATTATCAAAATTAGTGAACGTACTTTGGTTTAACAAAGGAGTCCATTTGTGTAGGTTCATAACACCAAATCTTAACGGCCTTGGGAATCGGGGCTTATTGGTCGCATTAAAGCTATTAACCAAAATCTTACTGAAAAACTTGTGTTATTACCGTTAATGACACTGATAATACCCACCTGTTAACTGATAAGTCGTAACGTCATTAGTTCTGCCAAATAATAATTCCTCATCTAGGCAAAAATCGCTTGGGGACTATGAGCGGTTAGCCTTCAATTTATTCATGGTGGGAGAAGAGAAAGTTAATCTTTATTATCAACTTGACGTGTATACAAATCCTAGCTACGGTATTTGGCAAGTCTCTCAACTATCAAGGAGTATTGTCCATCAAATTCGCGAGTGTGACGCATTCGGTTTGCGTTAAATGTTAAAGCATGACGTGTTTCAGCTCAATTTCTTATTTCTGTGTGTAAGGTAGCGAGTCTACTGTAAAGTGTCTGTCTTGGCGTAAAATCGAATTTAATGTTGACGTAAAAATGAATTGAATGTTGGGAAATATTTGTCCAGCTGAAATGGCACAATCTCTTTTAATCTTTCGGAACGAAATGAAGTACTTATGAGCATTTGTTACAATCTGATTTCAATTAACCTTTCGTTTATCGATTCTCAGGTCATGAAAGTTTTAGCAGTAGTGTAATATTTAACACAAAATGCCTTAGTAGATTTCTAACTTTCAGCGCACTTCAGCGAAAGCGTTATCTTGCGATGTTAGAAAACAAAGGCGCCTTAGGTAAATTGTGCATACGCAAAGCGGAAATTTCTCTGGAGGAGAGCTTAAAGGAAGAGAGTCTCAAACTAGGGTCAAATGACCACATGGAGTCGTTGGATTGGTCGAGGAAAAATGAGGATCCTTAAAAGTGCACGCTTATGCGTAAAGAGCTTGAGCCTCCCGTATCCAATCAGAGTGGCCTTTCCCCTTGCGCATCTCTTTTTTGTATGTTGTTTAGGTTAAGTTATAAGGCATTCCGTGCCCGCATCTGATATATTTTTCGATCAAGATTCAAAGGAATGCCTAAGACGACCTGTAGCATAGCAGCCAAATGTAAAAATAAGCATGCCCGTGTTAGGTGTTGAAATTTCGCGACATCTC
>Ga0058701_10005751_pt1 | contig 10365 bp, 7 predicted proteins | sample AgamicOrMae_FD_97039 | JGI IMG/M metagenome (GOLD analysis project Ga0058701, IMG submission 97039) | Agave microbial communities from Guanajuato, Mexico - Or.Ma.e | ecosystem: Host-associated > Plants > Phyllosphere > Phylloplane/Leaf | place: Guanajuato, Mexico | collected 2012-06-04 | reverse complement strand
TCAGCGATGTGTGGGTGTAAAAAAATGTTGCATGGTGGTGGGGGAGAAACTTCATCTTATTTTTTTTTTGCTCACAGAAAAGAGGGTGGGGTTTCTTGGGGTTGGGGGCGAAGGGGGGGGGGGGGGGGGGGAAAGTGCAGATTACCAGACCTAACAGCGCCAATGCTAGTGTCGCTACATTGCACTCTGCGGCAATCGGCGTTTTGACACCTTACAGTGTTAGCGGAACAACAGACGTTTAACATCTTCTTGGTTAACCTAACCTGAGTTGACCTCGGTTAAGTTAGGTTATGTCTATGGAAACCCTAGGCTAAATTAGATTGCACGGAAAAAAATAGCAGAGGCAGCTGCGTTGATCCGCAGGTGCTAGTAGTATTAGCGGCCGTCGCTAACATTTTAGCTGCCATTGCAAACTGTTTAGCAGTCATTGCTAACTTTATTGGCAGTCATTGCTAACTTTTTAGAAGTCATTGCTAACTTTTTAGCAGTCATTGCTAACGTTATATGTAGCGGCTAAAATGTATGCAATTGATGCTAAACAGACGTTTGCTCAATTTGTAGCCATTACTAACTTATTGGTAGCTACAGCGAGCATTAGCAATGGCCTCTAAAAAGTTAGCAACGGCTGCTAAAATTAACAGCACCCGCTAACTAACGCGTTAGCTGCTGCTGCTATTTATTCCGTGTGTGTAAGTCTGACGTGTTTATACGTTCGCACGTATTTGCTAGGCACGCTGCGGCGAGGAGCTCGGTGCTCGACGGCGAAGGCCTTCGTCCGGCCGGCGCGGCTCCGGCCCAACCTGCACGTCGCCATGAAAGCCCAGGTGACCCGCGTCTTGATCAACCCGACGACCATGGTGGCCTACGGCGTGGAGTTCCATCGCGACGGCAAACGACAGGTCGTCATGGCGCGAAAAGAGGTAAACTAGCTTCAACATAACCTCCTGCTCCGGTTGTCTTTCCCCAAGGAGATTGTTACGAAAGCGCCAACGCCGCCATCGCCAATCCCTAACTGCCAAACGAGAAAAGTCGCAAACGCCAAAGTTCTTAACCGCTGTACTAATCTAACCTAACCTATATACTGTAGCCCTACCTATTATTTGGTGAACGAACTTTAGCGACTTTTCTCGTTTGGCGGTTACGGATTGGCGCTTGAGGCGTTGGCGCTTGCTGTTTTTAGCGCTATCGAATGCATATTGCCCAACACAGTGTTGACGTTGACAGCAAGAATATGCTCTTGTTGCTATCAACGTCAACACTCTCAAATTTAATTCCTGCGATTGCTGTGACATCATTTAATATGCGTCGTAGTCCTTGAATCATACACATTCCGTAATAATTTCTTGAAACATACAAAGTTTCCTTGCAATCCCACATCCACCCTCGTAATCTGGAACTTGAGCAATTTTTATCGTGATAGCCATCAGAAAGAGCACGAAAAATGACAAGGAAAAGTCAAAAGCCGCGTCTTGATACAATTAGTCGATCGCTTCGAATTCGAAGTTGCTTGTGACGTCATAGAATCCGAAGATTTTGGCAAACTTATACGTTCGTTTGGCATTTATATACAGGGTTAATAGTTAGCAGTGACAGCTAACACGTTAATTGATATAGCAGATGCTATCAATTTTAGCAGCCGTCGCTAACTTTTTAGCAACCATTGCGAACGTAAGCTGTAGCTACTAATTAGTTGGCATGGACTGCGAATAGAGCAAATTTGTCTGTTTAGCAGCCATTGCTAATATTTTAGCTGCTGCATATAACATTAGCAATGACTGCTAAAAATTTACCAATGTCTGCTAAAATTGTGTACCTGCTATATCAATTAACTTATTCCCTGCCATTGCTAACAATTATTTCCCGTGTAGTGTGTATTCTTTTGCTTTAGCAAAGTCGAGTCGATCGAGCTTAGGCTGTATATCATATTAAGGGGTGCCAATTGTGTTTGGAACAGGTGATAATGTCCGCTGGCTCGGTCGGGAGCCCGCAGCTCCTCATGCTATCCGGCCTGGGACCTGGGGAGCACCTCAGCCGACTGGGCATCCCCGTTCTGAGGAATCTCCGCGTCGGTGACAACCTCCAGGATCACGTCGGTATGGCGGGAATGACTTTCTTGGTAGATCCACCCGTGACGATCGTCCAGAATCGCTTCCAGGTGAGTCAATCGGCCGAAACGGTCGTTGTTTGCCAACCCGGTGTTGCCAGATTTTGCGATTGCGAAAACTTCGAACGTTAATATCTCTTTAGACGCTGCAGATGCGGATTTGCGCCCAGCACCGAAATTATGGACCAAGCTGAGATCTTTTAATCATCTCCTGTAGGCAGCTTTGTATCTGTTACGGTTTAAGGGATAATGTATGTTTTGAATTTTCGATATCACAAAATCCGGCAAATTCACTCTCAGTTTAAAATGTTGTATTTTCCAACTTCAGTCACTAAGCCATGTGGAGCAACAGAGAAGTGAGACAAGGTATTTAACTAAACTTGACGTGCAAAGTAACCTAAGCGGTCGCAAATCCTGGTGCCGCTTCATATTCGGATGCAGTTACGACTCATTGTCAGATGTAAGCGGCACAAGGCTTGGTGACAGTCGAGTGAACCGTTAGCGGAGGGAGACTCAAGGCAGTTAACCTAATTTAGGTCAACCTCTACGAAAAAATAGTAGCGACAGCTAACGCGTAAGTTGAAAAATAGCAAGTACTAATATTTTTCAGCAGCCATTACTAACTTTTTAGCAGCCCTTGCTAACTTTTCAGCAGCCATTGTTAACGTTGGCTCGCCGCTAAAAGTTAGCAAGAGCTTCAAACTGGAGTGACTCACTGCTTAGCAGTCATTGCTAACTTTATAGCTGGTACAGCCAACATTAGCGACAGGTTTTTAGATGTTAGTGCTGGCTGCTAATTTAATTGTGAGTGCAATATCAACTTGCGCATTCGCTGACACTGCTTTTTTAGGGGTAACCTATGCAGATTCAAGTCTTTTAATGAAACTTTCAGCGTGGGGGGGAAAGGGGGAAATCCAACCTTTAAAACTGAGAATGTGGAATATTGACCTGAGACAGGATTCAGCAACCAAGAGGACCTCGTGACGTTGTTTCAAGTTGACTTGTTTACCACTTGGCTGATGCGAACGCACGACAGAGTACTCAAGACTTGACGGTAAACTTTACGTAGGACGTACTCAGGTAAGCTACTTTTAAGTACAGACACTGGGTTTCTTAAGAGTCATCGACAACAAAGAAAGCACGATTACATACAAACACTTCAGGGAGACAGCGTTAGACTTACATCAGTGTTGCTGGATAGTGCGGGAACAAGATGTTTAGTCATGGTTCACCCCTAGGTCGACAAATATAACCAAGGCATATACCATTTAAAAAGAGCGCTTACGCGCAAAGAAAGTATTGAAAAAAAAACAGTGGCAGCTAACACGTTGGTTAGCAAACCATTTTAGCAGTAATGAATGACCTTTTTATCAGCAATTGCTTATATTAGTTGCATGTGCGAAAAAGTTCGCAATGGCAGCTAACAGACACGTTAAGGCCACTTTCTAGCCCTTACCAACATTTTAGTAGCTCGAGCTAAGGCAAGCAATAAATTCTAAAAAATTGGCAATGGCTGCTAAAATTCATGGAAATACTGTATGCCTGCTGTATCAACTAACGCGTTAGCTGCCATTGCTAACTTTCAATTTTTTGCGTGTACTGTACAAGCTGCTTGAATCAAGTTATCAACGACCCTGCAAACTTACTTTCCTCCAAACAGCACTCTCGTAAGCATGACCTTTTGTCACCCTTACTTCCTTTTGCGCTGGCAAAGGTAATGCCAATTTGCGTTTCCACTCAAAGCCAACGGAACCCCTCCTTGAGGTACACTGTTTGAGAGGTTGAATATTCCTCGTTTTGAGTTCCGCCTTTCGTCGCTAACTTGTAAGCCGAACGGAGCGACAGCAGAGCGAAACACAAGGCCTGTAACCAAGCCTGTAGCCTACACTGTAAAAAAAGAATCTTAAATTCAGATGCAACGACAGTCAAATCATTGGTCGGAAAAAAATGTCAGTCCAAATATTCACTGGATTCAAGTTATATCGTTTCTTAAAATAATCAGTATATAGAAAATAAAAATGATGTTTGAATACAGTAAATAGACTGAAATTATTTTCAGATCAATAATTTGACTTTTGTTGCATCTTAATTTATGATTCTCTTTTCACGGTGTAACCTAGCGGTTACCATGAAAAAAAAGGAAGGTTTTTAAACCCAGAACAGTTACAGGGCTAAGGAACACTAAATTGTTTCACTGGGGGATTACTTGTATTTTCACAGGAGATACGATCACGGTGCATTCGAAGCGAAAAATAATAATATATTAACCGGTATTGACTTTTCTTCTTCCAAAAATAATTTTGAAAGAAATATTAAAAAACTGTCAACAATACGTAACCAAGGGCCATGGTTATTTTCATGGTTCCTAAACGAGTGTTGAGGCGAGGCTTTTCCGTGATCAACCGCCTCGCCTCATAACTCAAGACTCCCCGTGGACGCGTTTTCTAAAAGAAAGGCTGAAAACGCCAATTCGTATCTCTTTCGCTCCGGCGAAACAGCATCAAAATAGGATTGACATTTTCTTCCTGAAGAAAAAATCACGTCATTATGGGCACTCCCAATCTTGCATTTTATACCTGCTGAGCGTCTTTTGGTCGCGAAGTAAGACTGCGCGAGGCACAAGGCACTTAAGCTAACGATCAACAAGCCTGATATTGCTGATCTCACGGGAATAAAGGTCTGCCGCCGAAAGATAAGCGGCGTATCAGGCTTAGCTATAGGAAAGCCGAGCAATAGTGTAACGAAGGAACAAAACCTCAGTTAACGGACGATAACCAAACCAACATGAAACGAAACCTGGCAATCTAACCTTGGGTCAACATTGGCTTAGTAACTTAGGTCAACTTAACCAACATTAGTCGGCTTCAAGTTGGCCAGTCTAACCTAGGTCACCCATGTCAACTTATCTAGGTCAACTTGGTCTACGTCAACTTAAGCTGGGTTCATCAACATAGGTTAGCCATTGTTGAAGTACGGTAACCTTGGTTAACTTAACCCACCGCCCGCGTTGCCGTTCGGAAACAGAAAAAAAATATTTTAGAGGATCTTTTCAGTTCAGTATTGTCAAAATTGAAAACATATCACCCCTCTGGAAACCTGAAATTAAATAACTTAGGCATTTTCCGAAGCTTAAAATTGCCTAATTTAATGAGAAAAATCCTTTCAATTGCTCTTGAGCTAAATTTCACTCCAAATACTTTGGGCTGTTATGGGTTAACCTTATTGTACATCAAGTATTCCAATAATATGAATGGAATTCTCGATAGGAATTTATCTTATGGGGATATGTCACTAGCCTTAGTTCGAACTTTTCCCGCTAGGAGGTGGCTATCTAAAACACATGGCGGCTTATGGAGGATCGACAAATTTTCAGCTGTTTTGAAAATAAAAAATCATCTTTTTTCTTTTCCCGCACACTGGGTGATAACTTACAGTCTAAACTATCACTTATCATAAGAGCTGAAAATTCGCCTATCCTACATACCATGTATTTTAGATAGACAACCCCTAGGAGGTAAAGTTGGAATTCGATCCAAAGATTGTTTGGACACAACACGGAGAAAAAGACTTCGTTGCCTCAGCAGAACGTTTTGTTGAGGCAACAAAGTCATTTTCTCCGTGAAAAGGTCGAAAATGCAACCTAGCAAATTTCCCTATTACGCACGGCAGTGAGCATTTCAGTAAACCGAAAGAGAACCCAATGCCAATGGTTTGTGTTGCAGCCGGTGGCCATAACATCCCAGTACGTCCTCCGCGAGCGAGGCCCCATGACGACCCTCGGCGGGGTCGAAGGCCTCGCCTTCATCAACACCAAATACGCGAATGAGTCGGGCGACTGGCCGGACATCCAGTTCCACTTCGCCCCCGCGTCCATCAACTCCGACGACGGCGTCAGGGTCAGGAAGATACTGGGCATCACCGACAAGCTGTACGACGCGGTCTACAGACCTATCGCCAACCGCGACACGTGGACACTTCTGCCTCTTCTGCTGCGACCCTACTCCAGAGGTGAGGTCGCTGCTCGTTATATCCCGGGATTTTCATTCTTCACGCTTAGCAAGCTCCAGTGACTCAGGTGCAACTGGGAATTTCAGTGCCGTGGCACTGATCATTCATTAACTGGTTTCCAGTAAAGTTTCACTGGTTTCCAGTGAAATTTCACTGAATTTCCACTGGGATTCCACTGAATTTCCAAGTGTCACTGGATAACCAGTGACCTTCCACTGGTTCTTTGCTAAGAGTGTTTACAAACTTCAAAGGTAGAATTGACCACCTCCAATCCGAGAGGAGCGATAATGCAGCGAGGCACAACACACGTAACCTAACTTAACCTAGGTTGACCGCATATCTTCACGGAAAAAAAATGCGTTAGTTGAGTTTACCAAAAACTAGCGAAAAAAAAAGCGACAGCCAACTCGGCTTGTAGTCACCGTCACCAGACTTGCGAGTAAACGTTACTGAAAACAACTGTAACGGCAACTTTTACTAGCAAACCTGTTAGCGTTCACTAGCAAAGTTTGGCTGTCGAACTTTTTAGTTATTTTCAGCTTTACTAACCCACTTTTCTCAGTGTCACGGTCACAAAGCCTATGATGCCGAATGCTAGGGCCAGAGATTCGAACCCTGGATGCTCCCGATTTGATGTCTCAGCAACTATAGTTTAGGGGGCAATCGGTCATCGGGAAGTCCTGCTGGCAATCGCACACATTCGGTTTTTCGGGTGTATGTATAGCCATTCCCATTCTTCAACCTAAGATCGATAATTTTCTGCCGTTAAGATTATTGTCGAACCAAGAAAATTCCACTTCTTAAACAATGAAACATTCTTGCTTTGGGCATAAAATTCTTGACATGAGAAGAACATTTTGACCTGACAAAAAAAATGTTAGTCACTACCGGTATATCAAGTTTTTAATATTCTTGCTAAAAGAAAACTTTCCGGTGATTGGGCGGCACCCACAAATGCCAAATTCCAATACCGCCAACGCCGTACCCGCCAGTATCCATAAGCGCAAATAATCATAACCACCAAAGGTGAGGTTAGGTCAGGTTAAGGTAGGTTAGGTTAGGTTGGCAGCGGCGTTAAGGGATTTGAAATTTGGCGGTTTTGAACACTGGTGGTAGCGGCGTTGACGGATTTGAAATTTGGCGTTTATGATAGCTACCCCGGTGATTTCGTATTACAAAATGTGGACGATGTGATGCTGATTGTGTGGTTGTTTCACAGGGAAGATCCGGCTGCGGAGTAAGAACCCGTTCCACTACCCCATCATCGACGCCAACTACTTCGACGACCCCCGGGACATCGCCACCCTCCTCGAGGGCGTCAAGTTCGCTCAACGCATCGCCGCCGCCAAGTCCTTCCGCCCGTTCGGCTCTCGCCTGCATCGCCTGCCCATCCCGGGCTGCAAAAAGTTCGGCTTCAACTCCGAGGCCTACTGGGAGTGTGCCATACGCCACATCACCATGACCATCTACCACCCCGTGGGCACCTGCAAGATGGGCCCCACGTGGGACCAGGACGCCGTCGTGGACCCCCGGCTACGGGTCCACGGGGTCCGCGGACTACGGGTCATCGACGCCTCCATCATGCCGACGATCGTGAGCGGGAACACCAACGCTCCCGCCATCATGATCGGCGAGAAGGGCGCAGACCTCATCAAGGAAGACTGGCTGTCAGGGAAGACGGTCGTTGTTCGGACTACGTACGTGGGCGACCGGTGATCAGTGATCAATCAGTGATATCAAGTACAAGTCACGTAGGACTGAAACTCTACCTCGGTACTTTGGACTCATCCAGTGAGCGCTCAAGTGCAGTTGCAAGGCAACTGGATTCCTAAACTCTAAACTTTAAAGGTTGCATTTTCAACCTTTTGGTTCAGCCCCTACGACGTTAAGCCGAGCGGAGCGAGGCACAAGCCACGTAACCTAATTTAACTTTACCTAAGGCTACCTAATTAAACGGTCGCCAAGCCGAGCGGAGCGATAGCGAAGCAAGGCCCAAGTGACTAATATTGATAAACGGCATGGGGCTTGGTTAGGTTAGGTTAACCCATTACCGCCCAGCGATGCCGTTCAGAAACAGAAAAATTTATTTTAGAGGATCTTTTTAGTTCAGTATTTAAAATTTAAAAAATATCACCACTCTAGAAACCTAAAATTTAATAATTTAGGCATTTTTCAAAGCTTAAAATTGCGTGATTTAATGCGAAAAATCCTTCATATTTCTCTTAAGCTAAATTTCAATTCAAATTCTTTGGGCTGTTATGGGTTAAGCTAGGTGGGATGCCTCTTGTCTAGCTCCGATGTCGTTTAAATCGATCTGACGACGAAATGTTGAACCAAAAGGTTAAAATTGCAACCTTGAAAAATTAGGTTGTAGAATTTTCTTAGCGTAGTCAAGCTACGGTTCAGAGATCTATACGGAGATCTGACGTCAAGTAGAACATAAGCGACGTCTTTTTTTCGTTAGGTGCTCGAAAGCTAGGTTGTCCTCCGACCAAAGTGTTGTCCATGCATCAACCGAATAGACACTTAAATGTGCTCCAGTTGTTGATGTATCAGTGATATAGTGTACCGTCGGCTAAGCTGAAAGTACCTTCAAATCATCACGCAGTTGTGCTTACAATGATCGCGAGCTTATACTTAGGATCTCAGCGAGACAGAGAGAGAATATTGGTTGCTGTAATTAAGAATTTGTACAAGCACAGACTACGAAAATAAGTTGGTCCGACCATTTCCATTTGGTTCTCATACACGCTAAAAAAATTAGTTGTGAAAACTGGCTTTAACAGAAAAATTTCACTCCACAAGTAGTTTTCAGTACTATTTTTTAGCACGTAGTGTACACAAAAACACACCTGGTTTTACAGGCGTTTTCTTACAACTAAAACTTTACTTAACCAAGCTTTTTTTTTTTTATAGATAACATTCGAATTGATTTAGACTTTCAATGGGCCTAACCTTCCTTAGCCGAGGTCGCAAAGGAAGTAAATTTTCTTTAGTCTTTGGTCAGCATCACCTTTAGTTATTACGTTCGTTTGGGCCTTGGTTAAGGGTTTGAATTTACGTAAGATCAAGTTAAGCCGAGTTCTTTTATGTTAGCAACATGGGTAACAAAGGAGTGGACACAACTATTTCCGTCGTCCTTATTTTAACAAATTCTTTTCTTACAGCGACAAACGTTTTCATGCGTGTCTGCGAACGCTGCAAAAATGTATTTGTCACTTAGTTGACATCGCCACTTCATCAAGCCCTTAAAATGATCGCCATAAGACATTCGTTTGTCGGAAGCCAGTTAGTTTAATCAGTGACAAGGTGTATCTGTGTTCTAATGTGCCATGGCAAACAGGGAAATGAACGAAGCCTTACCGACCTGTTGTTGCCGCAGAGGTGCAAACCCAGGAAAAGCTTCCGGGTGAAGTGAAGATATTATGTCAATCCAAAACAGCGGCACAAAGCGGGGCCGTCACCTCAAATCATTACTAAGCTAGTCATAAAAATAAAGTCGACGTAAATAAAGATATTTTGTACTGAGAACTGATGCTGTTACTTGCGTTGTTATTATCGATGATCCAGATGCTTAGTCTAAGTTAAACTATGTTCAATGTACAGTACATACAGTATATTGGACTACAATCCAAGTATTGAAGGATAAATATTCTGCCACATTTTCCGTATTTCGAAGCTGAGCGGAGCGAAAAACGATGTCAAAGTGAGGGAAAAGCCTCTAGACCTTAACCCATAGCCAATAATCTTGTCAAGCATAACCACAACAAACATAACCAAATAAGGCATGACCCGACCTTCCTTAGATTAATATTGCTACCAAACTTACTTTCGCCCAACCTACCTTAACTCAACCTATATCTTAACCATAAACTGCCGTAACCCTAACCTACCTGAACCTAACCTACCTTAACCTAAAATAGCTTCACCCAATCTACTAGCTTAACCAAGCCTACCTTAACCCAACCTTTTATAACGTTAAATTGCTTTCACCCTAACCTATCTTAACCCTTACCTACTTTTACCCTAATCTACCTTAACCTTGCCTACCTTAACATAACCTACCTTAACCTAACCTACCTTAACCTAACCTACCTTAACCTAACATACTTTAACCTAACCTTACCTATCTTAACCTTACCTACCTTAACCTTACCTACCTTAACCTAACCTACCTTAACCTAACATTCCTTTACCAAACCTACCTTTACCTAACCTACATCAACCTAACCAACCTTAACCTAACCTACCTT
>Ga0058701_10005750_pt1 | contig 10365 bp, 6 predicted proteins | sample AgamicOrMae_FD_97039 | JGI IMG/M metagenome (GOLD analysis project Ga0058701, IMG submission 97039) | Agave microbial communities from Guanajuato, Mexico - Or.Ma.e | ecosystem: Host-associated > Plants > Phyllosphere > Phylloplane/Leaf | place: Guanajuato, Mexico | collected 2012-06-04 | reverse complement strand
GTTATTTTGAGATGAGACAAAAAAAAAAAAAAACCCTCAGTAAAAACGTAAAATGAAAATGAATCGTTTTCTTATATGTTGGATTTTTAGAGTTTTTAAGGAGTCGAAGTAATTTTTGCTTTATTTTGGGATCATTTTTTAATCAGCTCCAGCAAGAATTGTAAAACATTTTTTGACTCCATTTTTTTAAATCCTAAATTGAATATTACAGTTCTTTTCATGAAGCCTACGAGGTTTTAAAGTCGCCTTGACGAGAAGGAATAATCGGTATTGGACATACAATCGACTCGCTAGGGACGGTTCAGTTTGGAAGTTTTCAAGTTATCAAGGTGTCTGTACCAGAGGAGCCCCTCTTTTGTGCTAATTTCCCCTCCGACATATTTACCTATAATTTGAGTTATTGGGGTCTAAGTTACCGACCTTTGACAGAACGTAAAATATTTTGATACAGGAGCAACGTCATTCCTGACTCTTGTGGGTCCCGAAGAATTATTGAAGTGCGTGTTGAAAATTCTTGAGTGTGAGCTCGCGCCTGACAGTCGCCGTGAGAAGCTCACCAATTGTAGACGATTCCCAAAATGTCTAATTACTTTCAGGGGAAATACAGACAGGAAATTCGGACATTTATTTCTATTCTTATTGCGTGCAGGGTTACACCTTATAAGTTAAGTGGCTTCATTATATTAGGGGTCTCCTATCATCTCCCGCGACCCGAGCTTTTGACGCGTATGACTGTTATCTAAGCTAGTTTTACGCCGCCGGGTGTTCTCTATTCATTTGTCATTTTAGCGCATATTCTAAACTGATTTCGTTTGTATGTCCGTTTGGCTTCTTGCCTAAGAGCTTTAATCATCGCAACGGTCGCCTTTCCCTCATAGATTTGGTACACTTCCTTTTTGAATGGGAGGTGTTAATTTTTTTCCGGGTGCCTTAATAGTGTTTTGACTACGAATAAAATTAAAGCTTTTGGGGAAAAATGATCAGGTCCAGACCAGTTCCTGACTATCATTTTAAATTCTGGTCCGAAATTTACCTTAGTCTTATTAGATATCAAATTTAAGCTGCTCTGATCAGGACTGGTGCACTAAATGCTGTTTTGAAGTCAGAAAACAACGTTATTTTTTGGGGGAATTTGTCCATTTTTTTTGTAGCTACTGGAAAATACGCCAAAAGTGAAGCGAACCATTTGACACGAGCTACACAAGTGATGTAAGAAAAACTTTTTACACATTAGGCTTAAAGCGGATCTCAAATCTTCCGAGGTTGAAAGAAAAATATGTGTATTCATTTTAGGTTCAAAATATAAAAGAAAAAAAATGTTTGTATGAATCGCCATGAAGCATTGCTTTAAATTTATGGGAAAGAGCCACTTACTCGAAGAAAACAAGACACACCCTTTTTGGCGCCATTTTTAGCAGAAGAGAAATGCAAGCTTAACATTCGCACAAAAAAAAAAGGTTAACGAAAAGTCAATAAAAAGGTGAACGAGCCGTGAAAGAGCTCTAATGGTAATTCCACACCAAAATTACGGGATGACATCGCATTAATGACCCACACGGACCCGACCTCGACAAACGAAAGCGATGGATTTGAACTCTCCGAAACGAGTCCGACATTTTTCATACTCTTCTGAAAGGCCCGATAAACCCATTCGTTTCGTTGAAAAATGGAATCCACATTTTCATACTTGCAATAATGTACAACCATCATTAAAACACCTGAGGCTCGTGACATCATAAAACGAGCAAAATCTGCGTGCAGTTCCTTTATTTTCAGTGCGCCGACATCGCACTTTTTCTTACTTGCGACCCAAACCTAACAGCTCTTGTTTTTAATTATTTTTACGGCTGTCTAACCAGCGCTTAATATATTTGCGTCAGCAGTCTTAGTTTGCTCCTCTTTTTAGGCGCTTTTGACACGTTGGCACATTTTCTGGTACTTGGACACGGAGACTTACCTCCACCCCTCCGCTACCACTTGATTCATAGTGCACTAGGAAGTCTTGACTTGAAATTGAACAACTACCCTGCTAACGCTATGGAGAAAGCCATCCAAGCGATTTGCACCTTGCCTATCATTGGCAAAACAGATATTTCATCAAAACGTGATGCTCTTTTGTATCGATACTTACATAAAGTCCAGAAGCTATGAGAGTAAGTTAGATGCCCTGTGCCTTGCTGAAGTCTTGTTCAGGTCGGATTGCTGATAAATGGTTAAACACAAGAGCTAGAAAACCCTGCCTTCAAAATTGAAACTTAATGTATCATGTTAAATTCATCTATGCAATTGGAAAGCTTTGAAACGCAAGCATTAAATGTAAATGTTATCAGATGCTTTATTTCAATTATTCTTCGTAAATCATACATTTTAAATCGTCTAAAACTTCTTTCACTCAGCGAAGTGTTTGTGCGCAATTAGTTAATGGTGAGCAATAATTATAAGCAAACGATTATTATTATGTTGGTGAGACGAGTTTGCACAGTGTGGAACAAAGGAACTATAATGCAATTGTGAACATTCAAGATGATTTACCACGCCTGGTTTGCACATTACACGCTCGCAGAACATGATAAATGGTACTCCAATAAGCTAGAAACACTTTGCAGATGAAAAGGTAAATAAAACAATTATTCCAAAGACAATGCAACTGCCGCAGTGTAGCTGCAAAATGTTATAAAATGCCTTTATGCAGTTCTTTTTAAAAAGTGTAGACGGTAATTTCATCTCCTGTGATTACGATGCTAACCTTTCCCTTCAAGTTTTTCATTTTTCCGCCTTTTCACACCCGAGTATCAATTGTTATGAAACAAGCGATAATACACGGACATAATGTATTGGTATCTTGTGAAAACGCACTTCATAAATTTTACTGCTGAGGTGTGCACTGCCTCCCTTGAGCGTTCTGTTTGTTATTTTACAACGCTTGGATCGAAAGGGTGAATGCAATACGCCTTTAATGGGTGAATCCCGCTCTTATTGTCAGAATCGTGGGTATTTAGCAAGCCCACGACGATTTTTCATTCATAGGGGAGAATATTTCTTTTCGAGAAGAATGGATATCGATTTTAACAAGCGTAAATAGCCTACTAAAAAAAATAATCTTTTGTCCTATTTAAACGCGTAAATCATATTTTTGAGCTTAAACGAATGGGTATCATTTGATTACGATAAATTATGTGAAGTTAGAGTAGGTTAAATAAACGTCAATTGATTTAGTGTGGCGGAGGAAATGGTAGCTTTTAAATTAAGAAAGATTAGGTTTAGGTAGGTTAGGTCAAGTTAGGTAGGAAGGAAAGGGAACCAGAACCCATAGAAAAAGCTCGTTAGATCCCAAAGAATTGCTCCCTGAAGCTCTTGCGAATCGATCTTGTTGTCTGAAGTCCAGTCAGACCTTCTCATTTTCATCTATGCGGCTTTGACAAAAACTTAAAACTATCCGAATGTGAAAGAAGCATTTGTGAGATGTGCCAAGATTGTGCAGGTCGGCGCTTCTGGAGATTTACTGCCTCCTCCGAAGAAGAACCCTGCCGGCCTGCAATGCCGCCAGGCGATGCCGCCAGGCGCGGCATTTAGTCCGCCCCCCAGGTGACAGATAGCTATGAGTTGTTCAATATCCGTGCGCGCAGCTTTTATTTTCATATTTGCGCGGCAGTCAGGTGGAAAATACGTCAATTACCGCAGAAGCAGCTGGCAAGAAGATGCTAATAGGTTGAAAGAGGAAGAAGGATTTATTGGGCTGGTGCTCCGCTGGCTTTGTAGGTTTGTTATTTGTGGAATCGAGAATTAATTCGGACACGAATAGATTTGTTTCGCGCAAACACTAGTTCAAATTTTAAAATCGATGAATGAAATGTCATTTTTAGGGCAGGGGCGTTTAGTTAGAGACCAGTTGGATAGCCTTGTTTGATTTATGACGGGGACCCAAAAATATTCAGGGTAATCCTGTTAGATAATTATTTTTTTAGATCAAAACATACGAAATTGTTTTTTATTCGTAATACCTATAAACGCCAGGTGGATGCAATCTTGACGTGTTGTTTCCAAGCTAAATGGCAGGCTTGAAGACTGCGGTCGCGGTGTGCATTTGTCTCGAAACGCTTCTCAAAATCAAGGAAAATGAAAATAAACATTTAAAATATGTTAATTAGGGGCTGAAAACGATCTTATCCGAACGGACTGTCCTCAACTCCTGCAAATATTTACAAAACAAAATAAAATCCCTTGCTCTTATTAAAATAAAATTTAAAATGTCGCCGAAAGTTTTCTGGAACCAAGTATTTAAGAAGATTCAGAATAGTCTTACATACTGCATCTGGAACATTCGTTCCATCTTCGGAAAATAGAAACCTTTAAGCTCTGCGAGCCAGCATAACTTTTGTTGGTGAAACTTTTCCCCTCGATACCATCAGAAGCATGTCTCTGATAAAAGCTCACTAGATGGCTTCTGCAACTATAATTCAAGTTTATTAGGAAATAATTTAAAATTTGAGAACGAAGATTCAGTTAGTGGAGAACCCGTGGGAAACGCTGTTATGTCTTTAGATAGCCCGATTTTTTATGTTCCGACAGTGGAAGGTTTTGAGTGATTCGGTTTGTAAATAATCTTTTGTTCGGTCCTAGGTATGTGATGCCTCTTAATCTCTTAAAATATAATTTGTGTGTCAACACAACTAGGTAGGCGATATGTGTTAGAGTCGGTCATTGTGCCAAAAAAAATAAAATAAAAAAAATCGCGACACAAGAAAGCGCTGACTGATTTCTGTTTGCTACTTTTTTTCTCTGAGGATCTGAATGAAATATGGGTCGCTGGTGATGTCAAAGAGGGTGCTGGTGCTTATTGCTTCGCCAAGAACTCTCGAGGTCCTCGCGAGGGAAAAGGCGGAGGGGGGGGGACCTTAAATTTAGACGAATGACAATGATACAAAGACAAAACAAAATATCTCTTTTCTGAAATAAAAAGAAATATTGAGCTGAAAAATTGAAGTAATTGATCAAATGCGATTAAATTGAATGATTGGGCATTCGTAATTTTGGTTTAGACGTTCTGTCAAAACGTACGTTAAAAAAATACCTGGGTGACGTCGAGATGGATGAGACAACTGGTAATATTTTCAGTGATAGCTTTTTTGCCTCGCTGTTTTTTTAAATGATTTTTTTTGTCGACTTTCCTACGTTTCGTTATTCTTATTAATGACATTTTGCAGCAGTCTTACCAAAAACCCGAAACCCTTTTTAAAATTCGTCGGTTTCTTGAAGCGATCGATATTTTAACGAACACTTACCTCAAATGATTGTTTTTAGAAACAACGAGTTCAAGCAAAATAAATATGAGCTCACGTTCACGCCAAAAATTAGTGTGCTTATTGACGATAAAATCAAAAGAACAGACTTACAAAAACTTTTGACTTCTTACATATTGCTTTTTATTTTCTCTCAGGGCTGCGTTTTGACAAATGGTGCACTAAGATAGATATATGCGTTTTCACTGACTTATCCCCTCACCTCGTTTTATGTAAATTTTCGTCGGACACGCATAAATAGTTTACGCAAAATCGATTGGTCAGTTCAGCGAAATATTCCGGTAGAGCACCTTTTCCGATTGGCTGCCGATCGTCGAATCGCAGCCGCCGATTTTTATCTGATTCAAGAAGATTCTTTGGCGGGGAGCTGAGCAGTGGCGTATTTTGCTAAAATGCCGATCCCTGAGAAATCGCCGATCGACAAAAGTCGATGTCACGTCCGGGCGATTATCGATAGCAGGTACTTTTTTTTCCCTGGAATTTTATGTTCGATTGTTTGGGATGCGATTGGCAAAAACATCAATGGTTGAGGAATGCGGTGATTATGTGGGGATGTAGCAGATATTTCGTTACCAACGTTTTTTTAAAAACCAGACTGTGGTTCGAGGTGGTGGTTGTTGGCTGCATGCATTCTGTCTCTAGATTTCCCAGGAAAGCAGGCACGAAATGTTGCTGGCCTGACTGTACACCCGACATCAAAAGTCTCGTTTGCAATACCGTAGCAGAAGTCTGAAGGAAGTTAAGGTTGAAGTGGGTTGTGAGAGGTAAAGTGAGGTTAGTTTAGTTCTGTTTGAGTAGTTTACGTTATGAGATGAATTATTTGCTTCCGTGCGAGGAGAGTGTAAAATGTGAAATTTGCAGGGCGCTTCCGAAGCGCAAATTTTTAATTTCGAAAAGCTTTTTGAATAGTGTTGGGAACACTTAAACGACCTCTAGTGCGAGTATGAGGGGCTGCCGCCCCGCTTGCGCTAGCAGAAGGTGTTCCCTTTGATAGAAAGCCGGTGGAGTGATTTGGATGCGTGAGTTGTGTCCCATTTGACTCGGCGTCATTGACACACTTATAAATCAGCCGTTGGTCATAATTGTAGGCTCGTTTCTTTCCGGTAGATGGAGCGGCACGGCGAGCGGCACGATGTCTCGACCCCTCTTGCGTTATTTTTGTGACGTCTGGCCGCCGCTTGAAAGATGAAAAAACGAGCAGCGGAAAATAAATATGCCCGACAAGATTCCCTGTGTCGCGATCTTTAGGCTGTAGCGCCTTCCGGAATGTAGGCGCCGCTCAGCTAAAGAGGAGGGATTATGGCTCGCGTTATTGCCTTCGACAAGAACGATTCCAAGACGAAATTTCGATGAAATATCACCCTCGGGAAGTAGTTTGGACACCGGTGGCATGTAACAAGTCTGCATAGGTCATCATTAATAGCTAGCTTTTGTTTGACTTCAGGAGCCACCCTCGTTCGAAGTGAACCGAACCATGTGTGTTGCCCATCCTTCTTTCCTGGTGTTCCTTAAATCTGCCCAAAACTTGGTTTATATGTCTCGGGGAAAAGGGATATTGTACAGTGGGCCTCATAAGTCATAACCCTTGCTTCCATGAGGGATACATGGAAGCAGGGATCATGATTTCTGTGGCCCACCGTACCAAGCTCTGTGTTTGAACCTCTCCCCTCTACGTGTACTCTATGGTGGAATATAAAGTATGTCTTGCGGTATACTGAACGAGACTTTTGTTTGTTTCAGGTGTGGTTCCAGAACGCCAGGGCAAAGTGGAGAAGATTAATGCTGAAACAGGAAGGCAAGTCGTCGGATAAACGAGGGGCTGAAAGTCCGGGTGAAATGGACTCATATGGCTCGGGTATGACAGGAGGTGGTGGCATGCAGCCCCACAGTCCGCAGTTCATCCTTGGAGGATCTCCTCTTGAGTGCTAGCAGCTCTTGTAGACACGGCGAAAAAATTCGGAAGCTCAATTTTTCACAAGCTGTTTTCCACTGCATCAGGGTGGAAGCGAAATCCCTCGCCTTTTCTTCGGCTTACTACAAAGACAGTCGTTATGAAATGCCGATAAAAAAAAAGTGAGTCCCTAAAGTTTTGGGAAGCCTACTTGCACAAATGTCAAAGAGATGCCGCCGAGTTAGATAAAGAACAGCTACGATAAGCTTCCAATTTTCTCTCCTTTTTTAGTTCCTATCACACAGACTGTGGCTGCTAAATTGCAAAATCTTGTGCACTTTAACGCTGTCAGTCTCTAGTTCCTACCAAAAAATAACTTTAAAACCGTGTTACGCTAGACTTGTGATCATTTTTTTTGTTGTAAAATATGTGCAGGGTCGTAGAGGTGTGACGATCAGTGGGAATGGTTTTATCATACAATGAACGACGACTAGTGCATGTATTTTCAGCCATGCGTCAAAAATGAAGTCATCAAATCGTACCTTTTGTCAAAAAATTTCTATAACTATATGTTCCTTTATATGAAGTGCCACGTTTTCTTTAATGTTTTCTGTTTATGTCATGTGATATTTTTCCTACGCAATATGATATCAGTCGTAAATTTCTGTCAAAATGCGGTCGTGTTCCTGGCATGGTTACCACTTCTGATAAGAAAACATTTCGCGACAATCATAAATTATAGTATACATTCTGCTGCCAACATTAAAACGCCACGGAAACGTAATACGCGTTGTATTCCAGCCGGCATTTTAATGTCAGAAAGTATACCAAATGCTGATTCCAACAAGTCTAAGATTTGCACTGGAGCAATTTTGAACACTCATCTTTTCATCACAGCTACTTGTAAAGTGTTTCAAGTTCCTATCGGTACGACGACATAATTCAGCCGCCTTACCTGGTAATCACCGCCCACCACATTAAAAACTGAGATATTTTTATTTTTTTTAGAAATATTATGTGCTCAACAATGCTTTTGACATTAAAATTTTACATAAAGTAATTTTTTGGTTCCAAAATACGATTTGCTCGCTTGCATTGCGGGTTTGCGACAGTGCATAAGTTGCACTTCTGATGTTAGGCTGTGTTTGTGTGTTTCGCTTATTCTAATGCCGGAAAACTTATTTCAAATAGACAGTTAATACCAGAGTGGACATGACATTGTGGTGTCGTTCAAAATTCACAATTTTCGCAACTTATTGGCACAAATATTTATAGTAATTGCGCAATGATTGTGTATGAAGGTCTTGAAGAAGAAAAGGAAATAAAAACGCGTTTGTGGGATTCTTAGTCGTGGGAGAAAAAAAGAATGAAATAATAATCATAAAGAGAGAGATAGGACATCGTTCCTCGAACACCATGTGAGGCCTAAGAGTCATGTTAGGTTAGGTTAAAGTTTTAATTATGATAATTAATCGCACTGAGCGTGTAAGTCTTTTGAAAGACTTCTGTCCTTCAAGACCCTTGGCTCCAGTCTCGGTGTCAGGGGTATACGGTATCTCTCTTCCGGAACAACCTGCACTCAAACATATTGTTTCTATTAATATGCAATTTACACAAAGGTTTATCACCCAAAAAGTGTGGTCATTTCCGTTGGCACTGGCAACATGCCTCTCGTTTCATGTTTTTCTTTCGCATTTTTCCGCGACGTAAAATGTAAGAAATATCACAATTTTAGTACAATTTAAAAGCTTCATAGCGAGAAAGACTGCGTACAATACCTTGTATCAAAATAAAGTAAATTTAGCGTTATGAAGAAATTTTAGCGGTACCAAAATAGCGTTAACTCGCAATTGAACTGCCTGTGTACATAAATGGCGGAGTAGAACAGCTGTTTTACTGTGGAGCTGTAAATATTGTTGATACTGCTATTTATAAAACCCATATATAATTGTTTTTGTGACAGACTAGGGAGCAATTTGGTAAACGGATACCGGTATGTTTAAGACATCTTTATTTAACAAATATACATAATGTACATACAGATAAATATATGATTATGTTCTAATTTTATTTTTTACCACCCTTAGTTCCTTTGTGTGTAAAGTACTTCATGTTATTGTACATAATGTGGCAGTTGTGATGAATTACAATAATGTTGTAATTGTATGTTGTCTGTCAATAACTAAAACGAAACCAAGGTTGTAAAGTTATTTAAACAATAACACGAAGAAATAATAAAATTTGGCACAAATTTTATCTTTGCGCGTTTCACATGAAGAACCCTGAAACCATCTAGTCCCTGGTTCGAAGAATCAATACTGATTTTCGGTGTTGGGAACCATTATCTTGACTATAGTATCGTATTTATTCGTGCATGAATGTCCACGAGATGATCTTGTGGTGGTCTATATTGATAACCGATTTTTGATCGACATCCATGTGCATATGCACAAAATTATCAATCCTTTGTGGGGTGGGTGCTCGTGTTAGGATCATTATTCGAGAGAGGAGGCTATGAAAGTATCAGTTACAGCAACGCCTTTCATTGGTCATTAAAAATAGAACAAAAAATATAATTCTTTTTCACAGGTTTTAACGCAAAACTGCGCCTTGAAAATATTCATGGGAAGTCGGTGAGTGGTCTTGTATGAAAAGGCATAAAGCTATCATTGAGAATTGAAAGCTAAGAATCATATTATCAAAATTGGAAGTTCAATTGAAAAACCCACTAAAAAAATTCAACCCTAATGCAATTGTGAATTTTCTCATGTGAGCACAATATAAACAATTTTCAAGATACTTGCTTAAAGATAATAGCGAAACTGCAAACGCAGAAATATCGTTCGTCCACTCGAAAAATGATCATTCAATAAGAAACAGTAATATTTCTACATCAGCGCGAAAGAAAAAAAATAATAAGCCATCTCTAATTGTAGGGTTTCCGTAAGGAGCAAAATAAAGAAATAAAAACATCCGCATGCAGTAGATTTTTGATGAAGAGAGCAACGTCTAAATTACACTACCGAAAAGTACTAACACTTTGTCGGAATACTCAAAACAACACCTTAACACCGGAGTGCTCGTATAAACTACCTCTTTCTTGAAAAGTATTTTTAATTGCTCCACTGGAGCGAAATTCATTAATTCATTCCATTCAAAACTAGTGAATCGGAC
>Ga0058701_10005749_pt1 | contig 10366 bp, 3 predicted proteins | sample AgamicOrMae_FD_97039 | JGI IMG/M metagenome (GOLD analysis project Ga0058701, IMG submission 97039) | Agave microbial communities from Guanajuato, Mexico - Or.Ma.e | ecosystem: Host-associated > Plants > Phyllosphere > Phylloplane/Leaf | place: Guanajuato, Mexico | collected 2012-06-04 | reverse complement strand
TCCGGTTTGGTTTGAAAATTCAAAACAAATCCCTATGAAATGAGTAGATGGTTCCACATTAAAATTTGGTTTTTGGAAAATATTTGTTATTAAAAATTTTGTAAAACAGGGATTTGGAAAAAATTACAAGGTTTCATTTTTACTAGAAGGAGAGGTCAAGGATTTTTTCTTTCCTGAAATTCACAGATGTACGGGTAAAGACTACTACATCAATGCAGTTATTCTTCACTGGATACCTATATTTTTATTTCTTGAAAACCAGCGAAATTTCACCGAGTTTCAGTGAGAATTTCACTGAGTCTCCTGCTGTGGCACAGTAAAAGTACGACAACCAGTGAATTTTCACCGATCAGGGCTTATAGCAAAAAAGTCATCTCTATTAGTTCCCGAGTTAAACAAGGTTTCAAAGACCCCACAGCCATCCTCATGGAAACTGGATTTCGGTGGATATTCCTGCAAACCTCCTGCATGCATTAGTCCTAATGGCCTGATTAAACGTGTCCATGGGCGAGAAACATTTATCATACAATTTAGTCACCAACTGCGTTCCAAACGAGAACTTTTTAATGCGTTAGCGTAGAGAGAGGCCCGCACTTAAATAAAGAGCAGGGAGGGGGAAATATGTACACACACAAAGCGGAAAAGTCAATTCAAGGGTCAAGTGGATTGAATAGGAGAATCTTACTTGTTAGCCCGCTTTTCCTTTCCGTAAAGACAACAAAGATACTCAGCTGAACACATTCATTAAATCTGCGCTGCGCAGATTGAACTGCGCAACCGAAACAAGAAGTTTAATTCTGCGACTGGATTCGGCAATCGCGTGCCGTGCAGCCCCTGCAATGAGGCCGGAATACTGTCATTGCAACTGACACTTAAGATAGAATGCTTTGGGGAGAGTATAAGAAATCTATAATTCATAAATCAAACGATGACTAGGAGCATACAGAAATGCTTTCTGATGCCAAGAAAAAAAAATTTCGGTATAGTGACAACGCCGTTTTTTTTTCCTTGGCACAAGATTTTTTTTTGCGGTAAGTAAAAATTTTTTGTTACAAGAAAAAATTAATGCGGCAAGAAAAAAATTATTGCGGCAAGGACAAAAATTGGTCACTATACCAAGCAAAATTTTCCTCGCATCAGAAATCATTTCTGAGTAAAAACGGTTCCTTTATGCACTCATTTTTTTAGCACATTGAAAATACACAAAAATGCATTCGCGTGATGGGAAAACGTGGAGTACTATAGGGGATAAAACAAAATTATAGCCAAAAATTTCTGGAAATTTTTGTGTGGATTCGGTGATAGCATTGCATCAACTATTTAACTAGTCTCACCAAGGCACCTCAACGCCCAAGGAAACGAAAACACGCAACAGCTCATGAATTGCTCTTGCCGACTCAATAAAAGAACCAAGTATCTTCGAGCTGGTTCACTTCAAATCTCCCGCTAAAACGGCTTCTTTGATCCTTCATCTAACTTTTGAGGATTTTGACCGAGCTACTCCTACTCTCTCCTTAAGATCAGCTGTTATTATTTACTCGCCAGAAGGCGGGATTTACTTATTCCGTTTGACCTGTGTACCGACAGAGGGCGCTCATGTTCACAAACTTTCTTTTAAGTGGGAGAAAGGCTCCGAACTTGCTAGATATAAAGTCAGAGTTCAGAGATAAAAATCCGCTTTCGTCTGCACAGTGTTATTAAGAAATGATCTTATTAGTGCTATCAGTGCCTCCGGCTTTTCCTAACGTTTGTTAGTGCAGTGCGGTGAACTACATTTAGTACCCCTGGCGGTACCAGAGCTAGTCGCTTTCTGGCCCTGGAGAATGCCTTACTTCGCGAAACAAATTTTACGGAAATCGCCAGCAAAATTTCCTATTTTAATTTTGAAATTTGATTCGGTGTTACCTATATGAATATTTGCTGGCCACGCAAGAGCTCAATAGACTATCCGTCAGATGGCTTGAGGTCAAGGTAGGCCCATAACCTACAATTCACGTGTTAAAAGGTTATGTTCCACGTGGTCTCTATGATGGACCTCGGTCCATTTTACTGAATTGAATGTAGCATCAGTTAAGCTTCAAAATGATGCGTTTAAACATTAGTAATGACGCTCTATTAACGGGCACACATGGAAACTTTTACTAATGGAGTTTTTATGAAGACAGATGTATGTTTTTTGCATGACAACACTAATTTAAGTTTGCATACACACACAAAAAAAAAAGAAAGTTTTCTTCAGACAAAGGTTTTTATGTCAAGCTAGTGAAACTAATAAGATTAACTTTTCAATAACCTTTCGAAAGAAAATACCGTCGTTTTTCTTTCGTCTGGAATTTACACCTCCACCATATTTTTCTGTTTTCCGGGTTAAAAAGTAGAGTATAAAAATCCCATATCGTAAAAAACAAAATAAAAAGGCAAGGTTTTTTTTATACGAAACTGATAATACTACACTGATGTCTATTCAATACATTTAATTACGAAAAAAAAGTTTGCTTGTATAGCTGATCTCCTTCGTGCAGCTGAACTTCACAAGTCCTAAAAATAACCTGGCTTAAGTTATCCTGCGTTACAAAATACGCTGTTTGGTAAGCCTTTCAGAATTCCTGATACGATATTTTACACATACCGTATGTCCCTTTGCCACTTTTTTTTTTATTTTAGCGAAATTTTTAACGTACAAGTTTAGCTAATCGTAAGAGCATACAAAAACTGCATCGCAAACTACAGTGGCTTCACCTTGCTTGACATCACCTATCTCAGCGGCAGCAGCATGCCGCTGAATAGTATGCAGCATCATGCTTGATTACCATAGCTTAGGTGCCCTGTGCCTTAAATTGCTATGGCTCAGCCCGGCTCAGAGATGACAGGAAACAGTAGATAGGAACCCCAACCTACAGATCATGTGTAAGAGTTTATAGAGGAAAGGTTGTCCAAAACATAAAGTGTAATGAAGTATTGATTTGTTGGTCGTTTTGTTTCAGGTGTCGGAGTTGCAGTGATAAAGCAAGAATAGTGTTTGGTGGGTGATCGGCACGAGTGGAGAAGCGAGGAGGCCGGCATCTGTTGTCACTGTTGTGCGTCCAAGAAAGCCGGTCATTGATGAGTGTCCGCACAGCGCGACTTCCTCCAATCCGACTCTTCAACTGTGCCGCCGGCACCCCATGCAGCTTCTCTTGCTCAACCGCTTCGTGGAAGAAGAGACAAGTGCAGTTCGCTAGATCTCAAAGTCTCCAAGGGAGTCCCCTGCAAGGGTGGCCCCGTCGATGGACGAAGACTCATCCCAAGAGACACATCTCAAGTCGACCTTTCTTTTAAGCCTATTATGTTGATTAGTATTTATACTAAAACGCATTGCTGTTAATTTTTCAACCGGTGGTTGGATGTTTACGTTTCGTTTCCATTTGTTGGAAACACAAGTTTACTCTTGTTGGGAATTTACTGTGATACTAGTACAATCTATCAAGCCTAACGTTTCCTTGCATTAAGTCAGGAGAGCTGATTGTTTTACTTAGAAGCGCAGAACCTGTGATAAAGTGTTAGAGACAGTGAGCGAAATCTCAGCCTCGGATCGGAAATCGCAACGACGCAGACAATCACAGATGGAGCCGGAAGCCCACGGCAATCGGCAGGGCCTCGCGCCCATCGTCGGCTGGAGCGAGGGCTCCCCGCTCGCGGCCAGCCCGCTCTCCCTCAAGAAGGAAGAGCCGCAGAGGGCGGACTCCCCCAAGTCGGTCGGCAGCAGCGGCATCGGGAGAGAGTCTCTGTCGCACGCCAGCCCCAGCAGCAACTCTTTGCCTTACTCGCCAGCCCTGTCTAGCGTGGGCGACGAGCCCACCCTCTTCCCCTCCACCCCTCCAGCCATGTCAGACTCGTCCAAGAACAACGACCTCAAGGGCTCGGTCCGCAGTTTGCCCAACCTGGACGACATGCCCGACTCGCCCCTCCTCAAGAAGAACGGCGTTCCTCCGTCTCTCAGACATTCCCCCGAGAAGGAAGAAGAGAACAACGTCCGCTTCATCGGCGAAGACGGCAACGTCCTCACTATCGACGACAACGACTCCATCATGAGCAGCAAGCGGCCCTCGGATGACGAGGATGATAGCGAGGACGAGAAAAAGCCAAAGGTGCCGGATGGCGGCTGGGGCTGGGTGGTGGTCTTCGCGTCGCTCGTCATCAGTATGATCGCCGACGGCATCTCCTTCTCTTTCGGCCTCATGTACATCGAGTTCCTCAACCACTTTGGCGAGAGCAAGAGTGTCACCTCGTGGATCGGCAGTCTCTTCATGGCTGTGCCCCTCCTGTCCGGACCCATCGGCAGCGCTCTAGTCGATCGCTACGGCTGTCGAGTCATGACAATGATCGGAGGCGTCATCTCGGGCCTAGGCTTCGTCCTGGCAGCCTGCTCCAACACCATCTTCCAGATGTACATGACTTTCGGAGTCATCGCCGGCCTGGGACTGGGTCTCTGTTACGTGACGGCGGTGGTCAGTATAGCATACTGGTTCGACAAGAAACGGACTTTGGCCACGGGGCTCGGCGCCTGTGGCACGGGTATCGGTACTTTCGTCTACTCGCCGATGACCACGTACTTCATCGAAACTTTTGGGTGGAGAGGAACGACTCTCATGCTGGCAGGAACCTTCCTCAACATGTGCGTTTGCGGGGCTCTCATGAGGGATCCCGAATGGTGGACCATCGAGCAGAACAAGTCGAACCTCCAGCGAGGAAGCAAGTCTCTCCGAGGGGCGTCGTCCTGCGGCTCCATCTCCGGTAGGAGTGCCCTGGACTCGGACTTCGTCGGCGTGGAGGAGCTCAGGAAGATGCTCAAGAGCGGTCAGACGCCAGAGTACATGCTGGCCCATCTCAACACCAGCACGGGGGCCGGGCCGTTGTCCGAGACGGGGGAGAAGGGGGCGGACGGCGAGATCGGCCCCTCCTTCCACTCCGTCGTCAATTTGCCGACGTTTGTCCGCCAGAGCGAGAAGGTAAGCCCTGCCCTGCGTCTCGGCTGACGCCAAAGGGATGGAGTGACGTCAGAGTGGATGCTGCGCGGTGGACCAGATAATGTGTCGGCCCGACCACCTCTGATCTTTTAGCCGTTTCTCAATCTAACGAGCAAATACGATCCCCTTTGACCGGTAGCATTCTACTAATGATGCCGGGCCCTTGTGACCATAGAGCTCCGACCTGGACTGTCGTTGCCTGTAACTAGCGTCTCAGCGTTATCGTTATGTCTCCTTTAATGCGCAAGTTTGCTTTAACGAGAAGCGCCTTCGCTGATTCGTTTAAGCGCCCGTAAAATACAAACTCAGCAAAATCTTCCCCTCGTCTTTTCTTTAATGATTGAGACTAAAACAAACAATAACTTTACTGGGCAAAGTGCTCCATTAAAGACGGTACGTGCTATCTTTCAGAAACTCCGCACATTGTGGAGTAAAGGGTTGTAAAAATATTAAAGACGCGCGCGAACATTTCGGAACACGTAAAACTTAAACGTTCCGTTGCGCTAAAACTCGGTTGAAAATATGCCCAAAAAAAACGTGAAGTTATTCATGTCAAAATGAATGAGTCTCTTTCTTAATATTTTAAGGTCGCAGTAAAAATTCTGGCAAGAGTGACAGCCACTTTGACCTTTGAGCTTACAACCCAAACAAAATTCAACTGGGAAAATTAAGAGGTCCTTTTCAGGACTTAAAAGTTCCTGTGGCAGAACCGCGACGACCTCATTGAAAAAGACTAAGAAAATCCCTTCACAGCGAAATTCCTAATTCAACAAAGAGGTGACGTTCAGAAATAGTTTACCTGCGCATTTGGTTTGATCCAAACAAGCAGCAGCCTCTATTTCCAACGGCAGTGAATTCACTAATTAATTAAATTTCCTAGGACTCTCCCACGCAGCTTCTAAATTATGTGATTCCGTATTCCAGGTCCCACTGGAAGTCTTGGAATCTCTATCATCAAACAAACATGTATTCAACGTGATCCTGGAGAACTACCCGAGTCTGCTGTTGTGCCGGTCGTCCAGCGACAACTGCAACATCAACAAGGTGCCCCCGGAAGGACAACACCAAACCAGGGTTCCTGTCACTATGTCCATGAGGATCAAACAAGCCAAGAAACCCAAGCCTACTACAGACACCACTCCTCTAGCCGATGCAGGTACGATTTTCTTATTGAAAAAAATTAGCAACGAGGACGTTTTTGAGCAAGCCATTGAAATTTGGTTTTAAACTTTAGGTACCGTCGTCCCCTTACTTCCCTCCGGCGAAAAAGTGCCCACAATCAAGTCGCCAACGAAGCCCGGGATCGTGAAGCAAAACTCGCAGCAGGAAGCCACGCCGTGGCTCAAGCGCCAGTTCTCCATGAACGCTAATCCGCCACACAACCACTACCTCAAGAACATCCGTGTCCACAGGTAAGCTTAAACGTTTCTCCGATTTTATCTTTTCAAGGGTTCCAAGTCTTCCCAACCAACAGAAAACATTTACTAACGACGTCCTTGGACAAAAATTTCGCGTTTTTTTAACTTGAATTATACAAAAAGTTAAATTGAATTTAACTTTAGTTTAACTTTAACTTGAATTAAAAAAATAACATTCTGAATTTGGTCAAAGCAAGAATTTACGCAATTCCAAAACTGATCTACAGAATCTCCAGTCAAAAGATCATACAGTGGAGTCGCCCATATCTTTCTTTGGGAGAAAATCGCCCCTCCCAAAAAAAGGCGATTGAGTGGTGAAAAAAAAGGAAAACATTTACGTTGACGTTTAGGTTGGATTTAGGCGTAATTGGCCCGAGAACATTTGATTGAGATGAATTAGGGAAACCACTTCAAGTCGGGCGTCGATTAATGAGTGTTCGCTTTTTTTTCTAGGAATTCTGTCATGTACCGTGGAGCTATGCTGAATATTCACAAGTACCGCCTGAGAGCATCCTCTTGTCCGGACATTTATCGGAATTCGATGACCACGATTGCCAGGGAGAACGAGGAGGTAATTATATATTTATTGTCAAAGCAAAGCCAAGTGTTGATGTGTAAGTAATGAAAAGTCCAACTAGGGGGACTTTCAACGAAGACAATATTTTATAACTTAAAATATCATAACCAAAAAATATTTTTGAGATGGTTTTATGAAGAGACTATTAACTAAAAATATTAAATAATGTTTTAAGAAGTCCTTAGACGATAAAATGCTAAAAGGATACATTGGAAACGCCTTCAAAGATTGTCCTTAATAAGCGACTAACCCTGTAATGGTATCAAACACTTTTAAATACCAAATCCGTTTTAATTATATCTTAGCCACCAACAGATAGATTAGCGTCTCAGCGTCCAATCAAGATCAATACATTGCGGATAGGCAACACGCGTCACATGTACGTCGTTCGGTTGCCTACGATCAACACACTCGTCCGTAATCTAATCCAGCGTCCGGACATATTCCTCCCCAAGCAAATCGAAGATTTTCTTGATGCAAATAATCAAAATCAAAGTTCACGAGTCCTTTTCAGATACGAGTCTTTTTTAAGGAAGGAAAGTCTTTGAGAAGTTTATTTTATGGAGAGGCACTTTACGGTCTTTTTTTTTGGCGAGAAGTTTGACAAAACCTTGTTCGTTGGTGCAGAAATGGTACGAGCAGTTTCTGGAGCCGTTCCGCGGCATGGTGGACTTCTCGATGTTCCTGGAGCTTCACTTCCTGCTCATGTCGCTGAGCACCATCCTGCTCTTCACGTGGTTCATCGTGCCCTACTTCTACCTCGCCGACTTCATCCACGACATCAACGACAGCACCCTCAACTACACCAACGAAGACGTCTCGCTGCTGCTCAGTGTCATCGGCATTACTAACACCATCGGAATGGTAAAAAAATAGTCTGAAATTTTCATTGAGCCTTCAAAACGCCCACTTAATTTCGTGTGGTGATCTAAACTCACCGTCTTTATTATTAAAAGCACTTTCATGATCGATTCAAAAATTATATTTAAAAGCTAAACAAAAAGTCTTATTTTGAAAAAATATAAATTCATCAAGCTTTAAAGTGTTGCGTAATTTTGATTTGATTAAAGCTTCTTTTCTTAAATGCGGCTCAATTTATTTATTTTTTTATTTTTAAAGCGCAATTTTTTGAATATTTAAAATCCTAATTGAATTTTTTTATGAAAAACGATGTCGATTTTATACTAATTGTACAACGTATTAAGAGCATTTCAGCGTCACGTCAGTGTTTTTTTTTAAAGAAAAGAAGGTATTTTTTACTTACCGACTAAAGTAAGCCTGTTATACACAGCTTTTAGGGCCGCTTAAGTGGTTCCAACTGTAAGGCTAATATTCTCTCCAATCGTAAGCCTGACTTAATATTTATGATGGTTGGATAGATGGTTGGTACTCACATTATGCCATGTTGGGACCAATTCAACGATTTGCTTCCGCAACTTGCAGCTTCAAAAAATACGTTTAAATTTCATTTTTTCTATTTTTTAATTATTTTTTTACTTTATTTAAAACTACTACTCAATTAAGTTAAGCCCCATAGCATACTTGACTTTATAAATAAAAGTCCTAAAAATTTCGGAACACCCTATCTCATTCGAAATACTTCCATTCATAGCTTGAACAATATTCGTCAAAACTCGAGGAAGTCGAGAGTGCAATCGAGGCGTCGTTTTTTGCAGATCGGCCTGGGGTGGGCGGGCGACCAGCCATGGATGAACGTGACCAAGACGTACGCCTTCTGCCTGGGCATGTGCGGGCTGTCGACGGCGGCCATGGCGCTCTTCATCCGCACCTACTGGGCCCTCGTGGTGTCCTGCGCCCTCTTCGGCATCTTCTTCGCGTCCACCTTCTCCTTCACGCCCGTCATCCTGGTGCAGCTCATCCCGTTGGAGCGATTCACGCTGGCCTACGGCCTCATCCTCATGTGCCAGGGCATCGGGAACCTTCTGGGACCACCCATCGCAGGTCAGCAAAATCGGCCCAAAATCGGCCGATCGCCCTACTCGTATGGTGCTCCCATTTTCGCCAGAGTGATTTTCGCTTCAAACTTGTTTAAATTTTTACCGATCATCGTTTTGGAGCGTGGAATATGTTCGTCTAAGATCGTCCTTTATTCCCAAATTTCTAAAACACAAATCGGCGGAGGAGTAAAGAAATAGGATTTCTTTTACAAAACTGAGAGAACCTTATCAGTTTTAAAACTGTTGGACCTAAAACTTTTTTCCATTTTTTTCAGTTTAAAACAGCCTTTTCTTGATAGCTCAGCTCATTCACTTATGCATTTAAGTACGAAGACGGCAAAATCCTCGGATAAGTTCAAACGAAAAACCATTTTCCAATCGCACGGCGATGTTGTTAGGCAACCCGCTCTACACAGATGCTCACTTGATGGTCTATCCTCACAAGTCCCGCAATATTGGTAGACCAAACGACGATTGCAGTCTGCACCTCGACCTTCTTTGAACGTTGATTTTTGTTTTTCAGGTTGGCTGTTCGACGTGACAAGAACCTGGGATATGTCTTTCTACATGGCAGCCATGTGGATCGTAGTATCCGGAGTTCTGTGCTACATCATCCCTATCACCCGAAACCGGAGAATCCTAGGAAACGCAATTTTAGAGAAGGACCGGGAAAGTATTGCTTAACTTATTTCTCTCTTTCTCATGACTATTACTATCTATCCATGACCACTTAGAGACAAACGAATATTACTGGGTGCTTTCATTATAGTGAGTCTGCAGATCCCCTTCTTTAGGGGATCTCTGTGCAACTAAGTTCTCTTCTAACAAGTGTTCGGTTTATAGAATTGTAGACGGATAAGTCTTGTACTTAACTCAGTACTTACGAATCGTTCGAGATGGGCAAGACGGTACATTAGCTACGACCTGACAAGCGTTGGTTACACAGGGTGGGTATTTTCGTACTTGCGGTTACCTAGCCTAGATATTCAATATTGTGCCTTTTAAATCGTGTGCAATAAGCGATTCTGACAGGACCGTTCATATTTTGCGAGAAAAGTATGGAAAAAAGAGCGATTAAAAGGCTGGAAAGAAATTGGTTGAAAGTCGGGGACATTCCGAAGTTTCTTTTTTGGATAACCGTCGAGAGCTAATCTTCAGATGAGCATTTTTAGAGCATTTCCGCGGAGACCAATGTTGCCCGTCGGACGACGCATTTTCATGCTGTTTCGTAGGTTTTTTTTTTAAGAGTATGGGTATACACAATACAAAAAACAACCGTTTTGGGGAATGCTAAACCTGTTTTGTGGGTGAAACTAAAACGGGGGCAGTGCGTATTTTGGATATTTTTCAAGATAGGCCTATGTTCAGCCATACCATTAGAAAGTTCTCGGCGAGATCTTTTCATAG
>Ga0058701_10005748_pt1 | contig 10366 bp, 7 predicted proteins | sample AgamicOrMae_FD_97039 | JGI IMG/M metagenome (GOLD analysis project Ga0058701, IMG submission 97039) | Agave microbial communities from Guanajuato, Mexico - Or.Ma.e | ecosystem: Host-associated > Plants > Phyllosphere > Phylloplane/Leaf | place: Guanajuato, Mexico | collected 2012-06-04 | reverse complement strand
CTTCTCGACGAAAGTTTGGAGTCTCTCAAGGTAGGTTGTCTCAAATTATCTCTCGAAAGTGGTGAAAGTCATGGAGAAAAGAAACCATTATCAAAATAATCCAAGAGCGCGTTCTACGATAAATACGAGTAGCTTGAATCTAATTTTATGCCTTTACTTTAAAAGCGGATTCATGAGGTTCAAGAGCTGATGGCCGACAATGAAGCCTGGGCTCAGATGTCCACTGAGCAGCAGCAATCACGGCAGAGGCAGCTTTCGGACGATGAACGACAGTGCAGGTGTGTACCCTATTCGACTTTGTCCGTCTCTTGTGAGGAGTTTTCATGGAATAAACATTTTGGAATTCGGATCATTGCTGTGCCATTGCCGACATGAATTTCTTTGAAAACTCGGGAGGTCCAATGACCGTTTCATGGAAGATGACTGCAACGTATGCTTAAAACATCTTTTGTTTTAGGTCGTACCTAACTCTCGCGAGAGAAACCGTAGACATGTTCCATTACTTGACTGCGGCGATCAAAGAACCGTTCTTAAGACCCGAGCTGGTCGACCGACTTTCAGCTATGCTCAACTTTAACTTGCAGCAACTCTGTGGACCAAAGTGTAAGTAAAAACACACGAGCTGATAAATCAGTTTACACCCCTGTATTTCATTAAAGAACAGCCTAACTCTTGTTTGTACGGCCGTGTTGCATTTTAACCTAACCTTACTCGGCAGGTAAAAACCTGAAGGTGCGTACGCCCGGAAAGTACGGATGGGAGCCGAAGAAAGTTCTAGGACAGCTAGTGGACATCTACCTTCATTTGGAATGCGAAGAATTTGCCGCGGCTTTGGCTGCCGATGAGGTAAGTTTGAATCTCAAGTGAAAAGGTTAGGGCACCTGTTCTGATTTGAAAAGTGAGGTTAGAGTATCAATTCTGTAACGAAAAGTGAGGTTAGAGTACCTATTCCGAAACGAAAAGCGAAGTTAAAGTTCATTGCGGATTTCTTGGTTTCAGCGCTCTTTTCGGAAGGAGCTTTTTGATGACGCCTCGCTGAGGATGGAACGAGTATTATGCAAAACGACAAACGAAGTAGAGCGCTTCCGGGCGCTTGCTCAACGCGCTAGCGAGATCGCCATCCAGAACATTAAGCGAGAAGTTGATTACAACGACGCCCCAGATGAATTTAGAGGTAAGTAACACCACACACCTGCCTCAAGAACATTGTCACAACTTCGAGTCGCACCCTCTAATTACTGCGCACAAGCTAGTATCCGTGGACTCAAACCTTCGAATAATGTCTGCGATGACTTAAATTTTCAGATCCTTTGATGGACACCCTCATGGAAGATCCCGTGGAGCTTCCTTCAGGAAAAGTAATGGATAGATCTGTGATCATGCGCCACTTGCTAAACTCTTCCACAGATCCTTTCAGTCGGCAACCGCTCTCAGAAGATATGCTTCAGCCAGGTAATTTCAGCCGTTTCAGGGTATAGCATTTAGTATTGACTATGTGTCCCCACCTGGAGATATTTCAGCGATTTCACTTTGTTGCTTTCCTATAATTTTGTTCAAGACGTTGAAATTTTTACGATCTTTTCCAGCGACGGAGTTGAAACAGCGGATCGCAGAGTGGAAACGGGAGAAACAGAAAGCCGCAACACTGTGATTTAGGCCTGTCGAGTCAACGTAAGTTAAATATTCCCAGTTTTGGTTCGGAATGTCGACAGTGATTCTTGGAAATTGCTGCAATAAGCGTTACCTGCCCGATCCGTTTTGGTTTTATCAATGTACATTTGTGAGGATTACAAAATTGCCCTGGTATAAACAATTGTAGATATTTTATGGGAATCTTCTCAGACTTGGATTATGTAGCGGTGTACACGGCCATGTCCTGTTCAAGACTACTCCTGATACGACGGAAAGGCTTTTCAGATGTGGAACTGTTCTTTGAAATAAGTACTGCAATTTACGACGACCTGTACCCAAAAATCGGTTGTTATTAACAATTCGTGTCTCGCTTTTTGGAGATAGTGCAGCGATCACTTGAATTGGCGTCTGGATTTTATAATTTTAACTCAAATTCGTCGCGAATAAATTTTTGTCTGCATCTCAACCGATTTCATAGCGTTCGTCTGAAGACGCTTTAGTGAGCCTGTGTTGTATCTAGTTATTCTTAATAAACTCGGTGAAAGTCAGCATTGAGAAACAGGTGAGATGTATAAAACTTAGACGTCGTAGTCGGTTATCCCGAGAGACTTCCGAGTGATGTCAGACCGCCTTTGTCTTTCGAGTCGTGAACTTTGTTTCTCCCGCGGAGTATTTGTCTTTCGCAACGGTAATGCAGGGTCTTAAAACAAGCGGAGTGTTTCCTTCTATGCTTCTCTCAACGAAGTCGTAACCTTCCCGGGGCATTTGACTTCTGCCCAAACCTGCCGGCGCAGAGGCGACGGGCAGAAGGTAAACTTGTGATACCATAGAATATGTAGTGAGTTGTACAATTTTCGCGGGTAGCCAAGAATGCTGTTTCCGGGCGCACTTCCGGGGGAAGTGAGGCCTGAGCGTAGCCCATCACTGCCGTGCGAATACTGCGTATCTTGCGTAGCTTTACCCGTCGCATGAAATAGACGTTTCTGCAAACAATGTAGTAGCGTCTGTACAGGAAGCGTCAAAACTTGTTGCCCCATTCATCTCGGAGGTAAGGAGGACTCGACTTTTGATGCTTACTGTACAGTTAAAAGGTTTTTGTCCGCGGTGAATTTTGACTTGAAAAACTTGACGTAAACTGTACAGTTGAGATCAAAAGTTTGAGAGAAATATCAAATCAACTATTTCTTTGACAAGGGCCTTTCGACGTTAGATCTCTACCGTGCTTTATCTCTCAACGTTGCTCTAGTTCGTCTGAAGTGATAACATAACTGTCGCAATCAATGTTTTCGATGTGGCTCAAGAGACTGTTGTATGCCGCTTCAGGCAAGCTTGAGCGAAGTTGTTTTGAAGTGAGATGGTTGACAGACGGGATTGTTTGCTGAAATATTATCTCAGACATAAGTTTTCCCTGTGGGACAATTTTGTAGAGGCTTGTAAAGATTGTACAAATTTCATCATGGAGAGAGGGTCCTTAGCGTAATCGATTAGCGGTCGTACGTGAAGCTGGAGAAGTGAAACCATATCTGAAATTCGGTATCGTGTGTTCCAACAATGAACTGAACAGAATTAGCGATATCTTCCATCACTCTCCCACACTTCTGCCGTTTCTTATTTATTTACACATCAATCTTCCTAATGTCGTTTTAGTAGATTTCTAAAACGTCAAAGGAACATTCACACATTGTCCCTTGGAGAACAAAATGCACCAGGTCAAAATATAGTCAAGCTTGTAAACCCAACCAATAAGTGCACGTCCGGAAATTACATTTCAGGAAATAATCTAGACTGTGACCCGGTTTGGTATATTTTGATTATGAATTTTTGATTTGAATGGTTTTTTTTGGAGGTACAATTTGTCTTCCAAAGGATAATATGAGACCTCTGATATTTTTCTTCTCTGATCTTTTTGCCTGTAGGCGTGCGTCTAGACTTTTTTTCCTTTCCTTTTTTTACGAAGTTATGGTCTATCTTGATTTAAATTATATTTGTACTGCTATCGTTTGAGTGCAATAAGAATGCTCTAAAGTGATCACTAAATTTTTGTAAGTAAATGCGTTATTTTTCTAAAAAATGTTCTCGTTCGTTTTCAACTTCCCGGTTTTGATGTATCTGCTGACTTTGGAAACACGGCATCATGCTGGAGTAATTTATAACAAAAAATGATAATTTCCCACTTGATATTTTTATTGATGAGAAATGTAGCTGGGTTGCAGGCTCAAGGGAATCTTTATGAAATATCATGGAGGAAATCATGAAGAGAAGTCACAGCAGCTGATGTTACTTGACCTAGAGATATAAATTTTGTGGTTCCGTGCATACTCTCTAGTTTACATCTGTTATCTGCATCATCTGGCATATAAATTATGTTTGTAAGTATTATCGCGTAAATCTGACAGACCCTGGTTTACTGGTAGTCGTTAATAAAGTGGCCGTAGCTGAATGTCGAAAGGAGTAAACTTTCTCCAGCAATTCTGAATTAGTTTCTTTGCTTTGTCGGCTCTTGAAATGTCCCTTAGCTGCTCACAAACAAAATCGAAGAATCAGCTAATGAGAAAATTCAGGATAAGATCATTTTAAATATCGGTAGTTGTCAAAGATTTCATCCCAGTCCCTCGTTTTTGATGTGTTCCTTCTGGTATGCTTATAGGCCTACTGATCAACTCAGAACATGTGCTGAGTTCAAGTAGATTCAATAAAAGAACTGATGATAGATTATTAATTATCAAAGTAACTATGTCGAGTGAATTTTATAATGAATTCTTTGGTTAAGCGCGTGTGAAAGTATGCCCGTTATTACTGTTATTATTTAAGTCAAATTTCATCTTATATGCCAGAAAATGCTGTGTGTCTGTGTTTTATAAATTAAAAAAATATATATTAATAGATATATATTCAAATAAATAAAAAGGTTATTATTAAAGAAACAAATTCCACGTTCTTTTTCTCCTCCCGCCTTGCCGTTTAATGTGGCATCCTTTGAACTCCTTTTACTTTCATGCAAGTTAAAGTATGGTAATGACACAAGAAAATCGAGTTCGAGAAAAGGCCGGATTCTGGTTGTGAACCCTTCAAAACGCTGAGAAAACCTGTGTTTAATAGCAAAACATTTGAGTGTGTGTGTCTGTCTCTCCGTCCGTGTCCTCGTGTCCCCTCTTTTATGGTTAACGAGAAATTGCGTAAAAGTTATTCGATTGCTATCATTATGAAACAACGAGAATCTTCTTTTACATGAGGGTACGCGCCCTATTATGTTTGGGCTGATTGCGGCACCGCTTTCCCTTTGGGGGGGGTCAAACTGATTCCCCCTTTGGGGGGGGGGTCAGTTTTCAGCGAATTCGGTCTTATCTCGTTCATTAAGGGTTGCGGCAGGCAATAAGGAGTCACCGCAGAAGAAATACGAAAGCGTAGGACTTTGCTGCTAACAAAATAATTGATATGTCGGTGGATTTTCGAGATGGTACCGGGTTTTTAACAGTACTGACTTTTAAGAGACACCCTTCCCCCGGCCCCAAAAATAGGACTAGGTTCACCGTTATAACCTGCGTCATTCTCCAGTGGATCCGAAGACGTCAGACAATTTGCCTTCGAAAGGGCAGAAAACTACGGCTAAATTTTTCATCTGCTCGCCCGAACCCGTAATCCGCAATATCCGGGCACCGCTACCGTGCAAGAACTCACCCCTCCTCCTCCTGAGGGATTCGGCTATAAAATAAGCGGGCCCCTGCAGATCTTTCTCTGTATCAGTCCAAAGCAGCCACCATGAAGAACATCGTCTGTGCACTCACCATCTTCGTGGTGTTAGCCTGCATTGGTCTCGCTCTCGGAGATGCCTATCCAGACTCCTCCGAGGTTAAAGAAGAAGATTTGATATCCAGTTACAGCGGTACGCGCCAAAATCGAGCAGGTATGAATTATAGTGCTGATTAATATTTAAACACTTTTATCATCGTTGAAATATTTCAATAAAAACTGTTATGACTCAAGATGGGATTAAAGAAAGGAGTAAAAGGTTTAATGCTCCAAATTTTTTAAGCATCGGTACTTGATGCGTGGTTTTTAGCATTCCGTGTGGGTTTTCGTATGTTTTTAACGCAATCTGTATCATTGCGCTAAATATCATTTTCAATATTTGTTAAGTATTTTTAGTTTTAAATATTTTGTATGTGATACTGCTTAACTCTCACAGATTCTATCCTTAAAAAAATATTGCATATCAAAGTCGGAAAACTTGTTGTCTTGTAAAAAGTGTTTTAATTTTTAGAGAACATTAAGAAATGTAGTTTTACGCCCTCACAATGTAGACAAGAAATTCCTCTGAATTGCGGAATCCTTGATTGAAGGGGCAATCCTGATTTCACTTACGCGGGTTTAATTTCACATCGACAAATTGTCTGAAAAAAGAATGGCATTCTTTAATGACACTTTTTGGTCATCGCTCATGCAGGGATTCCTGGACTATTTCCGCATCCTCGAGTTGGTAGAAGGTCACCGTCACCAGTCACGTGGGGAGCGATCAATCGTGCGTCGGGCGTCCTATGTGGAATCCTCCCTGATATAGAGACTCTGTGTTGTGAGTACCATCAGATAGACAACGGTACGTTCATATGTATTATTTGCTTGAGTAACGTTCGTTCCTTTCTTATTGTTTCCTCTAGGGGATCAGAAAAAGTTGACTGCCTTCCCACAGACCGGTCATTCAAGCAACATGCAAATTTAGATACTTCGAACCACTTCAAACGATTCGAAGGGGAGAAATTGCGTCATAATTGAACACCATCCCGAATCTTCTCTTTGTGCCGTAAGCTCTTTGTGCCCTTAAAGTTCAGCCTGAGTGAATTTCATGTCGCCAAGAAATTAAAACAACCAATATTTTCACAAAAAAAAACCTTTCTAATCTACAATTACTTTTCAGTGTGCTTATCGCTAGGAAAATAAAATGATAACTAGGCCTTTATAATGAACAACTGTTAAAATAAACGATAAATTAATTTTAAGGACGATATTTTCTTAAGAATCGCTATCATCCCCGGACGTCTGTGCTGTGTTGCAACTGAAAGGCGGATACATATAATTTAAGTACGGAGCACAAAAGGTAATCGAACAAATAGGCGATCAAGGTGGCAACTGTTAAAAGATCATTGAGATATGACTCATTTATTGGAAAATAAAGTTAACAAAACTTGATTGTAATCTTGCATCGGAAAAGTGATGATATGATCACAGGTTTTTCAACCATACATTTTAAACATAGCGAAAAAAAAGAAATCACACACACACACACACACAAGAAAAGAATTCCTCCCCAATATCACGATGTATACCTTAAGTACATGCGAACTAGCTGAATCGTCAAGAAAGTAAGAATTACTGCTTTGGGAAAAAGAAATCTAACTTGTAACAGTCATAATTAACAGTCATAAAACGTCATCCTGGACGCTACGTGTAAAGTAATATATCTATTATTGTGAAAATAATTAGTATTTTTGGTTTTTATAGGGTCAGTTATAGAGGAACGACTTTATAAAAGCCAAAATTAGTCAAAAGTAATTAAACCCTTCCGGGTCTAAAAACCGAGCGACATACAAACAGTTGAGGGAGGCTGCTGTTAAGATCGGGACCATGCCGTCGAGTACTCCCAGGAATAGGATAGGGTCTGACGAGACTCGCAGAATCTTCGATGGACGAATAAATTCTTCGTCCAGTAGCTGTGACTCGTTTTCGACGTAGAATAGTACGACAGTCCCTGAAACATCCGGAAAGTAGACTGAAAAAGACGCCAATATTGATCCTTACAATGTCCACCAAACCGTTCTCTTTGTCGTTGAAACACTTGCGAGGTTTAACATTTTTTTTGAGAAACCGTAAAAAGGGGCGTTAACTCATTGCGTAACGCTTTCAGGGGGCTTAAGGTATGCATTACGCCCAGAACATACGGTATAGTAAAAAGCTATACGAAGAGGAAGGGCGCGTCGATAAATGGCCTAGCGTTACGTAATTTGTGCACAACCCGTAAGTCCTCCGTCCAAAACTAAGAAACCTCCAAGAAATAGTGACCTTATTTGCGTCACGTGTACTCCTGCTAGGTACGCAACACACTCCTCAAATAAAAGCCCGTGTAGCGTATCCTTAATTTCTTTATTATTTCAATTGATACTCCGGACAAAATTTTAACGTTTTGAACCAACTTTTCCTTTGTAAATCCTTTATCCCATGGACTTAACTATTGTGATTCCCTCACCGATAACTTTGGGGATGTAGATGGTGTATGGCTGCAGCCTCGAACATATTACCGAGGTATCTACACGAAATATTTAGCTAAGCTTTGTGCTCAACTCTGCAGTCACAAGACGTACCCGCTTCTGTACCCACTGCCAGAAGGTTGCCGTGTAGCATAAGGCACGTTGCCCCAGCACAGTCTTGAATTATCTCTCTGAATACTATAACGATATGGCGGTCAGCCTTTGATACCCAGATGTCTCTCCCTTCTGAAAAGTAAAAAAAAAAAGCTGTTAGTTCCCGAAACCAATACGGTAAAGATTCAAGGGAAATCAACGGATGAATATCGCAACTTGAGTCATCTGCTGAAGTTAATCCCTGGAAAAAACTTTTTATTGATTTAAAAATAATTACCAGTGATTCCGAGACAGACATCGCCAGCATACTGGTAAGAAGCGCGAAGAGTCGGTTTTTTGATATTGAGAGAAGCCTGGTTGGATGCGTACACCCATCTAGGCTTCCTATGGGATAGATCCAGTTCTACTTGCGACCGGTCAGTTAAAACTGCTTTAACCTGTGAGAGAGAAATATTACAGATTACCATAGATGTGGGATTCATGGAATAGCACTCGAAGGAATCGGATCTGTACCTTGTTGCCCCACAACTCTAAGGAGCTTATTCGCTCATTGGGGTAATTCACCGTGTAGTGGTCCCCGGGGCCCTGATCGGAAATTTTCATCACGTACAGTGGCTGTACTTCAAGATCTGACCAGCCTATCATAAGGTCACCTCGAATACTGAAACCAAAGAATGCAGATTCAAAGTTTCGATATCGGTAAAATAAAGCCGCAACCTCACGGCACATTTCAAAGGTATAATTTCTCATAAAGCCTGCTTGAATCGGAAAGTTTACGACATATAACAGAGATAGTTTGTTTTGGTTGACCTAGGTCGGGTCACGTGGTTTGTGCCTTGCCCGCAGCGACCGCTGAGCATCACTTCGCGGCAAAAGGTGGAACAACACCGGTGCAAATTCCACCGTTCAATTTTGCGATACTCCTTTGTACGTAACAAGCCTCCTATTAACGAAATAATTTTACGTGTCATAGCAGCGTTACTGACAGAGAAAACTTACAAGGTTCGAGTGAACGGTCCAAAACACAAATCCGAAGAGCATTCGGAGTACATGGCATTAAAAACAGCTCTGTGCACCCTGCCGCCGCTCACATAATATATGTGATATAATCCGAGGGTATCATTGTAATCCTGTTCTTCAACATGATCCTTGACTTCATTATTTGCACTTTCTTGTCTGTTGGGATTCCGGTTAACATACACCTTTTGATCTGTTTGGCAAAAAAGAGGGAAATAACATTACTCAAATATTATTAGACATTGTTAATTGCGTGTATGCTTATGATACTCACTGTAATTATTTTTTACTAAGTAAATGGCATGTAACCTATGCAGAGAATCAGCCTTAGAGCTTGGTCTAAACTTAAGAATATGGCCTGCAGATGCATGCCAAATGTTCAGTTCACAGTCTGGGTGACCGGTTGCTATAAATGCTCCTGCCAAAAAATAAATGATTAGTAGTCTTTTTTTCAGGGACAGATGAGATTTTTGCTCAAAGGATGCTGAGATTCAAGGCTAACACACCTAGGACACTGGCACAGGTTATAGTATTCTCCATGTAATGATGTGATTCCGAAGTCCTGATTTTACCAACTTGTTTCCACACCGTAGCTGTGGTATATACCCTATACCAATAATCACATTCTACTTCCTTTAATGCAGATTCATCAACTTGCTTCCTTACAGTATGTAGACTGTATTCTGGCAACTCTCTAAGGCAAATATAGTACCATAGAGATTTTTTATCCTGAAATCAAAAAATAGTAAGAGGGCACATTTAAAAGTCTCTTGAAAATCATATGTGCTGGTGGAAAATTGTGACACTTGTCTCAATGTAATTACCTTCTTAGAGAATAGTGAAATCTGTTCCCATCGTTTGCATACACTGAGGGTTGCGATCAAACTTGGTCCATCAAGGAATTTAAATATGTGCTCTAGCACTTCATCCGGTAAGTAGTTCATGAGTCCTAAAAAATAACAAAAGCTCAAAATTAGATCTTTGCAAGAAAAAGCCACTGACTGTCCTTATTTCACAAAACATAATGCACTCCAGGAACTTGCTTGGCTGGATTTAATTTAGACGGTATAATTTGTCATTAAAAAATTTAACATACACTTTGTAAACTTCACTTGCAAAATTTAAAAAAATAAAATATATATACTAAAAAAATAATAATGAAAATGCACAGGAAGCTCAGGAATTTGACCCCCAACTTTTAAGTTTCCATAATTTTACAGACAGTAATTTCAGGGTGCTAAAAAAATTATTGACAGTGGGAAAGTGAGCAGGCACGAATACACAATGTGTCATGAATAAGCAACGATAGAAAATGGTGGGGTGCGAGATATAAGAGCAATTCAAAAACATGATAAATCATACTT
>Ga0058701_10005747_pt1 | contig 10366 bp, 5 predicted proteins | sample AgamicOrMae_FD_97039 | JGI IMG/M metagenome (GOLD analysis project Ga0058701, IMG submission 97039) | Agave microbial communities from Guanajuato, Mexico - Or.Ma.e | ecosystem: Host-associated > Plants > Phyllosphere > Phylloplane/Leaf | place: Guanajuato, Mexico | collected 2012-06-04 | reverse complement strand
GGTGGTTACGAGGTTTCAAACCGGCCACTGCGCGATAGGAGGATTCAAACCGGACTCCGGGTGTTATGCTGTTTCTAACAAACTGCTGGCTGTTAGGAGGTTTTAGTTAGGGACTAACGATATGTATTTACACTCAAGTATTTGATTTAACGAATTTCGATCGGGCCTTTTTCTCGATAGTAAGAAACTATAACTTTCCTCTGGTCAAGATCTGTCGGAAGTTCTTTAAGAAGCAATGTACCAAGAATTGGCGGTAGTGGCGTAGTTCTCGATAGAGCGGAATTTTCCGCTGTACCGTTAAATCACGTAATAGTAGTCGTGCCTATCACGGACGAAATACCATTGCACTATGTACCATGGAGACTTAGTATTTATTCTGTGTTTCTGATTACAAACAAACGTGATTTAGTCGGAATTCATTTAGGTTCGACGCTGAAAATTGGAAGGTTGAATTTCCCGTCTCTTGTGTTCCACCTTTGCGAAGCGACAGTGGAGCAGTGAGACTCGCAACCTAACCCAATTTTACCCAGGTTAACCTTACGGCCGCCAAGCGTAATGCCGCGTCCTTAAGATAGTTACTGCCGGAGAGAAGTAAGCGGCCTCAGGCTTAGCGATAGCCAAGCGGAAGGTTAGCGAAGTAATGCGTAACCTAACCTAACTTTACAAAACCTTAACTAAATGATGACGTTTATCCTTATGATGAAATGGGTAACCAGGATGGAAAATTCGACTATTGTTAAAAGTCGAAAATGGGTGAACAGACCTGGAGTTACTACACTGCTATGTCGTAGTAGTTTAAATGAATAATATAACGAAGTGACTATTCACACGGTGCCCAATTTTAAATGTATTAGGTTGGTTTCCGTGCGTTCAAGTCGCTCTTGTATTAACATGAGCGTGCGAATAGAAATGACCATGAAAATATGCAAGGAACATAGAACGCTTTTCGGATTACTCACTGAAAATTTCGCGCACCTCCAAATCTGCTTTGTGAGAGACCTAAAATTAAGGTGCATAAAGTAGCTCAAGCTTGAGTTAAATAGTAACGTGAGCTCTTTGAGACTTAACCCACTACCGCCCAGCGTTGCCGTTCGGTAACAGAAAAAAGTATTTTAGAATATCTTTTCAGTTCAGAATTGTCACAATTTGAAAAATATCACCGCCCGAGAAACCTGAAATTCAATAATTTAGGCGTTTTTCAAAGCTTAAAATTTAATATTTTAATGGAAGAACTCCTTTCAATTTCTTTTAAAACTAAATTTCTCTCCAAATACTTTGGGCCCTTATGGGATAAGGTTTTCCATGGAGAAAAAAAAAGTTGAAATTGAAGTTGATTAGCTTATGTTATGCTGTCGAACCGCTTATAACTTTTATCTCCATGAAAGGCCGAAGCCATTAAATAGGCCAGTCTAGAATTGCCCATTTATCCTTCCACGCGAATCTTGAGCGCGCGATGATTAGGCCATCGGCGTACACGGCTGCCAGGTATGTTGCCTATCTACGAACCGAAGGCATGGGATAGGCAACACGCAGTACAGCCGTGTCATCATTTTGCCTAGGCTGTTATGTCAGTCTTCGTTTGGCTCGATCAATGAGAATACTTTTAATATCCCAGGCTCGACTCTCATATAATACCTTAAAAAGTCTCACGGAGAAGATGACTCTGTGGTCTCAACAACGTTTGTTAATATAGCCTCAGCAATCTTGAATTGTAGTGGTGACATTTTTAATTGTTACAACAATAATGTGAATTTTTACCGCAACAATTTCAGTTAACAAGTGCAATTATCTCAATAACAATTGTGATTTGTTGAGGCAATATGAACGAACGTCTTGTTGAGGCAACAAAGTAGTTTTTTCCGTGCAGTTAATTTCAAGGTTCAGATATCAAATGCATCAGCATGAGAGTATTTTAGCGTTCCTCTCATGGTATCAGTTTAAATAATGTTCCATCTCCGTTTCTTACAGTTGCGTTAGTACATCAACACAAACTTGATAGCCCATCGTCACCGTACAACTAGTAACCAGAACCTAGATCCGTCCCATCAAATGTCTCTCGCGAAAGTCAAAGTGCTCCTGAAGTCTGTGGACATTTCTTGTTGAAATCAATCAAAACACAAACAGAATCAAAACTCAATTTCGTAAATTGGCAAGGAAATGCATATATGCAGCCTGAACCACTGGACATGCCATCCATGCATCAGGCCAATTGTTTGGTACAGTCGAAACAGACTGTGTAATTTGATTGCGATGGCTGATAAATCACGTTAATGAAAATGCCTGATAGCGCGACAGGACAGGCGTGCATACCTCCAAAAATAGACAATTGTCGACTTGCCGTCTCGTCCAGCTGCCCAGCACGTATTAAAAGACAGGTTCGGTAATACAGGTTTGCTGCTGTGACAAAAGTAGCCCATCTGTTAAACCGAATATGACATAAATATTTTGTTGTTTTCTACTATTTGTCACTCATCTTGCTTATCGAATAAATCGGACGTAACTTAGCCTAGGCTGATGAAACCTTATCTAGGTTTTTTCATCTTAAAGGAACATATCGTGGACTCCAGACCAAACGAACCCACTAGGGTTTATTATGCACCCTTAAGCTGGTTAAAAGTCACATTAATTCGCGATTAAGGAGAATTAATATTGGAAAACTTTATGGACAAAACAGCGTTAGTTAAGTTTACTAAAAATTAGTTAAAAAAAAGGGCGACAGCCAAATTTGGCTAGTAAACGTTACCAGTTTCACCAGTAAACGCTACTGAAAATAGCACTGTCTAACGGAAACGTTTACCAGCAAAACTGTTAGCGTTTACAAGCCAAGTTTGGCTGTTGCACTTTTTAGTTATTTTTACTAATTTTTAGTTAACTTTACTAAATCATTTTTCTTTGTGTTTCGAGTGAAATTCGCCCACTTACGAAGCTTTTGTGAATTCCACACTTAAACGAGCGAATACATTATTCCAAGTCTTTAAGAGAGCTCAAGCTAACAATGAGTTTTGAGGTTAGGAAATAATTGTATGTTAGGTTAGATTTCATTTGAAAGTTTGGCCCAGCTAACAACAATTTCGTTTTTGAGTGACGTGAAATTTGTTGGAGCAGCGATTTCCGTTGTCGCTCTTTTATCAAAAATACTTCAGTGACAGCAATAAACCGCTTTTTCCTGTCTTATATCATCCATTTGGAGTTCGGAACTTTCCGGAAGTGATTTTTCTTGGAAATAAAAAGTGTTTTCAAAGTCACAAAGAGAGAGAGAGGAGATAGTGGTATTCGATCTGTAGTAAACAGACTGTATGCAGTGGGTGGAGATCGGGAAGGTTTCTCTGAGGAATGTATGGAGGAGCAGGACGGTTCGAAAGGAATATTGGTACCGGGGAAGTTTATAGACTTATTCAAGTGCATCGGATGCGTTAGGGCTATATTGACTACATTTCAACTTAGTGTCATTGTTTCCTTCTTATCTGTAAATTGATAAAAAATGACGAAGAACATTTATTTATTAATTACAAATAATTAAAAATTGATAATGAAAGAAAACAATGAAAAACCATGGGAGAAGGGCCGCTCTTCTCACATGGAAAAACGAAGCCTTGTATGGGAAGGAACCGTGGTTGTAAACGTTTGTTTACGCCCTAAAAAAAAGTAGGCCCACAAGTGTGTGGTGTGAATTTCCAAAGCAAGCAGGCATTTGCGGTCAGTGGGAGCGGCCTGGGCTCGTCCACGAGGTCTCGTCCACGAGGTCTCGTCCACGAGGTCTCGTCCACGAGGAACACGTGGACGCAGCCTGGGACTCCCAAGCACACATCGCCTCAGGCGACCTTTTCAGACTTGATTTTTTTTTTACCTTAGGGTTCCACCTTTCGTCGCCCAGCCGGAAGGAGCGGGCCACATAGCACCTAACCTTAAGCTAATCTAGTCTAACGGTATGTCTTTGTGTTACTGGAAAATTGCGCAAAAAGTGAGGTAAGATAGGCATGAACCGAAGAAAAAAATTGCCAGATCATCAGGCGATTGATCACTTGAATCAAACAGCCAATTTCACCAAAATCCCCCCCCCCCTTTTTTTCTACCGGTTGGGGGGGGTTTCTACCGGTAACTTGAGTAGTACACATCACTGAGTATACATCGTCAGTTACAACACTTTGAAATTTACCCTTTTTCATGAAGATGCCCGTAGTACCTTTCTTTAAGAGGGGGGGGGTCAAAGTTAAGACACGGTACTAAGTTTTCTTACGGGGAAAACCCGCGTTTTGGTGCACGGAGAGGAGGTCAATAAGTACCCTAAAACAAAGCATGTAATGATCGGCCTTTTAGCGGCTCTGCTACGACTCTGCTACGTCGTGACACAATGAGATAGAAAATACACGCATTAAAATTGCGAGTGCGAGGCGACTCGTGGACCTGGCATCCACCTCGAAAATATATCTCCTAATATTAAGCAGAATACGAGCTGTAAGTGAAATTGCTTCTCGGTACTCGTTTGGTTTGGCGAGCTATGCCCCCTGCGACGTGATGAGACTCACTAAGCGCAACCTATTAGGGCCTCGTTGAAACTCCATTAACCGTTCTTTAATTTTTGCCAGGGAGGCGGTTGTGGTGTGGAGACCCCAAAGACAGTCTTCGCTCCCCGGCGCACTCAGCGACGCAGGAGACACCGCAACCTGATAATGGCGCTGTATTCCGCGCAGCTTTTTGCTTCTCGGCTCATTTTAAGTTGTATGCGATGGAGGAGGTATTCATTCAGATCTGAGCTCCGTTCAAATCTTCCAAATGTGAATCTTTTTTTCTGAAAATTTAAAATATGGATCCTCGTGAAAAGTCTGATCAGATCCTGATCTGGTTCTGATCGGGCACTGATAAGATATGCATCGGACACTTTCGCACGGGGAATTTTCCAACTCTCGTGTTTTACCTTTCGTCGCTGGTCCGAGCGAAGCACAACGAGCAAAAGCACGCAACTCTAGGTTAACCTGACTTTAACCCACTACCGCCCAGCGATGCCGTTCGGTAACAGGAAAAAGTATTTTAGAGGATCTTTTCAGTTCAGTTTTGTCACAATTTAAGAAATAATACCCCTCTGGAGACCTGAAATTTAATAATTTAGGCATTTTTCGAAGCTTAATTTTTTTTCTATTAAAATGGGAAAAATATCTCCAATTCCTCTTTGGCTAAATTTCACTCTAAATACTTTGGGCTGTTATGGGTTAAGGTCGCCAAGCCTAATGCCGAGCGGCAGTGAGGCTAGCAGAAGTGAGGCGCAAGGTTTGTAACCTAACCTGAGCTGACAATAGAGTAGGCTAGGTTGGAGTAAGTCGATCCCCCCAAAGAAAAACCGATCAAATAAAAGAGCGTGTTTCAAAAATCGATCAAATGAAGTGTACGTTTCAAAAATCGATCAAATTCAGTGTACAAGGATAGCAGTTGATCGCTTTTTCAAACTAGCAAGTTCATTTGATCGATTTTTCAAGCGTCCTTTTTTACTTGACCGATTGTTAATTGGAGGAATCGAGGTTAAATGCCCTGTGCTTCGCTCAGCTGTCGCTCCACTGAGATTGGCGACGGAAGGTGAAACACAAGAAGTAAAAAATCCAATCTTCCAAATTTGAAGGTTAGATTTGTCATTCCTAAACTCCCGTAAAATGCGGTAGAGTCGTATGTGAGGGGAAAGTCGACAGAGACACAGCTCTGTGTTTTGACTTAGCCGAACTGCTTGTGTTGTTCGTGGCAAAACATTGAGAACTCTTGTGGCACTGTTCGATTTCACCCCTCATGTCGAGCTTTACCCCACTCCGATTATGTCGCTATGCGTTCGTCCGACTTTACCCCTCACGTGTTGCTTTTTCTCTTTTGAGAGTGTCTTTTTTGGGGGTTAAGATTAAACAATTTTAACCTTAATTTTCGAGATAGGCTTACCGACATCCGTGTTTTGAAAATAGGTTCGGCAGAAACTTTAAATTTCCATTGATTTTGCTTTTGATCTGCGTCAAAAAACTGACCAAAATACTGAACGTGTTTAGTGAGTAGTCCCCTCTTACCAATAGGGGTTTACAATACTTCTGTAAAGCTATTTTTATCAGGAGCCGACAGATCAGCAAGCTTATCACCACTGAATTTATGCTCATTTTAAATCGAAAATTCGTGATTTACTGCTAACCTGGAAGTTACAAGACCAAACTTGCTAATTAGGAAACTTAAGGGAATGTGATTTATGGATTATCCTTATAATGTAGGCCTATTTTATTTACGAATAATTGATTGAAATGTGAAACGAGCCAAGGAAGACTCGTGAAAACATTTCATACGTAGCTTTGAGCCGTCGTAAAATGCTCGTGCTTGTTTGTGTAGGAAATCATTTGTTATTCTTGGGTTGAATTAATTAATTGGTTCAGCACTGAGCATGAGAAAAAAAAAATAACGGAAAAAAAGTTGGGAGCAGGCTTGCAGATCTCCTTGTGTGCATTCCCTATGAAAATACGCCAGTCTATTTACCGTTTTTCTTTCGGGGCTTCTGACGGTGATTATGTAAAAGCTCTCATTATGAGCGGTCTCTTTTCAAAACGTCTTTAAGAAATGAATCAAGTAGTTCATTTTTATATGGCTGCGAGTTTTGATATTGACTGTACCCACGTAAATTACTGTTTTTTTGTGGCATTTCGACAAACATTAATGTCTAAGTCCCTGATTTAATGAGCTCCTTTACGTCAGAGGGAAACGGTAAGAAAGTCTTCTGCAATTGAGCAATTGAGTAGTACTCATTTCTTCTAAGTTTCTTCCAATACGTAATAATCAGCACAAAATGAACACACAGTGATAGTATTTATATAAGGCGTCCCTTTATTGAGCGTGTAAATTCTTTGCCACGACTAATCATAAGTGTCATATTTACCGGAAAACAATAAGTCTCTTGCAATCGCTTCTTAACTTCATCATGATTTATATTTTTTCAGCGAGATCTTCCGTAATGCAGGTATCTAATCTAAAAAAATATGTTTAATATAAATTCTTTCAGAACTAAATACCAGTGTATTGTACTTGGAGACGAGTGAGTTTTATTTCAAAGTAGAAAAATATTTCGTTTAGACGGGCAAGTGTAACTTGAAGACGAGCGTGTTGTACTCGAAGAAAAGTATGTTTTATCCAAACACGAGTAATACTTACTTAAAAACTTGTGAGTTTTTCTCATAGATGTGCGAGTTTGATTTATGGCGAGTGATCTTCACTCTGAAATATGCTTTTAAAACTTTGGTTTATACGTCGTCAATGGCGTGAGCATTGTTAGCACATTTAGTCCAGACAAAACTTATCCTTTGTAAAGCATAGCACTTAGCGTAGAAAGCTGGTAGCACAAAAAAGACATGTACCAAAAAAGACGTCTTGACAGTGATAATTTTTTTGTCCCCAGCAGGTATTAAATAATGTTAGACTTTGTGTGGAATAGGAGAGGTTCCCAGATTGGTTCTATTTTAGTCCTATTGCGTGTTTTTATTTCATGTGATCCCAAGTGGAGTAGCAAAAAGGTCGCGAGAGCTGAAAAGGTTTACGAGGTCAGGCGAACTGTTACCGTGCACTTATCCTTCGCTGTTGCCGCGTTTTTGGTATTTTTTAAATACCGGTACCGTATTTACGTTCGGTGCTTTGTGAGCCTAAGAGAGTGTCTAGGAAGCTCGTATTACTTTAGGTATTCCCTTCAGGGATATTACTCTTACCTGGCCAAAGGTTCGAATTAAATTTTCACTTTAAAGCTAATATTTTATGCCAAAGGGACGAATTCTTTTAGGGGAAAATTCAGAGAGTAGAAAATAAAGTAGGAGTATTATAAGATACGATGTCAGTACTAGCCCTCGTCGCCGCACATAATTTTTTTTTTAGTGAAAAGAAAATACTCAAATTCTTTATACTTATGAGTATTTTTTTTATTCCTATCAAACCTCATGAGTCCGCTGTTTTTCGACTTATATCCGAATCGCCTTGGTGCGTTATATTCACTTCGAAGACCAAAGATTATCGCATCAAAACTCGTCTTAACACTCTTAGGTGTCTCGTGCACGATCTTTATGAAACCTGAACTCGTGTGACAATATACTCAATATGTACGCGCTCTAGAAATATTCTAAGTTATCGACTTAGAACTCTGTACAGATGAGGGCGTAAACGGCTGACGAGTGATTTTATTTTCTTCCAATTTAATTCTAATGTACTTAGATGTGTGTTTTTACTTCTATTTAAATAGGCAGGTCCTTCCGCGTTTCAGTCGATTTCAGTTGTGTTGCCATCTAAATTCAAGAAATAAATAATAAAAAAACTACCAGTAATTTATGCCCTCGATTGTACACTTTCAGATACATAAGAGACAGAGCATTGCGATGTGCGTAATACACAACCTATTCTTCTGCTTGTGAAGATATTATTTTTTTTATGTTAGTTGCTCGTTAATCTCGATCTGTATTTTTACTCTTTTTAGTAAAACAGACAATTCTTGCCGAGGCAATGTTTGTTAGCAACTTTAAGACTGACTGTGAGCTACTCATACCTCCGGCTGCCTTCTTTGATAGGTTGTGGGGAAACTGTGAAATTCCGAACCCTGACCGTGGCGCCATCTTGAGGCGTCAGCGTAAACTGCCGGCCCTCCCCATGCCGCCATAGGCGTGAGGACTGGCAGTTCGGGCCGCTGCCGCTAGATGGCGCCAAGGTCAAGGTTTGAGACTTCGTAGTTTTCCTAATTTCTCATGTACATTTTCCCTTCCTCAATGGATGTTGGCCAAATGAGTGTCAAAAAAGGTAAACTAAATGCCTTTGTAAATGTTTTATGTATGCGCAAGTTGTGAACATTATAATGTGAGTAATATATTCAATTTAATACTGTGATATAGGTATTGCAGTGTTAGATCTCAACTTGTGTTTGAAAAGTGGGTGTAAATGAGACGTGTATGAACTTGAGCGAGAAATGTATGCAATCAAGAACTAAGGTAGACAGATGCAATAAACATATGGATTATTTGAATTGATTTGGTTGCTTGGACTAGTAGTGGTGTTTGAATAAGTGCCTGTGCACTCCTAAGTTTTAAAAGTTAGATTTTCCATTGATCGCCTTCTATTTTAAATTTTCATCACTCCGTAAGGATTAACGTCGCACAACCGCAAAGGTTACGGTACGTTAAGCCATGTTAGGTGTAGAGCCATTTGCCTAGCTACCGCTACGCTTTGCAGTCGCCATTTGCGCCGCCGCTTTCTCTTCGGTACCAGTAACTGTCGCTGACTGAAAGGTAAGCGGCTCAAGGGCTGCCATGAACTGTCGAAGACCTGGAAAGTCAAGGAAAGTAAGCGAAAGAATATTGGCTCGTGAAAGTCAGGAAAAGTCAAGGAATTCTTTAGCTGGGCCTTGAAAAACCATTACGTTTAAGCGTTTTCCCCAAATCGTACGCGAGTTGGCCAAGAAAGGCGCGAGATAGGACACAGCGCCATTTATATCGAGATTTCCCGCTACAAACTAGAAAAGGGTTGTGCATACTAAGTATGTTTTGTTTTGTTTTGTCTGCCCTATTTGCACGCATATGTTAATACAAGGGAGACTTGAACGCACGGAAACCAACCTTATGCATTTTAAATGGGGCAGCGTGTAAATATTCACCTCGTTCTTTTTTTTAATATTTAAACGCGCATTAATTTAGAATCGGATACAAACAAAACAGGGCCTGTATTTTTTTTCAAAAAGAAGTAACTTATATGAGCGGGAAATCAAGTGTAATACACAAGCTTTTAGACAAATGAAATCAATACTTCTACAAAAATTTGCGTGGAGGAAATGGCAATGATGTTCTATTGCGCTTACATCTTGAATTTCTGTAGAAAGACTTCAAAAAATCTTGAAAAGTCAGTGAATTTTTATTTACTGACTAGAGTGGCAATCCTGGGGCATCACGCCGACCAATATATTTGGTTAAACTCGTTAACCTGCATAAAGAGAGAAGTCAGGTCACGTGACTTGCGCCTTGGTCGCTTGGCTTGGCGGAACAGGAGAAGTAGAAAATTCAACCTTTCAAATATACAGCGCGGGGTATTTTCCGTACCCTTTCAACGAACGAAAACTGTTGTTTACGTTACCATGGACACTGGTGCTGCCCCCTCCTTATCAACCAACCGATTCAGTCTGGCCTGACGAGGTAAGCAAAATCCGCGCTGCCGACCGCCTATCTAGCCTTTCTTCTACCCAATAAAATAAGAGCTTTTCCTAGGTACGGGAGGGTTCGTACAGGTACTCTCCGGTTCTAAGGACGGTACTCATTCAGAGGAATGAACTTTGAATTTTAGTCTCCTCGTCTGTTGCAGTTTGTGGAGGTTAAGAATAGGGTGTTACTATTTACCC
>Ga0058701_10005746_pt1 | contig 10367 bp, 6 predicted proteins | sample AgamicOrMae_FD_97039 | JGI IMG/M metagenome (GOLD analysis project Ga0058701, IMG submission 97039) | Agave microbial communities from Guanajuato, Mexico - Or.Ma.e | ecosystem: Host-associated > Plants > Phyllosphere > Phylloplane/Leaf | place: Guanajuato, Mexico | collected 2012-06-04 | reverse complement strand
CTTGAGTTGCTGAACAATATCCAAAAGAAAAAAAAGAAAAAAAACCATGAGAAATTGCCGAGCCAATAGCATGCACCGTAGAGACAAGAAACTAAGCAATTAATATCCAACCCAGAAACATTCTATCAATAAATCCATGATCTCTAGGGGTTGTGTTTCTATCACTATGCAATCCCAAAAGTAGCTTTTTGAACTTAATATTTTATAAAGCCATGGACAACTATCAAGCAAAACGATCATACTTTTAGGTTCACAAGTATAGTAGGCAAAATTCCGCTTCATAACTATAATGTGGTACAGCTATCCCACATATTTACCCTTTTTCCACCTTTTGCAGTAATCAAATTTATAAAGTTTGCAAATTCATGAATTAATAATCTATAGGCATGAAGAAGAATATTCTCATCAGCTACAGATCAAAATAGGAACTCCACCAGTTGCACCCCTAAATTCCACTCCCACTGGTGCAGGTTGGCTTGCTCATCCCGTCTTACATTTGTTATTGTAATTTAAATCTTATATTATACCATGATTCCTAGTTTCTGCTCAAGAATCTAGTTTAGAACAAAATTTTAACCTACACACCGATTTTGAATTCGCAATGACCGGAATGGCTTGAACTAATTGGTCACTGACGCCATCAAAGGGGGTAATGCTCAACCCTGACCTAAGATTTGCTTGCTTTCTACACACTGCTACCCCTTACTTAGGTACAAAAGACACCCTTTAATGCATCAGAAACATAAATTTTTCTATAGGACAATCTCACACTTGATGCAGTGAGACCGAACCTTGCTCATTTGAAGGTTTAGGCATGAATAAGTTAATTCGGAGTGAGTTTTAGTTCAGGAAGTGAACAATATATCAATTGAAGTAACTTTTCACTTCCAACTAAAACTCGCCCCTAAATAACTGATTAGTTGCTACTAAAGTTTCAAAAGTAATCCTTAGAGGGCTAATCCTGAGAGGGTCAATCTAACATATATCGCTGGTGAGATGTTCTCCTACTCTCATCCAAAAACAATGTACATTATAGTGAGACACAGAAAATTCAAAAAATGTCATTGCCACCCACTGTGCACATAGTCATCACAAATTTCCCTTGTCCAGAAATCAATTCCACTTTCTAGTGATACAAATTATAAGAACTTACATCCTACTATTGACCTTTAATTGATACTTATCATCACAGTCACTGCTAATTGAGATTAACTTAGTTATAAAAGGAGTAGAATATACTATTGTTAGTAGGAATGCTTGGAAACTGAAAATAAACTCCTCCTATGATGGGTGAGCCTTCAACATCAGTTGTTTAGAACTTCACCTTTCCCAGCACAGAGCTTCCACAGAATGGTTTGCAGCATATTCAGTGCAATAAAACCTCTGGACGTTTACAGCTCTCCTGCATGCTACCTATCAGAATGCTTTCACTCTTCCCCTTTTTTAGAGGGCTGTGGGAGAGGCAGGGGCTTGCTCAAAAGCCAGATGGTTCGCCCATCATTTTGTAATCTTTTATTTAAAACTGGGAAACATCACATCTAAAATGTGCAATATAATGAAATCTTGATAGCTGGATAAATCAGAAAAAAACTGGATTGATCATCGAGACCATGTAACATGTCCAATCTACATAAATCTAGGCCTGATATTAAAAAATCTGGAATTTGCATAAATCTAAGACATCCCAAGTGCCAAGGTACAAGCGAATCAAGTTCATAGTCTCTAAAGATTTTGCCAAATCCGTATTTTGAATGAAAATTCAAGTGTCAGTGTATTGTTCCTTGTCTTTATTCTTGCATGTTCCAGATAACTATTACCTTCTTTAATTTGATAGAAATCACAAAAAATGTTTCTGGTGTGTAAGCAAAAATTCAGAGCACAGAAGTTGAAACAACTTGCACAAAATAAGCATACAAAAATCAGTTTGCCATTGCATCTTCAACAAAGGCAAACCTTGGATACTCTGCTGACAGACAGGACCTCTTGTAAAGCTCCAACAAGCAGTTAAGATGCAGAGGATACAAAAGATCTGCTTTGCCAAATCCAGAAAATGCAACAATCATATGAATAGGGTGACAAAAGTTACCTCCCATACTCATCAACAAGCATGCCCTCCATATCCCGTAATGGATCATCAAAAGACCTTTCTGTTCTAGACATGCGCCGAGAGTAACCACTAGTAGAACAATGTTGTGACTCAAGCTCCCGTATATGCTGAAGAATAATGGAATCAGGAAGGATCCTTCTATCCAGCCAAAGTCTCAATACCTGACATAGAAAGACAGATCAATTCAGATGACTGTAACGATGACATAAGTGATAGGTACTATATATAAAAAGGTTTTGATCTAAATCAGAGAGAAAACTTTTGTTGTCTGCTTGCCTTCAAACACTGCCTACGATTTTCCCTCCCAGCATGTCCAGCTGGAGCAGCAGCTGCCAACATACGTGCAAGTGTTTCCTTTACAGCTGAGATATATGTAGTACCAACATCATCTGGATATAGAATAATCATAAATGCATTAGTAAAACGTTTACGCTGAATTCAGATTGTACCATGAGGAAAGAGGGACCTCAGCCAGTCACAGTGGCAAATGCAATACCTTTCAAAACTCGAGACTGTTGGGCAATGGAATCCACAAGGAAGAACAGATCCACGCGCTTGTACAAGCTTGATTCTTTCTCCAAATAAAGAACAATAAGTTCTACCACCTAAATCACAACTAGATAGATTAAGAAGAAAAATTTCACACCAAAAGACAGAAGCATGCAACTAGCAACCTCAGTTTCATGCACACCCAACCCCCCTTTTTTGGGGTTGGGGAGAGGTCATATTAATGTGCATCATATAATCAGAAAGGAAATGTAAAGGAGTCATTCAGGGACAGGTTCCACCTACATCAGCAGCAACGCCAAACTTCACACAATCTACTGCTATCCGTGTCGCCCGCCCTATGCTTTCCTTTGTTCTAGTTAACGATCCAAGAGTCAACTCTAGAGATGCAATAGCAGCTTTCACTTCGGCAAGGTTGATTCTTTCCCTTGGCTGAGACTGATGAATCCCACCAGCATCTAGATCCTTGCTTTCATCTGAAACATGCTTCATATGATGTAATTTAGTATCGGTGTCAATGCACTCATCATGCCAGAAATTGTGATTGTGATCTGGAGTTCTGCGGCCATTTGGATGAGGAACATGCTTGTCCATATCTACTTCAGCTGGAAAGGTATTAGCAGCAATATTTGCATCAGGTTGATCATGTGAGGGATCACCAGAAACAGAGGCACCATCACATGTTCGCTGCAGAGAAGATACACACAAGGAAGGTGGGCATGAGACTTCCCTGCTCGCACCATTTGATGTATGTTTAACTTCTTCCGCATGTTCAAATCTATGATTAGAAGCCAAAAAGGCGTACAACATATCAGACAACCATGGCTCAAAGAAGAATGACTGCAGATAACTTAAATTATCAAAGCACAATAGCACTACTAGCAGAACAACATACATAGAAGCGTTGTCCTTCTCATCCGCCGAAGTCTTCAATTCTGTCACTGTACAACAGTCAGTCTCTTTGTCAGAGAGATTCACAGTAGTACCTACAAGACATCCAACATCCACAGCATCAACCTGTCCTGAGACGAGCACTGTGTCTCTCTCAGAAGATACCATACAATTGGACTTGTTCTCTAAGTCACTTGGCTGACCCTCCTCTTCCGCTGGGCAGGACTCCTCAAAAGGCAATAGACTCTGTGTCGCAGTCACAGATTCCAAGAGGTGCTCTGCATCATCAGCACTGTTAGTGATTGCAGGCAAAGCCTTCTCTTCCAAAACACTGTTACAAACTTTTGTCCTAACTCCGCCATTGACATCTTTATTATCGCTCAAAGCCGACATCTCCTCAATGTCTTCCCGGAAACATTCCCCCTTTAGATCCGGATTCCAGGCAGATGAATCTACAATGGCTACATCTCCAGATGCCTTGTTTAATATTTCACATCTTGGATGACCAGAACTGCTAGGGACACCAAATGATTCATCATTCAAAGCATTATTACAAGTGAAACACTCCTTCTGTAGTTCCAAACTATTTACTGCATCTTCAACATGCTTATTGAAGTAGCTATCCACCCGAAGGCGATAAGACCCTTTATCTGTTCTAGGGGACACAGTCACAAATACTTCCATGGATGTTTGATTCTCCTCAGCAGCATTTGCTGACATAGCTTCTAAGGCCCGATGGAGGCGTTTGGATGGAGGTAAAGCTGCTTCCACATCAAGTCCACAGCCAAAGGGTTGGCTTCCCTTGGTTTTCATGGGCTCTGATCTATTCTCTGGAACCTGAACACAATCGTTGACAGCCAAACATCCTACCCGATCATCGGCAAAAACTGAGTCAACTAACTGATTTTGAGGCTTATTCTCCCCAAGCTGGGTACAATTTTCTGCAGGTGCAATTGAATCATCCACAATCATTACATTCTTCGGGGAGTTAACGTCACCACAATTCAAAGAAGTGCTGACTTCCATTGAGGTGCTAGCTGGAACAGTTTCTAGAGATTTTTCCTCAATCTTTACGAGAAGATCAAGTTGCTGATGCTGCTCGTCGGTTAGTTTGCCCATTCTAACCCTGGCACGTTTCACTAGCGGTAAATGTTCATCACCTTCGTCCTTTGAGTAGTTACTATTCATGTTCATGCATAAACTAGGCAATTCCAAGGTATCTTTCTGAACCCTTTTGTCCATAATAGCTTCTTGATCCACTCTTGAAATAGCCTCTACACCATCATTCAAAGCTCGCCTTCTTCCTGGGTTTCTTTTCTTTCTTACAACTGCTGTACTTACAGGAAGATCAAGCCTGTTTCTCAATTCCAAGCCCCCTTCACAACTTTCATTGAGAACCTCAGATTGGTCCCGTTTATTATTGGACTCAATTGCACTACCTTCATTATTACTAAGGGTCTCAGATTCAGCCATGGCAATCTCAGACCCATTATCTTCAACAGTTCCACTTGAATTACAAACAGGCGAATCCCTTACATTTGGAACAGAACCATCAGGTGATCTTTTACTCCTCTTGGCTCTTCTAAATGCTCCATCCCAAAATCCATTCACTCCCCCTTCCCCTGAGCTTCTTGGATCACCAGATTTCATAATTCCATTCTGCAATGCATGTGAATCAACTCTTGATGAACTTCTGGACCCTTGAATTGACAATTTCTTTTTACTGGCACACCGTTGCGGCTGAACACTTCTGGACTTTTTTCTCAATATGTATGTATTTGGCATGGGAATGCTCACTGCAGCAGCATTATGAGCTGGCTCTTCAGACACATCCCTTTTTGGCAAGGAGTCCACCTCCGTGAGAGCTCCGACATCTTCGACAGCCATACTTGGTTCATCCTTCGGTCTAGATGAATTAGAAGACTTCACCCTTGAGTCATTTGTTGTATCACGTACATCAGTATCATTTGCAGTTAAACTGACAACTGCAACATTTTCGGCAGGAGGTTCGCCAGAATTAGGTCGATCAACTCTATTGTTCTCCTTCAATTTATCATAACAATCAACAATCTCCTGCACAGCACGAACAAAATCAGAACTCCTTCCATGGCGCTTGCCCAGAAGAGATTGTTTTTTCTCTTCTGTGAATTCTTCCACATCAGCAGGATTACAGAAGGCTCTGCGTGTAAGGAAACCCATCAGTAACTGTTGCCCAAACAATACAATTGAAAACATGCAGGAACACAATTACCGAAGCACACAACGGGGCACACGATTGACACTTGGATTTTTTTTGTTTTAGGGGAGGGGAGGGGACTTTAAGTATGCATCAAATAACCTAAACCCATATATGGTTATATTTTCTTCCACACTTCTTCCACTTCTTATTCTTGAATCTTTACAGAAACTAAGTCAACTAATAGTAGTAACACTTAACCTTATCAAAGCTTGCTAAACAACGTGGGCAGAACCCCCTACAGAAGGGAGCAAGGCATGCATAATCAATAAAAGATGACAATGAACCATACACTCTCACATGGAAAAATCATGCATGCCTCACCTTGAAGCATATAAGGTGATGAAGAGACCTTATAGAAAAAAAGACAGAAAAAAGACAGAACGGGAGAGGCATCCACAAAATCTATATAAGGATGAAGAAAAAATTAAACCAAGCAATCAAAGCCTGGACCAGATGCTCAGGGTAAATAGTTACTTCAATATCAAGCAAATGTGAAGCGATTCACCTTTCGCATTGTAGGCGAGGGAGAGGACGTCCGAAATTGAGTTGGAACGAGATTGTTAGAAGCGATATGAAGTCTATGGGGTTAACGGATGACATGGCACAAGATAGAAACCTATGGCGGTCTGGGATAAAATTATTAGAACATAGGTAACGCGTATAGTAATGAGGGTTGAAGTATAGTATTAATTCTAGGTAGAGCGTGCACTAGGGGTTGCAAGTGTTGTAGTAGTTGTGTAGTTGTTGCTTTTAGGTGTTTCCTGTCATTTCGACTTGACAAATTAGTTTGCATGCATTGAATATATTGTGTTCTACTGTTTGCTTGTGTGTAGCCTACTTCAGGTCCGATTTGTAGCACACTACATGCTGGAGACTCAAAGTACGTGTTTTTCTTTATCTAAACTAAAGTGATTTTTGTATAAGTATGCATTATTTGCAAAACGTTTTCAAATATGTATATTTATTTTTTTTCAAAAAAGGTTTTCTATGGGTGTGTTGGAACCGATCTCTTTATGTGTCTTGTACAGATAGGGATAAGTTAGTGTACATTAGAATCTCCCCACACCCCGCTTATGCGGGAACTTTTTTGGGAGTTGTTGCAATATCAAGCAAATGCAAGTATCATAAAATGAATGCACAAGACCTTCAACAAGCTATACACTCTGGAATAGGCCTCATGAATAGTCGAGTAGTGCTGGTCTTCCTACTATTCCCATCTGGAAATCTAGAGGTCTCACCGATCCTTCCCCCAAAACAAAAAAAACCCTTCCTAAGTGATCTTTTGGGGGGGGGGCTTGGGCAGCCACTAACAGAAAGATTCCAATAGGGGACGTGATTAAAAGAAGAAACTAACATAGGAAGTAGGTAACCAATGCGTCTTTAGAAGAATGGATAGCAAACCACCTCTTAATTCATCATCAATTTTCTTCGCTTTGGATTTTTCCTCTCCTCTTCAAGGGACTGGTTAGGTTTTCAACCTAAGAACTATGTTGCTTGGACTCTCCATTTTTGCCTGAAGTACCATGTCGGACACTCCACACTCGATACTCGAGGATGGGTATGACGATGGGTATGAATGCTCTATCCCTTATCTTAGATCTAAAATGTACACAATTTCTAAACAAATTGTCAATTCCAACACGACACCTTTGTCGAACACTCGATACGACACATGTATCAAACAGTCGACACTTCCACATGGGTATCGTCGAGTCCACATTTAGAACTATATGATTGAGTCCAAGCTTAGACTAAAAAATCCCAAGATGCGAAAAGGCGCAAAGGGTGCTCGGGCACATGGTGCGAGCTTCATGCTGAAGGTAAGGCCTTTGCAGACACAAGGCGTACTTTCACTGAAAAATGCCGACTAGATATATTTTTATTTTAAAACAAGTATCAAATAAGCGACCAGAGATCATAATGACTGTGAAGAACACTACAAATAATCATAAAATATGATAACGTAACATGACAGTGTATCCAAACACAGACCATAAGATAGTAGAGGTCTTAAAGATGTTACTCTTAAAAGACACCACAAATGAATTCACTACGATTTTGACCAACAAAAATTGAACACAACTCAAAACACAATTAAACATGGCTCAAACAATTAGATTAACATAAATTGACCTCCCCCCAACAGACACAGTAGCACATGGCTGCCAGGCAGAGAGCGATAGAGATAGATAGGGAGATGGACCAAATGACACAGAATGATGCAGAGTCAGAGAGAACAGAGAGATAGAAAGGGTGACAGACATTACGAAGCATTAAAAAAAAGAGGGGAACAGGGGTCGATCCCTTGGATGGAGGCAGAAATTTCGACCCCCTTGAAGCCAAAAAACAAAAATCACCAAAAGACTTCCATGGTTGTCGCATAACAGAGAAGAAGACGAAGGAGGTGGATGAAGAAGAAAAAACGAAGAAGCAAGGCAGCCAGCAGCAGATTTTGTCGCCAGGATTAGGGTTTTCCGACTCTCCCCCATCCCATTCAAGTCCAGCACATCTACATCTTTCAATTGAAAGATCTCCAGAAAGGAAAAGAGGGATCGAGAGCCCTTAAAAGGTTTTTTCTTTTTTTATTTCCCAGAACAGTCAATGGAGTTGCATAAAGAGCGGGCTTCATTCACCTTACAATACACCTTGGTCTGAAGCCCAGAAAAGTGCGAGGTTCGAAGGCTTAAAGAATAGGCTGCCCCTGACCCCTTCCAAGAGGTTGGGCTTTGAGCTTATGTGCACCTAAGCATGCCCCAAGCGCGCTTTTTCAAGCACAGAGTCCAAGTAACATTGCCACAGAAGGCCAACAATGCACTATTGTCTTGGAAATGAAGGATTAGGTAGAGTTAGGATGTTGGAATTTGAAGATTATTCCAGTGGCCATTTGGTGGTGTACATAGAAGGAAAGGAGAAGACATTTAAGGCAAAGCTATTGTTACATCAAGAATTCAAGCGTTAAGTATTGAAAATTTTTGTATAATTTAAGTCTGTCATCCAGTTATCAATTTTTTTAAGGCAAAATACCATATGCGAAAGCTTGGCATTATAATAACAGTTTAGTAATAGCCACTTTCATACACTAATGACATCTCTTTATCATTTTTGCATAAATGTACTTTTTCATCACACATTAAAAAAGGGAAATGATACTAGAAAGATATGTGGGGGGAAGCAATACATCATAGTTATGTTACTTAGATCTTCCATTTTGACTCAAGTCCCCTTGTCGGACACTTGACATTCGGACGTTATTATGTACACATAGCCCTACATCTTATAGACCAAAAATAGACAAAATTTCCCAATAAGTTACCGAGTCCGACATGGCACCTGTATCGGACAATTGACAATTCAACAGGGGCATTGCCTGAGTCCAATTAATATAGCATAATAGGCACCCACTCATAAATGAAGTTGGATGAAGAGCAAAATCTTGCCTGAAAATTAAACAAATTTGAGGAAAGCATAACATACAAACACATTTGAATTCCAAGCCCTGCTCCAAAGACCTACTCTCCAGAAGTCCCCACGATGATACTAAAAATCACTCCTCATACTCAAAAAAACCCAGAGAAACTACAGGCTACTACTAGTTTATGTTGTATCTACTTTCAGCCAAGCAACCTCACTTAACCTCACCTAACGCAAGGAAACATCTCTCTAGAGACTGAAAAGGAAGGGAATTACAAAGTGCAACATACAATCTCCTCAACCACCTTATCCTTTCCATTTTGCTCTTCCAAATCAATTATCTTAACAAAGTATATTAGTGCTTCTCAGGATCTTCACTGTTCCAAAAAAATCAGATGGAAAGCGGAAAAAAAACATTTAGGAAACAGTTTTCTTTCCTTTCCTTGGATCAAGGAAAAAAGGAACAAAGTAAAATTTGATGGAAAAAATAAGGGAAATTTTGACTGACTTGGTGCCAAATGCTGTCCTTCCAAATCCAAAAGCAAAGTGATAGGAAATTGGGGGAAGGTTTCCACTAATCAAATCCTGACTCAACTCTTCGCACGATCTCTGTCTCTCTTCAAACAACCGAGAACAAGTCGATGACCTTCATCGACCATTGTTGATTTACAAAAGAAAAGCATAATCAAAAGTTGATTACAGCAATGATCACCGCCTTCTTTTTCCACCTCTTGAACTCATCTACTATTGTCGACAGATGCTTGAGAAACCAAAAATACAATTAGTAAAAATTCTTCCCCCAACTCCCAAAGGGATGGTTGGATTCTCCTCCGCCATGATTGATCTTCTCGCTTATTCAGACTTAATTCTACCAATTCTGTGCTTAGAATTCTTCAATACTGGTAATATAGGCATTGTTAATCAGGGAAATGCCACCTTTCCCAATCTTTATTTGTTGGGGTTTGGACATTGCATTGAGGAGAAAGGTGTGATAAATTCTAAATCAGTTATTCCGTAAAAGATTCAGATTAATATATGCATCAAAAAATCTTGGAGAGCGGAGGTGGACGAGCAGAACTGCTATACTGGTGATATCTGAAGATGCGGATGGAGAAGTGTGAAGTGGGTTAATCTCGTTGGTAGGACAGAGAATCATAGCGCAGGCAAATCCTTATTTTTCATTTACTTCTTCCTTTTTTATTTATTGTATCT
>Ga0058701_10005745_pt1 | contig 10367 bp, 8 predicted proteins | sample AgamicOrMae_FD_97039 | JGI IMG/M metagenome (GOLD analysis project Ga0058701, IMG submission 97039) | Agave microbial communities from Guanajuato, Mexico - Or.Ma.e | ecosystem: Host-associated > Plants > Phyllosphere > Phylloplane/Leaf | place: Guanajuato, Mexico | collected 2012-06-04 | reverse complement strand
CTTCGCTATTTGGTTTCAATTTTAATTTCAATTTCAATTTTGCTCAGCAAAAAATTAATTAAAAAATCATCGATTAAAGATAAGGGCGAGGCTAATTATTTCCCCCAAAATTCTGTCTCTGGGAAATTTACAATTAAAAATTGCAGCGGAAGTAAAAATTCTCTGACACAATAACATTCAACATCATGAGAGAATCGGTACTCACATTCCTTAAACTAACACATTTAATTGGTATTCCAGCAGAAGTACGTGTACCTTTCGGAGATTTTTTCATCTCCCTTTGGTGCTGAGAGGCATAATCCATAGTAACTTTAAACGTAAGGTTAAAAGTAAATGCACGTAGGTACCGATACATAAAAAGATTAGTCTCTATTGTTAAATTTTTGTTTTGCTGTCGATTTATCGTGAGCGAGCACCCAGGGCATTCGCTGATATTTACACAATATTCTTAAATGATTAGTACCATAATATGTTTAAAATGTTCGCAGCCTACTTAAAAAAATAGTCGAAATGTTTTACCTCAAAATTTCGTTCAACATCCTACACATTTTTTTTGTGCGAGTGCTTCGTTTTTCAACACAAATCCTTATTATATCTATATCTCCAATATATCTCTCTGTTTAACCGATTTTTGCCCACTGGGCTGTTATCGACCAGTCAAAAATATCAACCTTTATGCAAAATTCTCCCAAAAATCACTTATTTTAAGTAAAAAGGTATCTCTAAATTAGCCCAAATAAAAAAATAATCATTTCAAAAACACCATTTTGCAAAATTTGGGCCCTAAACGTTTCCATTATTCCCCTGAATTATTTTTTTCAAACTTCCTCTGGGCACAAATCGGCTAATATAATCTCTTGTATTTGATATAATCTCTTTGTTTAATGGCTGCCTGAATTGTGTCAGAAATATGACCTCTAGAATACCGTTATAGTAAATAAGTCTGAATTTGGAAGCTTAGTTTCTTACAATTGGGTCCACAGCTTATCATTTCTGATATTTTCAGAGATCTGCATTTAGACAAAAGCTTGACTTTCAGCTGCACTTTTGTCCCAGATGCATCGCTCCAATGACAAGCAGATTTCGTGTTGAGCTGACCCCAACATAGGAAATCTCGGCTTTGCAGTAAAAGCGTAACAGAATACGCAATGCAATCGATCATGTGAGGACAGTTTGCAAAAAGGAAGTGTCACCTAGCGAGCGGAGCATCGCGAGCGCGACCATCGGCCGACTCAGGCCAGCGGCCATTTTCGGACACATGTTCCTCTTTTATTCGGATTGTGTTCTTTGCAAGCCGGCTGTTTACATCAACTGGCATGACTCTTCGTTTCTATTCTCACAAAAGTAAAGATTCTATTAGAATAAACTGTCAGATTATGGACGGTCGACACGTTCCACGACTGAAAAAAAAATCTTACCTACGGCTGACCCCACGAAGACTGAGAATTCCAGTTTTGTTGTTCATACCGTGCATCACAAACTATGTGACGGATTTGGTTTGGATAAAAAAATAACCAAGTACAATACTACATAAATACAAACCGGATACTCGATCTAATATCATCATTGACGTTGCTGACGCTTGGCTCCCTATATTCTTTGTCGTATGAAAATTTGAGGTGTGAACTCTATGGTTTTAGGGAACATTTGTCTCTGCCGTCTCAGAATATTTCGTATTGTTAGTTTGAGTTAGTGTTCATCAGGGGCAGATTGTGCAAGTGTTTTAGTGCAAACGTGATGAAAGCTGAGATGAGACTGAAAATATACTGCGATATATGGCACCGCGTATTTGAGCTTGTAACACAAAAAGAAGAGTATTGTAAGAAACCGGACGTTTTACACCACTGCACTTGCGATTAGCAATGTTCAATAAGGGGCGATGGAGTCAGAATACTCCTCCAATTACTTGCATGATCATAAGTCCGATAGGTAGTAAATGAAATTTGCAACAGAAGAAAAAATCCCATCACAAACCATGTCCTATTTGACGTTCATGTTTGAGTTGCTTAATAAAGAAGGTCCATGAGACTTTTGAGCCACTCAGTGGTTTCTCACGCCTTAGGCTCTACAATCATATTCAGCATGAGTGTCTTTTCTAACAGATCAGCTAACTCTTGCACTGCACTAATCGAGTATGGCAGATCAGTCCCATTCTGAAAATACGCAAGAATTGCGGCGTGTTTTGGCGGCCAGTGCAGCGGGCGACGGAGCGGCGCGGGCACCCCCATTTCAAAGCAAAGCTCAGACCAACACCCCTTCTCCATGGCTGTCACTCATCACAGCGTATTTTCGGGATTTCGAGGCCTGCGTGTCCATCCATTGAACGCGGTTCTGTCCGAAACGTCAGATATACAAAGATGCGCATCCCGCCGATATCAGTGCGGCCACCGCCACAAAGGGACATTGTCATATTTGAAGGGAGGCACCACCGCAACGGACATGGGCCGGATCTTTTGCGATGATGACGTTGCGTACTGACCACATGGACAAAATGTTCCTTTCACAATATCCGCGTTATGGCCACATCGAGAAAAATGTTACTTCCAATATCTTCCCGTTTTGACCAGATGGACAGAATGTTCGGTCCACAATATCCGCGCCCTGTGTGCAAACGCGTTGATAAGAGTGATTCAGCTTGATTAGAAATTTAATTATCCTGAGAAGAATCAGTCGATTTATTTAAAGATCAGATGCATCAGGATGCTAAACAATGATTGAATTTTTAAGGGTCAATCAAGCCGATGGGGTTAGACCACATCGACAAAGTGTTACGTCCATGACATTCCCGGAGAAAAAATCTCCGTATCAACAAAACGATACGTCCGAGATCTCCCCGTCATAACAATATGAACGACATGTTACGACCATATGTCCATAAGTCGTCATAATCAACCTTTCTTTTACGCGCGAGAACATGTCCCCGTTCTTAGAAAACTGGCAAGACACATCCATTTCCTTTTAATGCACCTTTTCCATGCACGAGAAAGACTCCCGTTCTCAAAGCTTTGCCATGATAGATTTTTACTCTGAACGAGTGAAACACACTCGCAGAACGTATTACATGGTTAAGGCGATGATCAGCTCGGAAGGCGGAATTTGTCCGACACTGAATTTGTCCGACACGGAAGTTCTCCGACAAATTCGGGTGTCGTTAGGTTGGGTTTTGTCGGACAACTTCCGTGTCGGACAATTTCCTGCATCTCCCACGGTGATAGGGCGCAACAAGTTTTTTCCTCTTTTTTTCTAACAGGGACGCAAAAGTTGTCATTTTTGTTTTTTTGTTTTTTAGGACACGGCGTTTCCCGTCCAAGATGTTTTCAAAATTATCACAAAATCCATTTCGCCAAGATATTCTCGGCGTGTTTTAAGGGTTCCTTGAAAATTCAAATATGGTTTGAAATAATCTCCCAGATATTTCAAAACCAATCAATCAGGCTGAGACATTCTTAGATTAATGGTACCCGCCGATACTGACAAGACAATGGAAAAGAAGATGAGTCCGGCACTCGGCCAACAAGGCGCTGCAGTGGACACGGGTGAATCTCGCGAGGAATCCCATCCAACGACGCAACTCGACCTCTTCCTCGTCACCCATTCGCCTCGAGAGTAGTAACACTTGTTGAAGTTAAGGATAAAAACTTTTGAACGGTTTGACTGATTGTCAGATTTTCGATTTTCATCTCAGTTACCTATCAAAAGTGCATCTCACCCGGAAGCGTGTTTCTTCAAAAAGGTATCAGCGAGCTGTATCCCAAAAGAGAGTAAATACCGAGTTGGGAATACACGATGACGAGAGAACAAGATGGTCCTGTCAACGATAAAAAGTACGTCTTTCGTTTGTACAAAAATTATCTCATCACCGGTCCTCCATACTTTCCATTATCAAGAACTAACACAGTTTCAATTAAGGCTTCCACTTCTTATGTCTTACCCCAATTCAAGCTTTTATTACAATATGATGATTAATGTCAAACATCACCACTCATAGGTTAGCCAAGGTTTGGTGTCTTGTGCCTCGCTTTCTCATAGCTCGTCTGCTATCAAGTCTGATGTCACTTCCCGTTTAGTGGCTACTATACCTAGAGGTAAGCGGCTTTAGGTTTAGCAAGGAAAGATAAGGTTCACTCACGTCACATATGAGCTGCCCTATGATCAGATCGGCTTGACGACGAAATGCGAGACACAAAAGGTAGAAAATGCTACCTCCGAAATTGAGAGTAATGCCCATTGGACACAAGGACTCGGTAGTTAGAGGCCAAAATACGGATCTCTTACGTTTAATTTTTTGTCTTGGAGTTCTGCTTTTCCTATTTTAAATAAGCCCATAAGATGCCTGCCATGATCTAAAAACAGCGAATCTTTGTCGGGTCCAGCGCGTTTCATAATGATATCGTTACGTGTTTCGGGGCGGCGAAATGCAAGGCGGTGCGGTGCGGTCAACGAAAATCAAGTTGATGGTTCTTGGGTGACTTGCTAAAAGAAAAATTGTTCACTTGAACTCTGTGGGCCGCTTCACTATGGGCGGTTTCGTGTTCCATCCTTGTCTAATGAATACCGCGGTGGAAACGTTGCGAAATCAGGGGCAGCCATTCACAATCCCGGATCTACTACTACTCTGTGAAAACATTTACTCCAAATCTCCTGCGCCTTGTGGCTGAAGAAATGTTTAATTGTGAAATTTCAAGGAATTTTTCCTTTTTATATATTTTTTGAAAACATACCCCCCCTCTAAACGCGTTCATATGGATTGGTTTTTAGGAGATTAAGATATTACTTACGAGTAAATATGAATTGAAGATCATCCGGATCGGTGAAAACAAACGAGCAATGTTGACCAAAGTTATCCACTTTTCATTGTATGCTCTTTATCATACATCATTTCAATAACCTAAAGTATCAACAGAAAAAAATCATGTATCCATTTTATTATAGTGAAATAAAAGCAAATACTTTTTTCTTGGTCGTGGCTATTCGCACGTCGGCGCAAATACATGGAGACTTGATCGCACGTAATGCATTTTAAATGGGAGGTGACTTGAACGCACGGAACCTAACCTAATACATTTCATATGGGGCAGGCGGGCGAATAGCCACTTCGTTTTTTCTTAATTTGTTTTACAAAGAAGTGTATTCCCAATACTGCACTTGAACTTGTTGCTTGATAAAATAATAATGTACACAAACAGCCCACTGTATAGTTGCATATCTTTCTGAAAACATTGCATATAGGTGAAGTACGAATGTTTTTAAGTCCAACAATAGAAAATCTCCCAACAAAAGTGCAAGGATTGTAAGACTTTTGCATGCTTTGTATGGAAACAAAAAAGAAAGCAGAGCTCTTGGGAATGCGCAGAAAGCAGAAGTTACAGCTAATATAGACATGAATCAGCTTAGCAGTGACCTCATCGGAGCAAAAAGGATAAAAATCCTGCGTGAGAAGCATAACGATCACCGTAAGCCACTTGCGAAAATGTCAAACAATGGCTCACTCTCTTTGGCTACGAACATCTCGGTCAGACAACTGGACATACTTTTAATAAGAATTAGTAATCAGGTGACCCGGATACAGGAGGTGAGTTCACTTAGTATACACATACACTCTGATCTGTATTTTGTCAGTGCCTCTAAAACCCAGTCAAAGGTCTACCGCTCCGCTTTGGCATGTACGATATTGTACGTATAGGTCTTAAGGCTCTTAGGAGTTTCTGCAGATATCGACTTGATTACTATCTGAGTTTCGAAATGGGGAAGTCTTTATTTTGGAGGAAATTTTATCCACCAAATAGTTATTTTAGGTGGGACAGAATTTGGTGCTACTGGTGTTGAAGTCTCCATCAGAATTTGACTTAATTATTGTTCACGTGACATTGCTTTATAGACCTGTATTCAAAATTTTCTGAATTTTAGAACAAGCTGTTTGTTCAATAAACAGATAATCTTTTCTAGCCTCTTCTACTGGTGTAAGCATACTTTTGAGTCTCCCCAATCCAATGGGTGGATTTAAGTCAAAAGGTATTGGCCTACTGTTGCTTGATGTCCATCTATTTATTCATTCTTAAAAAAGTTCTTTTTTCTCTCTCTCTCTCTATATGCGTCCAGATATATTTCAAATAAGATGATCTACTTCATTTAGATATTTAAACTGATTCACGCATAAGCTCGATAGCCTCCATCAATTTACGATCTTCTCTGTAACGGAAGATCATCCCGAATCGATGACAATTTTAATGATGGCAGAAATTTAGATTGCAATTCATTAGGAGTAATCCCACCTGCCACGCACGGAAAGAGTATTTACAAACATCAATCAGGTAGACGAGGATGACAAATACCGAGTATGCACTGGCATACTTAGCACGCCGCGGGAGGGCATCCAGCGAACAATATTCGATGCAAGCGACCCATGTGTCTTATGTCCCATGTCCCACGTCCCGTGTCCCGCACGTGGACCGCGCGGGACAGATGAATCATGCTGGCGCCACAACTCAATGAAAAACGAAATCGTCCTATAAAAGCAAAACGTGCCAAACCGGTAAGATTTTTCTTGGCATTGTACTTTTCACTGGATGGCCGTCTCTTGGTCACTGACATATGGAAATTACGGGTTCGCAACCAGTTCAAATTCCTTAAAAAATCTCGTTTGGTTTTATTTTTGTATTACAATAAAAAGTCCTCTTATGCGGCGTGCAATGTGCTTCGAAAATCACCAGATCCGACTGTTATTTCTTTTTTCTTCTCATTTTGATTTTTAATATCTATTTGGCCTTCTTATGGGGAAGCCTCTTTGCAAAAGCGTGAAGATCGAGGAATGAATTTCAATCATGAAAATTGTGTTGCATCAACCAAACTTCGTTCTGTCGTTTCAACTGATACATTTAATAATACCATCGGACGAGACATCTTTCGGCATTACTTTATTAATGTAAGATATTAATATTAATATGATACATATTAATATAAGATATTGCTTATCTCGTTGCTGTGAATTATACGTCTTTCTTAGCTTCCAAAAAAAGAGTTTACAATAGGAAGTGATATGGAGTAAATACTGTAGAAACTAAAGAGAGGCTGAAAAGAGCAGTGTTTCATGAAGAATTTAAGTAAGACAGAAATGTAGTTTCAAATACGTTTCGGAAGACAGGAGCTATAAAGAACTGTTGGTTTGTTAGCCGAATCTCCAATATACGACGAAATAAAATACGTTTGTTGGACGTGTAGATTAGATTTATGTCTGCAGTAGCAGACTTTCTAACCGATGTTTAAACAGAGGAAGCAACACTCTCACTGTATCAGATCATCTGCTATTTCATTGTTGCTGCACAATGGGCGCGTATTGTTGCGGAGAACGACTGAGTACGGTCCGTCAAGGCCTCCCGATGTAGTCTACATGAATACTGGACGAGCCCCAATTTATGAAAATGACTCTGAGTTGTGAACAAGGAGATCTTTCTAATTAAAACTCAAGTCGAATGCGAACGCACGTTGTGTTCGGTGATCGCGTTTGCAAGAGCACGAGAACACCAACCTAGATACAGTACGCGTAACTTATCAAACTTGTCGATGCAGGCATGTTACCACAGTTTGGTTTTGCTGATGCATCACGAACACGTGTGCACAAAACTCATGGCAATTCAGGTCTTGACAAATCAGAACAGAGTACTGGATTTATTATGATATGGAGACTAAAGACTGTCCCGGTGTTTTGGTTGCTTTTGTTAGCTCTTCGAGAAAATCTGAATATTGTATCGTCCAAGAAATCCGCAGCTCAGATCTCTCACACCCCAGATATGTTTTTCACGCATTATGAGCTCAGGAGGTCTAGAAGAGACTTTAACGCTGGAGACCATTGTCGCTTGGACATTGGTGCTGATGCTAAATCTTGTTCCAAACACAATTCATCTCTCATAAGTTGCACTTTGATACTCTTCAAAATTTTGTTTTAGGCAAAGTCGACGTCTTAGCTTTGCTCAAAATAGCCAGATATATGTATTTTTAAGGCTCAGTAAATATTTTTATAAAGTCCATAACGACTCACCGGAATAAAAGAAGTTCAGAAGCTATTTATATTGTATGTGATTAAAAGTTTTCAGTTGACTTTGGAAAATATTCTGCTTGCTTCATTAAATAAAAACGTCACCAAGATAGGGCCTTAAAAAGTGTTTTTAGACCAATATTAGGAAAATTACTATCGATTCTAATGTCGAGAATAGGTTGCATTTAGGTTGAATTTTTGTTTGGGATCTTCCCGCATTTCCTTTTGGCAAAGTAGATCAAGAAGCGGGCATGACTCATCCGCCGAGATAGCATCTCGTCGGCTCTTACTGGGTTACTCCCCCTCACTAAGCGCCGGGCACTCCGGTCACAGGTACCGAGTACTTCGGAAGCCAGTCGGAATACCGATGATGTTGAGAGGACGATCCTGCTGGGCGAGAATCTGTCCGAGTATCTAACTTTTGAACGAAACAATCATATATGCTGTAAAATCGTGACAAGAATAGGTTGATAGTTTTTGGGAACGTCGACAGTCTAATGTAGTACGAAATCAACTCAAAGAGTGCGTCCAGTTTGTAAGTGGGCAGTCAACAGAAAGTGCATACAGTTCCATTCGGCAGATATTTTCTCTAAGTCCGAATTCAATTTAAAAAAGCAATTTCTCAAGAGCTGCCAGATGATTTTTTTCCCAAAAATTATTATTTATTTACTATTCTTTCACGTGGCTTGGTAGTGAAACAAGCTTCTCCACTTAACCGCAAAATTAAAATAAGTATTTTAAAATTAAATCTCTCAAAGCTCAGATGGATTTTTTTACAAAGATTTATCATTTTAAATATCATTAATCTATCTCCAAAGGGCAGAAAAAAATGTGCCAAAACTCGAATCAGATCTCCTTTGGATAGCGTTTTAGGTCCACCGGATACCACGGCGAGAACTTTTCCTCAACAATGGTACCAGTGTATAAAATATCCCCTCTTTATTCATTAGCATGACAAGGATTCAATGAAAAATATTGGAGTCCAATATTCAAAAATGCAGCCGAAAACCCGCTGATTTCGTAATATCAGTCACGGCTCCCACTTTAAAAGGAGGTATATCTTGTGGGGGAGGAGCAAGATTGAATACAGTTTTGACAGGGCCATTGTTAGTCAACGCCTGGCCTGGGGGTACAGTGGTCATTGCTTTTTAAGACGATCCACTTTGCAAGAAAAATAAAAAAACGATCTCTTTCGGATAAACGGCGGATCAGAAGTCCTTTCTGTACCTATCATCTTTGTCCCCCGGTTATTTATGGCCGCTTAGCACTCTCGTCGGTCTCTTCCGTGAAATCCGTTATGACCAAGATGCCGGAGCCCAGCACCCACAAGGAAAAGTTGAAATGATAAGTAAATGCAAAGTTTCCCAATTCACCGTAAGGAGAATAAATTTCATGTAAAACATCGGATATTCTTACATACTACTAAATGTTTGCCAACAATAAAAGTTTTTAAATGTCTTTTTTTTACGGATTTGCTCCTTAAAGACGTTGATTAATTAACCATGTGACCCTTACCGCAGTTTGGGATTTCTCTTATTTCTCAAATGTATCTACGCTATTTCTTTTAAAATAACAGCAAGTTTTAAGCACATGGTTTAGACTTTTGCACATATAATGATATCCACCATCCTTCAATCTTTCACCGCACCATGAAAATCAGCGATGTAGCGATTACGTTAGATTAAATTAGAAAAGGTTAGGTGCCTTGTGTCTGGCTTTGATTCCACTCCGCTCGGTTGTCGCCAAACCTGACGCCGCTCACCTCTCAGTGGCAGTCACTGCCACCATAAAATAAGCATCAGGCTTGGAAACAAGTAGGCTAGCTTTGGTTACGTTTTTGCGTCTCGCTCCGCTCTTCGGTTAAAGGTGGAACACACGAGGTGCAAAATTCAACCATTGAAATTTACAGTTACGTGATCTGGTTTTGCAGAGAGGGTAACGATGAGTAAAGATTTACTTTTCGATTTCCTGTAATTGTCTGCGATTAGCGCGAAATATATCTCGATATAAAAACCTGATACACGCGCGAATCAAAGTACCGGTAGCTAGAAATGACTCATGCGTTGATATATAATGATTCATATTAAGCGTGTTCGGCGCGTGGTGCTTCCAAACAGGGCATTATTTTCCAGGAACAAGTTTCCGAGCTGATAATCAGCTTCCACACACGGGGCGCTGAATTCATGATTTCTTTCAAACACTAAATGGTGATGGATTTCAGCCTAAGGTGCTCAGTGGATGGTTTCAACGTCTTCCGCGATGATTCAAGCTTCAGAAAATTGATTTGTTGGAATTTCTTCCTTCCGCTCCGTTCGTTCCAAAAGGTTGGATGGGT
>Ga0058701_10005744_pt1 | contig 10368 bp, 9 predicted proteins | sample AgamicOrMae_FD_97039 | JGI IMG/M metagenome (GOLD analysis project Ga0058701, IMG submission 97039) | Agave microbial communities from Guanajuato, Mexico - Or.Ma.e | ecosystem: Host-associated > Plants > Phyllosphere > Phylloplane/Leaf | place: Guanajuato, Mexico | collected 2012-06-04 | reverse complement strand
TTACATATAGCTAGGGTAGGCAACCGCAACACACCCGTATGTTGGCGGTTGCAAGTGGGGCGGTTACTTTGTCTATGAAAGTGCGTAATGTGTCCAAGTTCTCAATTTTTCAAATATATATAGTCAGTCTGAAGGTATAAGCCCCTTACCAGCTCCAAAATATACGAGAATCTTACCCACAAAACCGTGTTCCCGGCCGTGCCCAGTGCCTACAAATGTAGGCACATTTGTAAACGTTAAATTTTGACCGTTTTAACTACTTATTTCCTAACAGAGATTGGGAGAATCTATTTTTGGTGTCTTACTAAGTAAAGAGCCAGGAATTACTGTATTTTTTGTTTTAAACATTTTTAACAATCTTTTGTTTTTAGCGGTTCAAAGGCGCGATTAAAATGCCGTGGGCAGCCTCGAAATATTCGTGATGGTTTCTTGGCTTGGAATCTGGCCGAATGGGTAACACCTCGCCAGCCACGGAGCCGCCTGAGAAGACATTTACCTGGCCTCAGATCTGACGGATTGCGCGTCAGTCGATTGACCCGGGAAGCTAAGTGGGGGCTTAACCACGGGTAGCTTTTTTATTTTTCAAGTTCATATATTAATGCTGTGTTATAGATAGTAAAGGAAACATGCCCACTGTTTATTGGTTTTCGATCGATTCTGGATGGGATGAAGCTGTAATCCAAACAAGATATGCCAGAGTTGGAAACAAAGAGTCAATACGTGACGAGATCGAATCAGTAAAGCAAAAGAACGATCGACAAAAAGCATCATCGAGCCTATTTCATTTGAAAAAGCGGCGTTGTGGGTGGAAGAACTAGATGTCTGTCTGCCCACCTGCCTGGGTGGATGGATGGAGCCCGACGTTCAGCTACCTCCTAGTGGTTGGCTCGCAAATGAAGAAAAAGATTGAATTAAAAAATCTCAAAATTAAAAGCAAAGAGCCGAAAAATGAGAGCAAAATCAAATATAGGCTCTTAAAAAGTGACCAAACCCCTCTAAAAATAATAGTATTTGGCATTTTTAGGTGTTGAGTGGTGCGATAATTTACATGCTGTTGTCCTCGTGTTCCTTAAAGGTAGAGACGTAAATTGGTATTAAAATGCACAGAAAATCATTTGAATGTGGAGAAAAAAAGTCATGAGTGGTCTCTGCCACGTACCTTACGCAACTTTTCCACACTAAGGCGTCTGGGGAGAAACATTTTTGGTTTTTGCGATGCATCCTATTAGGCTACATAGTCCGGGTGATATAATCAGGGTGACAATCCTGAGCTGGAACCGTTATAACTTACCCATCATAAATTCGGAAGATTAAATTTTACAAACCATCTCGATAAAAATGATCTTACAACCACAGTACATTATTAGACAACAAATCTTCTTTTGTAGCCGCACCCAAAATGTACTGCAGCATCCGACCGTTTCGTTGCTGTGACAAAAGAGCTTTTTTAAAACTTTCTAAAAAAAACTTTAAGTGACTACTCACACGCTGCTTTATTTAAAACGTGTTAGGTTGGTATCCGTGCGTTCAAGTCACCTCCCATTTAAAATGCATTACAGGTTGGTTTCCGTGCGTTCAAGACTCCTTTGTATTACCACAGGCCTGCGAATAGAACTGACCAAAAAAATCTGTCCGGATAACGAAATCCGTCTTTAAGGGTCGCTTTCTATACTTTTTGTCGCCAAGCCGAGCAGAGCACATTAGAGCGAAGCACAGGGCACGTGACCTAACCTAACGTGAGCAGGCAAGCGGAGCGATAGCAGAGAGACGCACAAGGCACGGGCCGTAAATCTTGATTTAACCAGCCGAACATTCACGGTCATATGTCGTTCATCCGCTAAATGTAATGAAGCATCAAACCTAGGCTAACTCATGAATTAGAAAATGTATCCTTGCAAAGCAACCGTGCAATAGCTTTGGATATCGTTAAAACCTTAAGAAAGTACGGAACGTTGTACAAATTTAAGAGGTATTGAGTAATTAGGATAACAGCGCCCCCTTAAGAGGATCATTGGAAGCACTTTAGATGAATAGGCCTCCCAACGCAACCTCGGAGCGACCTCGACATGCTAAAACAAGGGCCAGCTTGTGGTGATTAAGTTTGGGATTAAAGCTGGAAGAGTTCCCATTAGGAGGTGAACTTGGTAGGCCGTTAAAAGTTTCCGGACAATAGATTGGGCACTCACTTCGTACTGCCACCTAGCGGCAGCGACGACAAATGGTCGCGCCACATCTGTCATACAATTTGACCTTCTTTTTTATTAGATAATAGCTAACGAACAACATGATTTTGTCTCAGAAACTCAGATTGTGATCTCGCTGCCTCACTGAACTCTACAAGCCCGGCTGCTCGTTGGCAGCACGGGAGGGCGGCAAATGGTTGTATAAAAGACTTACAACCTTTGGTCGGCCGGCACCTAGAAGTACCACGACCATATGTACCTATTCGGTCGCGGGCGTTGTTCTAAACCTTACTTGTTTCAATTTTTTACCCTTGCGCTTCACTCCACCTGTTCCCTTTGACCCGTGTTCCCTCCATTCATTTGCAGCACTGCTCCCTGTTCCTTCTGTGCCGCCTCGCCGCCATCTCTTGTGTATCCCTTTCCTGTTAACAGACGCGATTTGTCTTCCTTTCGATACAAAGAGGGTACACTACAAATTCACTTACTATGATTCGCGAGCAGTATACCCTTGGGAAGGTAGGATCTTGTACCTTTTGTGTTCCACCCTGGTTTGATCTTACATTATATCTACGAACAGTAATTACATATAACCGCATGGATATGTTAACGTATGTGAAAATAACCTGACACTATTTTTTGAGAAGGGGCGTGCCACCGCTTCAATTGTTATATCTTATTTGGATGCTGTTCTTGGTGTCTAGTTTTTTACGTCTTCTTTAGCTTGTATTTGAGCCGTCAGTCGTGATGTTTGTTTGTGCTAAAACCGTTAACGACAAATTACTTGAATCGTGGGTAGGCTAACTTCACGCCTATCTATTAGGCCTAATGATATATTAAGATTGGGACCCTATTTCTTTCTTTTACGGGGCTTTTAAGTAGACATTGGTTGTATTGTACTAGTCTATTTTATTTTATTTATTTATTTTATTTTTATATGTTGTTTTTTAATGATGACGTTAGCAGAGAACAGATCGAATGCCTGGAAATAGTATGCGCTGATTCGTGCCGTTTAAATGCATTTGTGCGTGCAGCTCTATTAAAAAGTTTTGATCGGGTTTCCAAGAAAGTACTCGAACTTTACTTCTGTCAACCCAATCCTTCTTTCAATATCACAATATGTAGCCCTTGATTTGTGCCTCTCTGAGCAACCAATGCAAACCTTCGTGATATCTAACAAACACATTCTCTCCAGCAGTATGGGTAATTGCTTGAAGTTAGGCAAAGCTCAGCGTGAAACCAAGGTAGGCAAACTTCACGTCTACCTGTCCACAGCAATAAATGGGTCTTCAAAACAAAGGATTCTCAAAAAAAAAGAAAAAGAAAAGAAAAGAGAACAGCGGTTATAGTCTAACTCAGCTGACTCGTTCCGTACCAAAAGAAAGAAATGCACCCTAGATTTGTACACCCTATCTGGAGAAATTACACCGATGTTTTTTTCGGCCAAATGGACGTGTAAATTTTACTGACGTGAGCGTAATAAGGTCAAGCTTGCGTGGATAGTTGCTTCAGCTGACATTTTGCGATTATGGAATATCATAGAGCTCTAGTTTTTGTATCCGAAAGTCAAAAAGTAAAACCGAAGCGGTCCGAATGAAGGATATTCCAGCGCTTCCGACTAGTCAAGTTTATCGAAAAATTCAAAAGGCGTGTTAAAAATCTGAAAATTGAGAAAATTATCGCTTTCGTCAAGTATTTACACGAGCTGTTCTTCGTATTTTACTTTCACCTCAGTAAAAATTTAATTTTTACGTTAAATAATAATGAAGTTGCTGATTTGACTCACTTTTCTACAAAATTAGTCCGTTTTTAAAGTTTTTAAAAATAACGAAACGGTGGAAAGTCGTCAAACTTAATAAAGATTGATTGATTGATTGATTGATTGATTGATTGATTCGAATTACTCAAAATAACGCTCTGAGATCAATGGAGGCTACAGGGGTTGAACGCTAGTGTGTTTAAATAACTATTAAAAAAATCAATCGTTCCTAGTGTTTCATTAAGGCTTTGTAAACACGAAGATTTCATAAGCAATTCCAAGTGGAAACAAGGTGCAGTGTGTGAAGTTGAACTCGTTGAAAGGGTGAAGATTGCGAGTAACTTAACCCCTAGACCTTTTTTCGTAACTTGAACAATTCTGTTGCTACCGGAAAACAAGGAAGTGCTACGTACTGAATATTTTAAATGCCCGAAACTGACATTGTGAGTTAAATGTTTACGTCGCGTCGTGTATTTGGCTTCAGCACCCATACCGTTTTAGCTATGATATTCAAGGGTAACGATATTCACAAATAATTATGTATCGCACCTGGTTGAAGGTTTTTTTTTTGCGGAAGTTGTTTTTTGGGTAGGAATTAACAGAGCTAGCCACAGGTCGTTCAAGCGGATTCTTTACGCCCTACGCCACACGATACGATTTTGCGGACATAAGTTTTTATAAATTTTTGGTCAGCTCGACTTGGCGCCCGCGATGGTCCGGACTAAGCATGGGACTTGAAAAACCCTGCTCCGGTAACCCGCAAAATATTGCCTAGAAGATACTCCACGGAAACATTATCTTATTATGCTACGTTCCCACTGATTTATTCCGGCAAGTGCCCTCTGGAATTATTGAGGAGCATTTGTTGCCCATATTACTCAGAATCAAATTAATGTCAGAGGTACCCCACGAAAATGACAGTCATGTTACTTTGTATTCCGGCTGACTTGACCGAGCAAATGTTTCGCGGAAATGGTGAAGAGGAGTCTTCACGAATAATTAAGTTGAGGTCAAGGTGGATAGGAGATGTTCCACGAAAACATCGCCGTATTACAGCAAGTTTCATCCTACCTACCTCAACTTGGCTGGTGGTTTACGAAAATTAATTCTGAAGTACAAACAATATAGTAATTATGAAAACAAAAGTTTTCACAAAAAAATAATGAGTGTAGTTTCTTACACCTGAAAACCTTGGAATAACATTCTTTTTTTGGGGGGTCACTGAGCCATCTGTCGTACAGTAAGTCCCGCCGTAATTGACTTTTTATCTATGCATGAATTTCTGCTCTCAACTTCGCCTCAAGTATTTTTTTGTTTCCTTTTTTTTTCCTATGCCGATTTTGGTTTTTGATGCTAACTACACAGAACCCACCGCTTCAAGCGTATATCTGAAGTTCTACAGCGCACCAGTTCGCGCGTGTAAACAAAAAGTAAAAGAAAATAATTAAATGCCTTGTCTATTATGCAGCACAAATAATATTTCTTATTACTGTCGGAGCGAGCTTATGTGTTTCCCAACTGTATACGAACCCCCAAAAGACTATTAATTTAAGAAAGTTTACTCCTCATAAGTGCTCTTAGATTGTTTATAGTATTTTTTGTTAAAATCCCATTCACGCCTTTATTTTAATCCGCTTTGACTTATTTTTGTACAGCCTTTTATAGCCTTTGAAGTGCCATCAATGTTGTAAGCTTCATCAATATCTCCCCCTCCCCCCTGTAAGATATCCCAAAACACCCGAGGATCCTCCTCCATCCTTGCATTATTATTGAATGTTTTGCAACTGTAAATCTGAGTCCCCTTCACAAAAACGTACTATGAAATCATAATAAGCACAAACGTCGGGAATGATGGCACAAACAACCACGAATCAAACACAACCGACGGGGGTGGGGCAGGTTTTAGAGCACTCGAGTGAGAGCGAATCAACACTCGACATCTGGGCGGCACTAAGTGCTATCGATAACAAATCGGCATTATAAACTTGGCCATTAGGTTAGATAAACCTAGTAATGGGGATGGGTCTCGGGCCTTGTGTCACGCTCTGATGTCGCTCCGCTCTGCTTATTTCCGATGAAAAGTCGAGTTTCATAAGTGGAATATCCAATATTCGATTAAGGGAGCAGTAATTTAGCATGTAATAACTTTATAATAAGAGAACGCAATTTTTTATTCCAGAGATGGCGGTGCAATGAGAGGTGTTTGGAGTGAGCATCCATCTGAGAGGTGTACAGTGGCACCGGATCCTACTTCAGTCTACGTGATGAAACGCTACAAGGAAAGGCGAGCGCGCCAGGCGTGACGCCAAACGTAACGCCCGGCGTAGCGCCGAGTGCGCTACGCTGTGCCAGTCACGCCGGTCGCCCACGCAGCGTTGCGCTACCTTCCCTCACGTCGCGCCAAACTTTATTAAGGTGAGATATTTCTCAAAAATTACTCCCATCTGATTCCTAGACAAGGCACTCGTTTTACGTCTTTGTACACTTAAAGTACTGTACCTGGCTGAATTAGACATTTAACATTTGCCTCTGAAAAAGGGCATTCAATTCTTAATTATACGAAACAAGGGTGCGCACTAAACATGTTCGCAGTATGAATTTCGATGGTTTCCGTCAAGGATATGTACTAGCAGTCTCAAATGTATTGATCGCTCTAATTTTTTCAAACTCTTGTAACTTTGAAACGGAGGGAGATACGACAAGAAAGCTCAAACCAGATTGATAGCAGATCTCTTAAGGATCTAGCGATTTTATTCTGTGCTTCTCGGGCGTATCTCCCTCCGATTCAAAGTTACGCGAGTTTTAAAATATTGGAGCGGTTAATACATTTGGGACTGCTAGTACTAGCAGCGCTCGCTCTACTCATAACGCTGTAGCTCGCGGTCATTCAAAACGATGCATAACAGGCGACGGCGCGCAAATGCAGATACATCTTTATGCAGTCGCGTCGCAGTAAGCTACAGCGTTGTGAATAGAGCACGCGCAGATATTAATCAACTTCTTCACGGGAGCCATCGATCTGTTAGATTGCTACCTCTTTGTTGTGCATTACCAAGGAGTGCCATATTAATCAACCTTGTATTAAACCATTGTATAGAAGTGTCATTCGTAGCCACCATAGAACAGTTTCGTGCACGATCCTCATCAACTGGTAAGCTGTGAAGATAAGAGGTAATACAGGAGCGTGCAAAGACGTTTATTGAGGAGGTTGTTTGTGTTTCAGTGGCTAATCATCGCTCCTGATGGCTCTCCTGTACCGTTTCACGAAACTCCATGATCGCGCCGACTCGCACGTGTTCACGTTCGTCGTGACGCGCTCCGTGACGCGTGACCCGGAGAGAGATGTCACCTCCAAGGAGCTCACGTGCGGCTACCACAGATGGGCCATCACCTTCTCTCGCAACGACAAAGTCCTCGGCGCGTACCTCATCTGGCGGACGGCATGCGAGGGAGTGGCTGTCCAGCTCGACTTCACCTTCACGATACTCAACCGGGAACATTTCACTGTCAACGAAGTTTTCAACGGGAAATCGGTACGTGCAGCCTGTCAGCTGCTCGGCTAGGCAACCTGGGGCTGATAGCTCATTTCGGAGCAGACGTATGCTGTAAACATGGAGGTGTAGTTTTCCATCTTTTGTACTCTAACTTTGTCGGTTAGCCAAGCGGAGCAACAACAGAGCGAGGAACAAGATACATAGCCTAACCTAAGTTCACCAAGGTTAACTTTGACCTTTCACCTTTGAACTGCACAGTGCAGGCGTAGTTTTTACAGTGGGAGCGATGCAGAAAGAACAGTGAGATTGATACCGCTAGATGGCGCTGCAGCTTGGCTGTATCATAGCTTCCACTTGACGACGCTGGATGGCGCTGCAGGTCAGTGGCACGCTGCTCAGTGCAATCACAACCCGATTGCGTAGCATTCAGCGAAGCCCAGTGGAAGTTTGTTGCGCCTTTTAGCTTTGGCCAAGTGTTTTGGACCTTTTCGTAATCGTGTTCAGCGTAATTGTAAAATCGTAAGCCTGCCCCATGGTTCTTCATGCATCGCTTCCACTACATTTCCATAGCCCTCATCACTCATGCATTGATCTGTATGCTATCGATTATCATTATTCATAGAAAGAAGCAGCTCTAAATAATGAGGTTCCGACGGGCTTTCATCACGTAAGTGGGTTTACCGGGCGCAAATTTCCAGAATGTTTACTCTCGAGGACGCGAAGCCTCTGATGGATGGCGAGCTTTGCGAGGCGCACACCGATAGCGCTCTGCACATCGGCACTCTGTGTGTTGTTTCTTGCACCCGCGAAGAGAACTTTTTTACCGCGCCGGGCTTATCTTTAAAATAGAGACTTGAGGTAGATATATAGTCGACAACCTCTGACGTCCCAAGGCTGTCTGTCATTGGCGGGGCATAAAGGCTTATTGATAGGCCCTTTGATTGGTCAAGCTTCATGCTGGCCGTGCACTCGATGAGAGACTGTGATGTCAGAGGTTGTCGACTCTCTGCCTGGAGTCTCTCTACTTAAAAAGGCTCCGAGCCACGCGCGATTTGTTTCACAGGATTTCTCGAATGTTGTGATGATCATCAGATATTTGCAGAAGTGTGAGTAGTATCGTTGACGCTTCTTGGAAATACACTTCATTTGACAAGAGGTTTTGTTAGGTTAGGCTAGTGAGGTTAGGTTGGGCAATGTTAGGCAAGTCTAGAGGAGGTTAGGTTTTAATCATTTTGAAGCTCACAGGAAATGATTGTCATTCATATGATCTGGCTCTTGGGGCAGAACCTGCTCACGCAGATGGGCCGTCGGGCAGAACGCGTTCAGGGCAAAATGTACCCTACGAAAATAACTGATACCTGCAGAGAACTTCTCAGAGCCTTCATGCTTTGATTTCCGACAACTCTGAGAAGAGAACTTAACCGGAAATCAATAGGTCGCGACGTTGGGGTCTTAACAGGGCAACTGTGGTGGGGCGCGGCGTAACAACTTAGTGGCTAGGGTCCTATAGAGCTGATTTCACCTCCTTTAGAGAGGTCTTTCGGGATTTTCCTCAGCACTTTTCTGACCAGTTTTGACGTTTCTCTGATTTCGCACAAAAAGTTTTGGGCGCTGCGCAGAATGGAGGTGCCCTCCCTTTGGTAATCTCGCGAGGATCTCGAATGCTGCTTTAATTGGTTCTGGAAGTTGAGCGCTCGAGTTCCGACTAGCGATGGGCTGCTGTACCGATATTAATATTGGTTGTTGAAAAGATACCATCTCATCAGTAGTTTGAACTTCTGGCGCTCTCCCCGCTTTGAAGTATCGGCTTCGGCCGGATGGATAGATTTATAGGGAATGAATGGGAGCTTTTATGTTTTGCTTTTGTAATAATACAGGTACTGAACATGCAATTTTGTTGATACAGAGTATTTCTATTGAAATTGACATCTCAATGATGGTGTTCCACGTTGAGTCCTCTGAAACCTTTATTCAAAATGCGTTTTTATTATTTATTTTTGCTCCTTTTTTCCTTGACAAAGTTTGTACTCGAATTTTACTTAAGGTAGATAGGTAAAAGGAACCAGCGAACGTAGGCGACCGGAGTCGTTGGTTGCACACTTCTGCATTCCGGTTACCTACCCCGATGTTTCTTTTCTTCAATCCACGAGAGCTAGGGATATTGAAACTGTTGCCTGATGAAGTTTATGAAAAATTGTCTATGCTACCAACATCAAATCTTCTGCTGATTTGGTTCTAAGTATTATTTTTGCAAACGACTTAAAATAACATTCGGTAACGCTTATCCGTTTGCGTACATATTTTGATATTGTCTAGCACGCATTCTCGGTAGAAAATCGAGTAGGTGGTTTTAGTTAAAATAGGCCCATTCATCAGTTGAAGCACCAAACCAATATATTCTTTTTCGGCGGAAAACGTAAGGTAGTAAGAACGAACTCGGCCCGATCCGCTGACCGGGTAAATATAAAGTTGCTCTAAAACCCCCACAATAATTAGAGTGCGTTTAATATAGTTTATATTTTACTGTAGTTGCCCTGGAAATATTACGGTGCTTTTGGGGCAAGTTCGACAACTTCAAAATCACGCAAAACGCAAATTTTACCAAAATTGAGCAAAAACTTGAGCATCAAAAGATGTATTTTTCCCTGTTATTTCCACGGTGACCTCCTATTTTCTTTATCTGTATTTTTTTTTCTACGGATGAGGTTTGCCTAAATCTAGTTTTGGATAAAATCTCTCCATTAAATCCAATCCTAGAGATAAAAATCACATTTCAATTGAGCGTTCTCCGTAAAGCCCATGTATTTTTTCTGAATTTCAAATCCCTTCTGTTACCTCCAGGAAGCTAGCCCGCCCCAGGTTGAATGCCCCACCGCACCCCACCCCCTCTGATTGTGCTTTATTTGTGCTCTTTTGTGCTATAGTTATTAACATT
>Ga0058701_10005743_pt1 | contig 10368 bp, 9 predicted proteins | sample AgamicOrMae_FD_97039 | JGI IMG/M metagenome (GOLD analysis project Ga0058701, IMG submission 97039) | Agave microbial communities from Guanajuato, Mexico - Or.Ma.e | ecosystem: Host-associated > Plants > Phyllosphere > Phylloplane/Leaf | place: Guanajuato, Mexico | collected 2012-06-04 | reverse complement strand
GAATAAGCTAATTGATAATTTCGTCGACTTTTAAACAGTGCACAATTCAACTTCGACTGTTAACACTTAACTTCAGAAAGGCAAAAATTGCTTAGCAAGATAATTGCTTAATGAATCTTTTGTTTTGAAAAGACAATTCGCACTCAGAATTAGGCTATGTCAATAACAAGAACTGACAGGAACTAACGTATTTAACATATAAATGTTGAACATTTTTGAGTTATTGTTATTTAGTCACTACCAACATAGGCTCTATCGCAATCAAACTTAGTAAACATGAAACTAAGTTTCGTGAAAATCGGTTAGGAACACGGATGAAGGACGTAATGCATAAATTCGTTGCAGCGAAAGACTTACCGAAAAAACTTCCGACGTAGTATTTTAACTTCTCTTGAATAAGCATTTTCAAATGTATACTCCATTATGTGAGATATGGAAAAGTAATATACAAGACCAAACACACAGCACAGTGAATATAAACCGCTCTCGCGCCGAACTCATAATGTTCGTTACAGCATCGGTGGCTTGCCCGAAGTCCATCTCGACGCTGCTTTTCTATCGTCCCAAAAGGTATTGTCCGGTCCAGGTCGTGCAGCAAGGCGGTGGTCAATGTGTTTCCCCATAAGGCGGAGCCTTCCTGGACTCCGAACCGGAGAATACCTTTTGGGACGATAGCTCATACTGTAATAATAACATATCATTTGGGAAAGAAATGGCATCTATGCCCAGCAAGAAGCTGTTACACGAAAGTACCTGAACATTTTTCACATGTAGCATTGTGAATCCAGAAAACTCCATTTGATTCACTCTACGGCCCCACTGTATCCACAAATATCCTAAGGGTAATCAAATAAACCGGCTAATTTACGTATTTTGCTTAGTTTTCAAGTTGGGCCTTGGATAGACGATCCTATCGTTTGATTCGTCCGTAAGTTGTCCATAGTTCAGAGTGAAACGACGAATTGACTCAAAGAACTGTCCCTGTCTCACCCGCGTTAGGCATTCAGACACACACGCGCGTCATGCGAGCTGCCTAAGTAAGCAGTCTTGGTTCCAGAGTGAGCGCGGTCGGAAATAAACCATAAGGTTAGCTACCTCTCTATTCCCAATCCTACCAACGAAAGTAGAGTTTTTCACGACCTTGCCAACAAAAAAGCTTTCTCATTCTCATCTAGTATCCGGCGCTGCAGCGTGATTTACCTACCGCAATGTTGACAGCCCTGCTGGGGAGCTCCGGCCCTCCGAGCTGAGTAGGTTGGCACTATTTGAGGGCTTCTGCTAGTTCCATCTGCCAAGAAAGCGAAGGTGCGATAAGGGTGGCTGATTTATACGCGACAGGACGATTTTGCGAGTTGTAGCCAAGTTCGCAGGATTCGTTCGTGGAAGGACCTGTCGTAACGCGAGAGTGTCCTGGGCGGACGTTACGTCGACGTAACGTCCCAGAGGGCCAAAAGTTCTCATCCGAGAGCGTATGAGGGAAATCAACTGGGCGACCAGTTGGCTCGCAAAAACGGACGTTCCCTCGAGGATAAGCATAATAAGCATATGCGAGTTTTGCCACAAACTCAGTTATCGAGTTTGCGCTTTTATTTAGGGCGTTACCAAGTATCGACCGACGAAGGCTGATTAATTATGAGGGGCTGTTGAATGTGGTAAAGGAGCACACGGGGATGGCAGAGCATCTTTCTAGACATTTTCGGTACAATCGTCATCTCTAAGACAAGAGTTTCTCAGCTTGTAGGGCGACTTTCAAAAGTGTTGCCCTCCGCTAATTTAATTCCCAGGACAGTTTAAAACCTTTTAAGGTTCCGATTTTTTAATACTCATTGAGTAAAACCATGGAGGAACACACTCCTGGAGTTAGAAAATTTCCTACTCAGTTAGATGACGACTTTATAAATCTTATGCACTCCGTTCCAAAAAAAAAAAAAAAAAAAAAAAAACACTCAGGGCACAGTCAAGATACTACTCCAGGTGTGTGTTCATCCATCGCATAATCAATAAGTACCGGCAAACGCTCAAGGAAACACCCCTGTTATTATTCAGAGTTTGTAGGAAGGTCAGCCCTATTCACACGCTTATGTTAATAAAAAGGAGACTTCAACGCACGGAAACCAATCTAATTCATTTTAGATGGGAGATGACTTGAACGCACGGGGACCAACTTAAAACATTTTCAATGGTGCAGCATGTGAATAAACACTTCGATTTAGGAACCATCCATCAACTACCATATACAGTCTTTGAGGAAGAACGTGATTAAAAGTAATATTACCTCACGATGATAACGTCGATCTGAAAAGGGCGGGTGGCTGCAGCGACACCTCTTGACATTCCGATTTTCCGTCGATTTGAAACGTCTCCCCGTAAGTATACCCAATTTTCATCACTTGCAACCGAGTCGATATTGATTAAAGGCTGCGGAAATAGAAACGAGGCTAAACTGCAACCGTTATCCACTCCATCTTTGGCGGTTGTTTAGACTAGAGATCCTCTAGTTCAGCCGATTCAGCTCCCATGATCGTTTACATTTCTAGGGATTCACACGTCGGTGAAAGGATTTAAAGACTATTACTAATACGAAATAGCCAATCGATACACATAATCAAAAGCATGCTTTTTCCCCAGAAGTTGTATTTGTATACATGCAAAATGACAAACATGCAATCATGAAAAGAGTTTCGGTTGTATCTCTCCGTTATCTGATTGAAAAGGTCGACGATAGTGTCCGGATTTGATGGGGAGTTACAAGTCAAGCATTCTCACTTGATTATCCCTCTCAGTTGTAGGACTCGAGGTCCCTGGATTACTAACGTTGTATAGGATTACTACAGAGACTACTGTACGTAGAGTACGTACGGCTTCGGTGAAATCACGCCATTGTTAGTGAAGCCGCGGAGTCAATAACCTTCAAAGTAAAGCAAAGATCCACAACTCCATCCCGGTTGAAAACTCTTCATAGATACGTCACTTTTTAGAGTCAAACAAAAATCAACCACTGATTATCTCCGTGCAGAACAAGGAAAAAAGCAAAGGATTGTTGCGCATCCAGTGAAATACGTTTTCAAAGCTTTGCTATTTTGATGCACATTTTACGAGTCCCTCGTGAGACATAAAAAATTCGTGTCACGGGTACTAGAAACTGACGAACGTTGTTCCAAGAACGCTCATAACCTACGCACGTACCAAAACTTGGTACTTGTTCCAGGATCTCTTAAATTTGCCTAAATTTCAAGGTCTCCTGTATACGATCACTTAGTTTCCTTGGTGCGCGAAAGCCGTATGCTTTACCATATTCTAAGCACTTTAGCACTTCCTGATTGGACAAAAGCGTTCCCTCCACCATAGATTTTAATTCGATAAGATTGGATACTTAATTTAGAATAATTTCAGTCAGATTTCAGTTCCCTTTAATCAAGTCATCCCAGTAAGTACAGGCCGCTAAGAAATTTCAGAGTTCGAAAGTAAAAGAGGTGCGGATTGATCCGTCTTCCGCAGGTTTTTGAGAAGACAGTACTTTTGAGACCAACAGGACATGCACCAGGTTTTCATGCAAATCAGCCATACGTTTAACCTCACTCAACCAACATAATATTTTATTGTATTCATTAGTCACAAAAATCAACAATATACAATAGAGAAACCCACAGGTCGCATACGACAATATCAGACAAGACTTTATAACAAAGTACAAGAAACGAAAATATCCTATAACGCTGCAAACATGTACAAGTGCATTTCATTCCTTGACCACCAGGTTCTGTATCAACACGCTTGATTTGCACCACAAAAAAATTAACTAAAAAACGGACACATAAAAATAGAACAACAAAAGTTAAAATATATTTCATGGATATATATGTACATCTATATGTAAAATCGAAGATTTTAAGAAATCTTTAGAAATCACAGACTTGAATCAAGTCCGAGAGATCTTCGAGTAAGCGGTAAAAGCCATAACGATATCCGTTTCACAGATTAACTATCAGTGCATGGCATAATCCCCGATCGGGATGCCAATAATACTTCTTCCATAATAACTTAACGGTACGGCACTAGGCTACATCGTTTGACGGAGATAATTGATCGAAGTTTATTTCCGAGATAGACAGCCACAGAAAGGCTCTTGCAAGAGAGATTCTTTAGTAAAAAGTATGGATGGACAAATATTCCTAAGCGAAGTACATAACCTGCCTTAAAGTAGCCTCAACAAGATCCAAATGCACACTAGAATGTTAATGACACAGCCCACATATTGTTTTAAAAAAAACGCCAATACGTTTGACTCCCGCCTTGGAAACCTCGGTGAGCCCAGCATGCATCCATCAGGACCCATTACGTCTACGCCGTCGCCCCCAATTCATTGACTAGAAGGTTTCAAAGCGAGCGGCGATTGAGGAATCTTTCAAGAGCTACTTTGACACTCCTAAGTCGCAGCCACTTTGTGCTAAATCATGTGCTGCCGATCGGCGAGACTGAGCAAATACGTTCCACAAGTCCAACTACAGAAGTAATTTAGTGCTTACGTGGCGGGGCGGCACACGGGCCCCTGTAGACTACGTGTCTTCCGATGGAGCAGAGCCGGGTTTGGACGAGTCCACGATGATGCCCATCGAGTGCATCACGTCCCGGAAGGTCGCCAAAGTCTTCCGCAAGGTCAGACAGAAGCCCTTCGACGCGGGGATCAGGGGGAACTCGGGCAGGACAATATCTGCGAACACACAGAAACTGCGTCATTACAAGTGCGTTTTGGACTTCTGCGAACCGATACGGCCTAGAACAGAAGTCCTCCACCGATTCTAAAGCATTATCAGCTCAACTCAAAACCGTATACATGGTACTAGCAGTCAGAAAAGTATTGACCGCTCCAGTTCCTGTAAACCTCCTTAACTTTGAAACGGAGAGATACGCCAGAAAATCACGAAATAATATCGCTAGATCTTCGAGAGATCTATCAGTAATGCCTTTTCTTACCGTGTTGCGACATTTCCCGGAAAGTGGTTGGTGTGGTGGGTGATAGCGGGTGGCTGTTGTTATAGCGTTCTGAAACCTCCAACCACGATTCTAATCTCGCCGAAAACCTGCGACGAAAAAACCCACACAGATCACTCAAAACTTCACTGACACAAGCCAACAGAGTGCTTTTCTCAACCAACCTTTGAGCGTGTTTCTGGAAATGCTGCTTAATTTCTTCTTGGAAAGCAGGCGGTGGGTACTGGACCAATTTTGACATTGCCTGAACCAGTTTCAAAACCACCATTTCATTGTACATCCTCGAATTTTCGCGGCCTTGCTGACTGCCCTTCTGCTTCTCGTAACCGGCTTCGTTAAAGTAGGGTTCGCTAACTAAGATGAGTCCCTGAATGGAAACTATGACTTGGAGAAGATTGGAGCCGACAGTCCAGACTTCGGTGCCTTTGCCGCTCCACGTCCCCAGTAAGCTGACGCACACTTTGCCGTCCTCGTAGAGGTTAGGGTTTAGACGATCGCTACAATAACTAATGTAATGGCAAAGAGGGGGCTCGTTGGGATAGTTGGCAGAGAGTTGAAAGTCGAAGAAAAAAAGGCCGTCTTCGTAGGGGGTCTTCTCCGGACCCCGTATCATCACAGAGTAAAGATCCTGTAACAAAAGAGACACACGAAATCTAACCTAATGCACATAGTTGAAGGTCGTTTCTCCTAGCGACAAAACATTTATAATACGTCGACATCTGAGAAATCAACCTTAAATATTCACAGAAACTTATATTCTAATAGATAATGCGATCGCTTCAAATGAAGCTGTACTTGTTGAAAATGCTGTTTCAAAACTGTACTACTGGCAATTTATGACCATGGGAATTGGTACAGTCTTGAACGAACACTTTCAACTAGTACAGTTTCATTTGAAGCCATCGAATTATTAGACCAAGGAGCTTACCATCCGATCTTCGAATCCTTTGACCCAAATTCCAGTGGGGAGCGACGATCTCAATAATTTGATTTCCTTTCTGACAGTGCGGTAGAAGTTCTGGTGATCGGCTGGCTGGAATATCGTCAACTTAAACTTATGACTGTTTGGAGCAGAATCCTCGATGGCGAAACCTGGAGGACGCCAAAAGTACAAATGAGTAGAGAACATTGTAAAGATGATTAAAGAAAATTTTAAACATGAGTAAAGAATATTTTTATTAACAAAAAATTAGTAAAAGCCTTATAAAGATACAGAATAATAAGAAAACGATTAAAGAAGAAATAGTATTAAGGGGTGTTACACAATGATAAAAAGGAAATTCTCCGATTTTTAAAGGTCCATAAATTTGTAGACCCAAGATTTTCTCGAAAGAGAAAATTCATGAACTGATTACTTTTTCTGACCAATGAATCAGTCTAAATCACTTGAGCTCAAGTTAGCCTGGGTTTGCAACATTTTTGGGAGAGGACTCGCGATTCAAACAGTTCCAGTAGCGCCACTTGCGACAGCCGACGAACGATTGAAATCGATAACTAATCGAAAGGACGCATTGAGGAGACACGACTTTCAAGTTCCTCTTTTCCGTCGTATTTACATTTTAATTGTATTTCCAAAAACAGTTTCAAATACACACCGTTTTAGACGCAAATTTGTCGAAAAGTAAATCTAGCTCAAATTAAATCAGCTTTGCAACAACGCTAAGGTTAATCCAGACTCCAAAAGCAAATATTAATTTAATGTCGACAGAAAACGTTTTGAAGTGTGTAGGATGAAATTCCCGGTATCGCACCATCGGAAATTGATTTCCGGTGGTGAGATATTACCCGATTCCCCAGGTTTTCCCCAGCACCCATCGATAATATTCCAGTAAACAAAGCCACACTTACCGCCTTCACCCTCCGTGGCCAGAAGGGGCGTACTGGGTTCCTCTTCCGGCGCGGCAGGGATGACTCCTTCCTTCGGACTCTCCACCGTCTCTGCCTTCATGTCGACGTCACTTGACAAAGGCACTGCAACGGAAATCGTGGATAGAAATCGTACGAAAGGTTCGCTTCCGGTTGCTGAGATACTTACCAGCAGGACTCGGTTCAGTGGGTGCAACGTTGCTGGCCACAGGCTCCTCTTCTTTGTTGCTGTTAGGCGAGAGTGAATTGGCGGCATCGCTTAGAGTCATGTTCAGCTGCGTGCCGCCGAACCTGAAATACGATAATCAGTAAAATCACTGATGGAGTGATCAGTAACCGGCACACGGTCAGTAAAAAGCGTTCAGACCACCTCACACGGCACGAGATTCGCGACGAGACGCCGAAATAATGTTCCCGAAGCGTTCATCGATCGAAGGGTTACGCAAAGTCCGATTTTGTATACGATCTCGGTTCAGGATGTTTGGTCAAGCGTTCAAACTCCGAGCTCGTATGAAAAAGCTACGGAGACCGAGTATCACCGTCTCGAAGCAGTTCTCTTTCCATGTGAGGTGAACCTTACTGAGAATACAGTATTCAACCCGTTTCACCTTAAACTCAACATTATACTTAATTATGATGCCTGTATCATATTGATGATAACAAGTACCTCGATTGTAATAAACTACGTTTTCAAAATCCCTAGCTGAAGAAAGCCTTGGTTAGCAATAAATTTTGCTACCATTACCAATGTTTGGTTCATGCCCAGTTTAAGTTAATTTCGGATTGCACCATACCATGACTACACTGCACGATATCATATGTTCACCTACCTAGATTTGCAATATGCCGCCTAACTTAACCTAGGTTTGCAATAGCCGGCCTAATTAGCCTATCTACATTGGTAAAAATACCCAATACTACGATGAAACCAAATCTGTCCATTCTCGACACACTTCATTGCTCAATTTTTCAGATAAATAAATAAACCTGCATTTTGATAAATACAGCATTACTTCGGTAAGCTGCACATGGTCGCCAACTCTGTTCCTCACCTCCGAGTAACTTCGCCGTGGGCCTTCACTAACTGAGCCTTAATCAGGGAACACAACCGAACACAAACAGCCGAATTGCTACAGGCTGCGGGGTCGGAAGGCGCCGTCGGGGTGCTGGAGGAGGCGGGGGGCGAGGAGACGGTCACGTTCGGGGGCAGCGTCTCCGTAGGCGGCGCGGTGGCAGAGGGCGGCGTGGTGGCCAGGGGCGGCGTGGCGGGCGGCGACGCCGGCGCAGGGGGCCGCTGCTGAGGCCCGTTCGCCTGGGGGCTGCCGCCCCCCAGGTCCATGCTGAACACAACGTCGTCCCCGCTGAGCAGCTCGCAAATCACGCTTCCGAATTTACCTGGAAAACACGAAAGAGTTGTAGCAGCCTCCTGGGGATCGCCCGCCCGAACAAATAGCCTTTTCACAAAATTAAATTGTCGAATGACCTCGGGTCACGACCAATGCAGGGAGTATTTGCCATGGACTAGGGTCGTCCGAGTATTCGAAACAGTGAACTTGATTCACTCAACTGCCGAAATGTACACAGAATGAGAACGCGACTTTCACTTTGCGGCTATAAGCTGAAAGTTTTCCGAACCATTACATGGTTGTCACAAAATTAGAACTTTGAAATTTCTTGACTTTTTCCCAAATCGGAAAAAATAAGAAAAAGCATATAAAAAATGCTTCTTTCCCGGAGGACCGCGCGGTAGTCCACCAGAATTAGAAATGTTGATGAATTTCCCATTTAAATTCTACGAATCTCACAAAGTTCTTTTTTACTTCGAACAACTGCTCTCGTCTCGCTCATAATGATTAATGATTAAACACGCAAAAACCAAAGCAGTCGCACCGCTCTAAAAGAGAACAGGTAAAAAGGTGCTCTGAACCACCCTGCATACAGTAATGCACCGGTAAAGTGCGTGCTAAGTCGTCCAAGAAAGCAACTTCGCTTTCCAAAGCAGGTAAGAGCAGAGGGGACAAAGACCAATAACATTTATCTCCTCGTCCCCTACCGTCTAGCCGGCATCCAAATACGTAAGCCATATTCTGACCCTTGGCCAGAGAAACCCAGTAAGGCTTAAGATCGGGTAACATTCCTATATCCAGGAAGTCAACAACGGGTTTTAGGTTAACTTTTATTTTTAAGAACGTCAACACTCCTCCCATTCTTTCCTCTCCTTATGCATGTATCGAAATGATGAAATAGAAAGGTATCAAACAAGACAAGGCTCTATCCCTGGAGGATGATAACAGACTACATCTAATTCAATGCAACCCACCTAAAATTGAGGACATTCTTCTGGCGAGTTTCCTGGTGGAGCCCGAGGCCATGGCACAGGCCGCCGCCGCGGACACTCGTCTCTCCAGCACCGCAAGGCTCTCGGTGAGGAACTCTCCCGAGGCGAAACTCGGATCCGTCACGTTGTCCCGCTCCGGACGGCGGGGCTCTGGCCTCCGGGGCTCCGGGCTCTCCGGCTCGTCGAGATCCACCAGGTCGTCCAACGGCGGCGCGATCACTGGCGCCGACGTCGCCCCCTCCCCGTCCGCCTGGTTAAACCTCAGCCTGAGCACGTAGGTCTTGCCCGTCTCACACTCGCCAATGTCACTAGGATTCACTTTAATCTCCTCTAGCACGCGCCCGTTCGTAGTCCGCACTTCGTCAACTTTAGAGTCCTTCTTCTCGTTATTACACACGTCCTTGTCGGCGCTGGACCGGAACAGGGACTTCTGGAACAGCTGCAGGATCTGCTGGAACACTTTCACGGTCGAGCTGCTCTCGGAGAACTTGTCGAGGAAGTTGGCGGGGCTCTTGGGGGAGGCGGGTTGGACGCACTGGGACTGGACGAGCTCGCTGATCTGCTCGGCCATGAGCATCGCGAGCCGGAACTCGGGGTAGTGCTCGAGCTCGGCCTCCGAAAGGGTGTCGGCGAGCGGCGCGACGTCCATGGCGGGCGCGAAGTCGCACGGCTGGAACAGGCGGCTCACCTGGTCGGCGACCCGCTGCGCCACGTTGGCTCGCCCGCGCTCGCGCACCCGCTCCAGAAGGCCCTCGAAGTGGCTCTCGTGGAAGAACGACGTGCCCATCAACTTATCCAAATACCTAAAATGCGACATGACATTCCTTTACAATGGCGCTCAATAATTTCTCTCTCAGAACAGGTATCCTAAATATCGAAGTTGAAGAAGTCCTAAAATTGATAATGTATGATACGGTATTCCGAGGACTCGTGACCAGTCAAAATTTGTAGGTCGTGGCTATTCGCCCGTCGGCGAAATTACATGGAGAGAACGCACGTAAAGCATTTTAAATGAAAGGTGACTTGAACGCACGGAACCCAACCTAATACATTTTATATGGGGTTGGTGGGCGAATAGCCACTTCCAAATTTGTATCCATGTTATAGCGCGTTCAATGGAAATCACACGTTGTTATCTTCACAGTGTAAAAATAAAACGAAATCCCCCGACT
>Ga0058701_10005742_pt1 | contig 10370 bp, 9 predicted proteins | sample AgamicOrMae_FD_97039 | JGI IMG/M metagenome (GOLD analysis project Ga0058701, IMG submission 97039) | Agave microbial communities from Guanajuato, Mexico - Or.Ma.e | ecosystem: Host-associated > Plants > Phyllosphere > Phylloplane/Leaf | place: Guanajuato, Mexico | collected 2012-06-04 | reverse complement strand
CGGCCCGCGTCTTGCACCGCTGGACCCCCGGCGGTGAGTTTCCCCTCCGCCCCCTCCTAAGGCACCCGCCCGCCCGTGCCCTCCACGCCCCTCCACGCCCCTCCACGCCCCTCCACGCCCGCTTCGCTTATGCGCAATAGCATACTCCTTGCCACAAAAAAACTCACTTTTTTGTTAAATATGACTAGTTGTTCGAATGACCCATAGTCTCTTGAAGAACGATTTTTTTTTGTTTCGTGGTGAACCGCTGCGCCCCTGGAATGCTCGCAAAGTATTAATTTCTTTCAAAAATTCGCGAGCGTTTAGTTCGTATTTCTTTGAAAATAAATTTTCGGACAGGTTTAATTCTTGCTTCAGACAGACGTGAGGTTGCATTCTTGAGATGAAATACACAAGTCATGGACAAATTAGCGTCGGGAAATCAAACCAACTGGGTAATACTTGGAATTCGCCTCATCTTTCTTTCCCTTTCAAGCAGTTTTAATCTATTTTTTGTTTTCAGATCGAGGCAATGGCGCTTTCGGCGGGAGCGTCAAAGTCGCTGGGGACTTGCGAACATCGTTGCCTTGTGACAGCCCCCAGAAAACTTTTCTGCGCGGATTCAGAAAGACTCGTGGAATTAAATCCACAGCTCACATTTTGGATGTACCTTGCGGTAGGTTTTGTTACAAATCCGCGACGATGTAGGAAAACTCCCGCAAAGTTAGCGTATTATTAACATTTAGATTTGTGGAAATAGCTATTTATCACCAAAAATCAGCGGATTTTTAGGATGCAGTGGACTTTTCACCCTGAATGTATTAAAGTTTTAAACTGCGCGGAGACTTGAGCGCGCGTTGCTGATTCGTGCGTGGGTTTTGTTGCGCAGGTTCGAGTGTTCGTAGGAATCATCGGCAGCACCGCCTTCGCGATGTTTGAAGGAGCCGTGATTGCGATTTTAAGGGAACACAAGGCAGACTACGGCCTGCAACGTATTTATGCGTCCGTTGGTAGCATGATTAGCTCACCGTTATCAGGAATCATGATTGACTACGCAAGTAGAGGGAAAGGATACAAGGATTTCAGGTAAGACCCGCAGCCTCCTTGCAACTCCTCCTGTCTGAGCTCCTCTCCTATCCCTCCAATTCGGGGGAAAAAACTGATCCTATTGTTACCAGGATTGATCCTTACTTTGCTGTAACTCAATTAATTTTCAGAGCGGAATTCTTTAAGTTACTGGAAATCGACCCGGCCTTGCTCGCGCTACCTCTTACTGAAATGAATTTGTTTCCAGGCCTGCATTTTACCTCTACGCCGCTTTGAAAATCATCAGTGGTATTCTCATGTTAACGATAAATCTCGAGTTCAAGGCTCCTGCACATAATGTGATACACGATGTCATGAGCGCATTACGCAACGTCGAAATGGTGGCTCTCTTCATAGTATGCTTACTTCTAGGTAAACACGCACCGCAAATCGCCGAACGCAGACGAAAGACGGACACCCTAACTGTTTCGCTTTTCTTCCCCAGGTACTGCGTGGGGTTACATCGAGAGTTTCCTGTTCTGGCTCCTCCAGGACTTAGACGCTTCAGGATCCTTAATGGGATTAACCATCACTGTGGGTGGAATAGCGGGTATTCCGCTTCTGGTTATGAGTGGCCCAATCATACAAAAACTGGGCCACGCTAATGTCCTTTTTGTAGGATTTATATTTTACGCCGTTCGGCTTTTAGGTGAGTTATCGGAGACTTGCGAGTGTGTAAGGGATATCGGATGAGTTTCATTGTGTGCTCTCGCTCTTCTGCGCAGGTTATTCATTGATATATAATCCTTGGCTGTGTTTGATATTCGAGGCTATGGAGTCCTTAACCTCGTCGTTAGCTACTACGGCGGCTGTGACGTACGCAGCTGCGTTATCTACTAGTTCTACTGATACAAGTATTCAAGGCCTCATCGGAGGGCTCTACTACGGAGTAGGTAAGTTTTCCAACGAAACTACTCGCACTAAAATGGGAAAGAGGAAAGTGTTCGACAATGTCACTGTTCGACAATGTCGTCTGTGACGTGCACATTGCACATCGACCTGACGAACAGTTTCCCTGTCGAAAACTTTCCTCGTTACGTGTATCGTAAATTCGTCGTTTGAAACATTGCTTGAGTAGCCAACCTGCTCGCGACTACGCCCTAAATCGGATGATGTGGTTTGTCGACAGGGAAGGGCTCTGGAAGTCTCATCGGCGGCTACCTCATGAAAGCCGTGGGGACTCGAGCGACGTACCGCATCTTCGCCGCGGCGACGCTCGTGGCGGGAATCATTTACGCCCTTTTCAACCACTTCTACTTCCGGCGTCGCGCGAGTACGCGGCGAGACATCACCAAAACTTACCCCGACGACAAGGAGGATGAAGTCAAGAAGAAGGAAAAAGACTTGGAAGCCAGCAAGGTGACCACAGCTTCATAGATACTTCTCACTGGTGACGGACTTTCTTGCATTTTTCTGTAACCCGCACTATTTCCAATCGGTACGTGCTATCGCTAACACTTTCTTTGCTTTTCCTTTCACGGCTGTTGTCGTGGTGATAGGCAACACTGCCAACACACATGTAAGGAGTGTTGCCTAACCTTTCTTGTTCTGCTGTTCCGGTGTTGTAGAGTTTGCTTACTTCTCCCCCTGTTTTTCTTATTTATTTTTACCGGGGGATAATATTTCCCTAGTTTAAGAGTAACTCCCCGGTAGAAATCCCCTTAGGCAGGATTACCTCCCTGGTTGGGCAGGGAGTTAATCTTACGGTAGGGAAATATATCTCCCAGTAAAATACCCTTGGGACCTCTCTATCCAACTGGGGGGAGGGGTTGTCCAGGGCAGGATTATTGAAACCTCTGGTCTTTGTGTGAAGGTGGAGCAAGTTACCCAATCGAAGGAGTGTTGGTGTCCGCCATCCGATAACATAAACTCAGTTCTCGTGAAAAATGGCAAAAATGCGGAGACGAAGTGTCTGCCTAGTCGCACCAGCGACACGATATCCGGCTACGGATCGGTCAATTCCGACGGCGCGGAGATGAACTCGACTCTCGGTGCTCCGTCGCTCCGAAGGAGACAATCGAGTGATCGGACGTCATCGAGCAACTCACACGAACCGACCCACGGGGGTGGCAACCCCGCTTTTGTGGACGACGAGGGGAAATCCGCGAAAGCCTAAAACGCAGATTTCTTTCAGCCGACTTAGGCCCTCTGATACAACCAGAATGCTGGCTAACATTTTATTTTTGGAAAGGGGCGATAGAAGGAAACAGTGTGCGAGTGCGCTGTGCCTTACCATGCAGCGGACGAACTGAATGTCCCTTGCGCAGGTTCGAGAGCGGGCGGAGGACAACATATCCAAATGGAAACTATCTGATTGACTTCGCGTATTTTTCCCTCCGTAATTCATGAAGTTCCTCGTGTGTTATGACACCGCTTTCAGAGAATCTGTCATTCTTAGCATGTGATGGACAATTTTTTATGTTTTCCTTGCCCTCGAAAATGATGTTGTCCGAAATACGTTTCCCGTGCTCTCCCGTCCTATTTCACCCCCTCCGCTCCATATTACCTCCTCTCTCCATTATTTTAAACACCAAACTTAGGATGAACGTCCGTTGATTGTTGCATGTGTCTTAAGTGCTTGTTGGATTTGAAAATACTGATTCAAGGCTTCCAAAAAATCGTTGAGTTAGGTACCGGTATAATCCAAAAACCAATAAACGCGTTTTCGGAAGACGTGGCGCGGTGGAATTTCAGGGATTTCTCACCGACGTCAAAAGGCTGCTGACCAAAACCACGTGTAATAGCAAAATTTGAACGTACCGGTATTTTTATAGCACGACATTTTTGATACTAGATGTGAAGTAGCTCAATGATTAAGTCGTTAACTCGTGGCTTTAACTGCGTGGTGTTGTGAGGAGCCTATTCTATTTTCACGAGAGAAAATTTTTTAACTGTCAAATGCTCTTTAAAACGGCTATTTTTTAAATTGAAATTTTAAATTTGATCTTTTACAAATAGGACGCTCTATTTTCCGATGCCTATTATTTTATTTTACGTTTGAAGTTTTACATTCAGTATTATAGTGATGGAACCTAATATATTGTTTTAGTCAATGACTGTATTTATAATGTGCAACTTGAGTTGTTATTGACAAATTATAAATATTTATTGTTGTTGTGATATAGACACGGTACTGTCTGTGAAGTTAGCGAAGAAGTTACGTTTTGATAGCAGTACAATTTTACTGAAGAATCTCGTATCCGGACACATTTTAAGACGGCAAACTGTTTTTACAGCTACACCTCGTGTTTAAGGGCTAACATAACGAGGCTGTCAATTTCTAACGTTGTTTTATGTGAATCTGTGAGATCCTAAGTCCCCGTTAGATGTACCTCAGTTTGTGGTGAATAGCGTTATTGAAGCCCGTGGTGGAATGGATATGAATGCCAATTTCATGTGATGCATTTAATGTGATTGCATGACGAATAAAACACGTAAAAAAGATAATTGGGTGAATGTCTCTTGTATGCAACTCGCCTTGCACGCCCGTAATGGGGGTTGCCTACCCTTGCACGGTTTCCATTACGTTTTTACAATAGCATACTTTGGAATTACTCTTTGCGATTTCGCTCCGTGTAAGCCTTCCTATTCGCATCAAGGTTCATGAAATATATCAGTGTATTCTCAATAACCATATCACGCTCAGATCTCCCACGAAAGGTATGCTTTCCCCCCTGAATATTCTCTCAGTTTTCTGAAAATAAGCGGACGCGGACACCCTGAAAAAATACTGACGTGAGGAATTCCTATTATAAAGAAATGCTCACAGCAATTATGACAAAATATTTATTACTTCAAAAGGAAATTCTTGAAACTTATACCAAGGTAAATCATACTTGAACGTTCATAACAATTTAAATATTTCTTCACGAAAATAGATCGAGGAATCATGTAGGCTGACAATACATATCACTCTGGGGTATCGGTATAATCGTAAATGGGGAGAGAGGTCAATGGACTCGATGACTGACAGAGGAAACGAGAGTTCGAAGCAAATGCTTCTGCTCCGATGTGAGATGCGGCCAGAGGTCGGACTCGACCACGCAAAGAGCCGATGCGTCTTGTGATTGGCACGCCAACACCAGTGATTGGAGTAAAAGCGATAACTCTTCGCTGAGGAGATCACCTGCCGACATATAAGTAAAATCAATCAGATTCAACCGAAAATCGCCAGGACATGCGAAACGTGGTTTCGATGTGCCATATCTTGACAGCACCATGAGAAAGGGACACTCCACAGACAACTCAAACTTTTAAGCATGGAGGGAAAAAAAATCAAGTGGGGAAAGATATTCTGCATAATTTTCTAGTTACCTGAGGCCCTGAATTCACCCCATGTGTATCTTTCAAGTAGCTCTGATAGCATTTGAGGTAGTCTATGCGGGGTCGGTTGAAGGAGCAGCAGAAGTAGTAGCTGTGTAACTTCGCACCTGAAATGTAAAAATTATTTAAGGATATAAACAGACACCTTAGGTTTGATCTCAAAATTTAAATGATACCAACCTATGCATAATATCTGCATAAACTCCTGAGGGTGGCTGTGGCCCGTAATTTAATGCTTTAGATGCCATTTCAGTAAATAATAGCAAGGCACCATCATAGTCACCTGAATGAGAAGGAAGTAATATTGCAATTAAAAAAATATCTTTAGAAAAAATGGCCAAATACATGAGTAATGCCCTCTCACCTATCTCAATTTTGGTTGATGCAAGTAAACCCAAAGCTTCTAGCCTGCCAAGTGGGCTCAGTCGCTGGAGGTCTGCTGCTCGCTTGAACTGTGTCTGGGCTTGACAGGCACATTTTTTTCTTAGCTTATTTCCTAGCTCCAGAGCAATTGCAGCTGATTGAGGAACACCTAATAAACCTTGTTTCTCTAACCGTAGTCCAGCTTGACTGTAGCAGTGGACACCAGACTACAAGGAAGCATTAAGGAAGCTGGTTAAGCAAAATAAAAAAAAACATGTGTTGTTTAGAGCTCCTCTACAAACCTGGAAATGTTCTTCTCCTAAACTAGAACAGCCAAAGACCGCTTCATTTGACTCAGCTTGAAAATACTGTTTTCCTGCTCTTAGTAGGGCAGCTGTCTCTTCATTAGAATGACCAACTTCACTCTCACATCGAGCCAATGTCTGCCAGCACATACCAGCATACTGAGGCAGGTTTTGGGCCTCACTGTGCAGGGCTAGTGATGCTGGAAAAAAAAAAGTTGTTATAAAAGTTGTCAAGAAAAACCAGGTTTAAAGAGGTCAGATCTAAAATGGATACAGTTGAACTTTGTTGACTGACACAACTTACTGTACTGATCACAGGCTTCCTGTATGTTAGGCTTTCTCAGGAAACCCCTCCTGTAAGTAGGAAAAGATGTCAATCGAGAGAAGACTGGGTATTTCAACACTACATTTTCTGACAAAGACAAGATCAGAAATTGAAAAATCAAATGAAAAGATTTTACTGACACAAAGGAAGTGGATAAGAAAATCTAAAGGTAGTTTCAATCACGCCCACTCGCTGACACAACGAAAAAGGGAAGAAAATTTCTTGAAATAGGTTAGAAGATATTTTAACACTTTACTAACTTTTTAAGTTTGTTGGATATGGACAAATATCTTGATAAAACATGATTTGGTGCTGCCTCGCTCATTCCGCAGCACTGTCACATCAAAGGCGCGATAAAATATCCGGAGTACGTTGTTTTTGACTAACTGTTGACATTTCGACGTCTACAATAAAAAAGTACTGCGGTGTAGATAATCAATTTTCTGCGTAGTGCTTATTACTACTCATAGTGAAAATAATCGCCTCCCAGTCTGCTCCGTGCTTCAGCCTCTAGTGAGCCTAAAGGCTCACTAGCGGCCTCTGGTGGCCGGCCGCCGAACGTGGTCCGCACTTGCTGGTGTAAATAGTTATTTTATCTAATTTTTTTCACCATATTTTGGCGTTCTAATATTATAATATAGTGTAATATATTTTCTTATAATATAATTTAAATACGAAAACTGTGCAAATAGCATAAAATGGACAGAGTTCTATTTGCACCTGGTGCAAATAACCCTTACGAATCTCGCCCGAGCGATGTCTGACCATGAGACTAGGCTGGACTAGGCTCATGGTCTGACCGTCAGCCAACTGCGACGCGCCACGGCTGCAAAAACAACAGCGGATTATTGGGAATCGGAAAAGGTGATCGGCGACACCGGCAGTCGCCCGATTTTGTGTTATAAGTCTTAAAAAATGGCAATCTCAAACCGAGGTTGTCTGTCAGTTGTATCGTTGTTCTTATTATGTTTAGCAGCAAGATGTAGTACCAGTGGAATTGGTGGCAACACCTTGGTACTGTTAGATAACCTAGCCATCAAGGAATCACATTCCATCTTTTTTAAGTCCTTGCAAGGTAAGTTCTGTTCTTGCAACCCCACTTTTTTTGTGCTTAAATTTTTATTTATATTTCACTTTTACGAACAACTGCTAAGCGCCTTGATTGCGCAGATTGGTGTACCCTAACCTATGCGTCTACCGGTCACAAGACCGTCTCCAATATTTATTCTTCCATCTTGCGAGTTTCCTTAATTCTCACCCCTGTATTTATTTGCAATGATGTGTCAGTGACCCATATTTCATTCTCTGGTTGAATCTTTCCCAACTTTTTATTTAAGGAACCCTGAAATTTGTATCTGTCAATGTAGATAGCTCCTACATTGTCCTCTTTAATAGAAATGTTTATTTTTGTTTGTCAGATCGCGGCTATGCGTTAACATATAAATCTGCAGATGACACTAAGTTATCTCTATTCAAGTACGGCAAGCCACTGTATACCCACCTCATCATCTTTGCACCTTCAGTAGAGGACTTTGGAGGCTCGATCAGCCTGGAAGTTATCACAGAATTCATTGATGGCGGTGGTAAGTAATTTTTAATTCTATCTCTGATGTGATAAGTGAGCTTATGTCTAATGCTGTATGGAAATGATTTCAGGTAATGTCTTGGTCGCTGGAAGCGCTAATATGGGAGACATGCTGAGGGAGCTAGCATCTGAATGTGGTTTTGAAGTGGATGAAGATGGATCAGCTGTCATTGATCATCATAATTATGATATCAGCGACAAAGGAAAGCACACCAAAATTGTCGCAGATCCTGCAAATCTCATTGATGCACCAGTCATTGTTGGACCCAAGAATGTTGGTCCTCTCTTGTACGAAGGCACAGGCATTGTTGTTGACAAAGATAACCGCCTTGTTCTCACATTATTGCGTGGAGACATTACTGCATATTCACACAATCCTGACCAGAAAATAGAACAGGTATGTATCTTGGAACAAACTAAAACTTGAAGCAGATCACAAAGCAAGTGTATTTTGTGATAAGGACCCACTTTACACCAAATGAATATCTCTTCCAGTACCCACATGCTGTCGGCAAGAACACTGTCCTGATTGCCGCGCTGCAAGCCCGCAACAATGCCCGGGTAGTTTTCTCTGGGTCCCTGTATTTCTTCTCAGATGCAGCCTTTACCTCTCCTGTTCAGAAAGCAAGTGTAAGTAGTTTTGTATCTTTATTTTCGTATTCTTGTGAGCTCCGGTACCGACTTGATTTTAACTTTACGCGGTTTCACTTTCAGGATAAGAAGAAGTACGACGTTTCCGGGAATGAGCAAGTGGCCACCGCTATCAGTAAATGGGTTTTCCATGAAAGCGGCGTTCTCCGAGTTTCTTCAATCGCTCATCACAAAGCCGGAGAGAAAGAGGCACCTGCGAGCTACACAATTATGGAGGATGTGGTAAGTTCTGCAAATAAAATTTTCTGCTTTCTGCAATCAACTTGAGCGTCTTGCACTAATCTCAAGCCTAATTTTAAATGACCTTGTATTTTTTTAGGTGTACGAAACTACAATCGAACAACGACACGGCGTACACTGGAAACCGTACGTTACGGACGACGTACAATTGGAGTTCGTAAGAATTGATCCCTTCGTCAGAACAACCCTGCAAGCCAAGAACAACGGTAAATACGAAGCCAAGTTCAAGATCCCTGATGTATACGGAGTTTACCAGTTCAAAGTGGAATACAACCGTGTTGGTTACACAAGACTTTACAACACCACTCAGGTGAGTTTCATAAATATTTGTAAAATGAAATTAAAAATCCGGCAACTTGAACATTTAAGGTGACCTTTGTGGTTGCATTTCTTATGTTATGTTGGATGTTTTCAGGTGTCAGTCCGTCCGTTGGAACACACCCAGTACGAGCGTTTTATCCTGAGCGCTTACCCGTATTACACGAGCGCCTTCAGTATGATGATTGGCGTGTTTCTTTTCAGCATTGTGTTCTTGCACTATAAAGACGATTCTACAAAAGCAAAGGCTGAATAATGGAACGAATTTTCTTCCGTTATGTAAATTTTGTATAAAGTTTTCATACTTGTTTTATTTTTCACCAGCTGAAATGTTGTTCTTGTCAGTAAATTTAGGCAATAAAAAGAGTTCTAAATCCACGACAGGTTCTTATTTTTGTAATTTTGCCTACTCAAGATCAATAGGCGGAGAAAATCGATGGAATTATTTCCGATTTTACGTTTTCGTCTGATTTTCTGTTCTTTTGGGGATCTAGTTTGCTCCGGAAGGAGTTGCCCCTCTCAACTAATATCCGCGCAATTAAATAGGCCAACAGATTTGTGTAAATACTCGAACTTTCATAGTGAAGCCTTTTTACAAGTGTAAAATGAAATTCAAATGCTTTGGTAGCTGTCCCCAGGCGCTAATTATCAAAAGGGTCATCCAACCCAAGAAAACGGTGAAAAAATTTCAACAGTAACGAAGACCCGATAAATATTCCGTAGTCTACTGGTAGACAAAAGTGAGGGGAACCGGTGACTCGGCCACAAACAGTTCTTGAACTCGTCCGAAATTTGTAAAGATCGAAACTTCGGAACTCAAGCTTAAAAATCAACATAAAAAAGGGTGTTGCTATTGACCCGACATGCATTAATAATAGGGAGACTTGAACGCACGTAACCAACCAAATGCATTTTCAATGGGGCAGTCAGGTCAATAGATACTCAAAGAGATAATAAAAAAAATAAATGGTTACATATCATACTTTAACTGCTGTCCTACTCCGTGTGATCAGCAAATTTAAAACTAGACGACCTTGGCGGGTAAACTCCCATGAAACACCCGATATGTGTGTACCATGTAAAATGCAGTACCATACCGGCACCTATCAATGTTGGTACACTTGTTTTGTGCAAGACAAGCCGAACACCGAGAAAAGATATTTGCACTGCGTAGGCGGAGTGCAAATAACCCGGT
>Ga0058701_10005741_pt1 | contig 10370 bp, 4 predicted proteins | sample AgamicOrMae_FD_97039 | JGI IMG/M metagenome (GOLD analysis project Ga0058701, IMG submission 97039) | Agave microbial communities from Guanajuato, Mexico - Or.Ma.e | ecosystem: Host-associated > Plants > Phyllosphere > Phylloplane/Leaf | place: Guanajuato, Mexico | collected 2012-06-04 | reverse complement strand
GGTTTGTATAACGGTTACGACATTTGGCGTTTGCGACTTCTCTCGTTTTGCGGTTACGGATTGGCGCTTGCGGCGTTGGCGCTTGTGCTTTTTGGCGCTTATGACAGCTACCCGTTTGGCGGTTACGGATTGGCGCTTGCGGCGCTGGCGCTTGTGATTTTTGGCGCTTATGACAGCTACCCCGTTGGGATTATGTACCTGCATGGTTTTCAAGTCAAAGGTGAAGACCGCCTTGTTGGGATTGAGCATGACTGATCTGTGCAGACTGATGCCTGAGTGGGTCGAGGTGGTCATGGACTGCAAAGGCGCCCACGGCACGGCGCACGGGGCGGAGGAGTTGTCTGCAGTCGTCGACGAATTGTGGGAGACGCCTCCTGTGGCGGTGTTGAAACTCGTGGTGTTGAAGCTGGTGGTGTTGGTGGACTTGAGGCTGCGCGACGGCGGCGAGCGGTCACGGTCGCCCGCCCCGGACGCGTCCTGCGCCGCCAGGAACGTCGCTGCGGACCATTTCAGAGCGCTTAAATCGGGACAGTGCGCCGAAAACGAGCCGCGGCTGCGACCGGCTGAGTACCGGCAGCCTAGCAGACCGTCTCCTGCAAACGTAAAGAGCATTCAACCCATAAGAAAAAAAAAGGGAATGGAAACTTTTCTGACGCTTGAGATTGTATATTTAGCCCCCTCTAAAATTGGATGTATAGCCATAACGATATAGCTGGAAATAGTATGACTACCAGTTCCAGTTTTAGTGAATTTCACAAGAGTTTAATTACTAGGTAATATGGCACTGCAGAAGCTTTTTGTACGATTGGGGCACAATAGAGGCTACATTACCTGTATAAAGAAGAGATATTTTAGGCATGGAAACTTGGAAATAGACAAATGAATATACTGTTTTCCAAATATTGAGGGCATATGATAGAACCTTTTCAACCCGGAAAATCGTGAAACGTGTGAGAAATAAGACTTCTTCAGAAGCGTGTCTTTAAATTGAATAGAAACCTTCCAGCACTAAAAATTGTGAAATAGGTTTTTTTATTGGTCTGCAAGTTTTTCCTTGGCCTCAACATTCATTAATTGATTTTTTCCCCCCCTGAAATGATGAAAATACAGGGTGTGAGGTGTTGGTAACAGATTTCTAGACAGAAACCTTAGGGAGCCTTGCTCCATTGAGGTTCAAAGCCATAAATTAAAAAAAAAAAAGTGTCTTTAACAGGCAGAAATAGTATAGTATAGCACTCACCATGAGCCATAGTCTTAATCTTGTAGTGCTCACAAATTGAGGACTAATAAGTGTATGAGAGCAAAATAAATTGGCATGTATAGTTTCTAGTTATTCAAGATGCTTCTGAATAGTACTACACTATATGTGATGACAGTTTTATGCCTGCAATAATTCCACTTCCCAACATAGGTCTTTGTTTCATCAGTTACTCCTAATCCTGGCATTGAAACTGCAATAACACTCTAATATTTCTTCATACCTCGTAATCGGTCCATGGGAAGTGTTTTCCTTAGAGGGAATTTGGGTTGCAAATTTGCAGCATGGTGTAAGAGTCTTCTCCTTGGTGAATTATTGAGGATGCAAGGCAAACTTTGGTTGTGCTCAAAGGACCCATTACTAAGGTGTTTTCCAAAGCGCTCTGACAAACGCAAGCGTCCAGGGGTTTTTGATCTTGGAGATTGAAGGCTCCTGAAATAGTTAATTTATTATTAGTTCTCAAAAAAAAATTAATTACAATTTTTCATGCAAATGACAATCAACTTCTTACCTTGGGATAGGAGAGAGGAGGCAAGTAAGCGAACTGGGATTTTTACACCACTGAATCTGAAACATTCATAAGACCCAATGAAAAATTCTTCTCACCTTGTAAAGAAATTAATTATTAATTCTGATGAAAATATAGACAGGGTTAGATAATAGTGATAGAAACTAGTGAGAAAGACATTTAGAAAACTTACATCATTGTCATTGATTACATTTTTAGCGCAGCTGATGTTCCTTGGTGACTGTTGGTTATGTGGCCTGAACAAAAACATTACATTGGCATTGAAAGGGCAATGAGCGACATGATATAAGGTTCACTGAATTACTTGTGATACCAGAGAAATGGGTTTCTAACTAAACTTCTAGCTAAACTAAAGTTTAGCAAATTTCAAAATGATTTTTCGACAGAAGACTCTCTCTTTGTAAAAACTTTTACGCTGGTCAGTAAAATGTCACACAAAACGGTCCAGCTATTAGACGAGTTAAATACATAAGCATTTCTAGGTATCAGATACAACTGTTATATCCAAACGAAAATTAGAATGCGGATACTATTCTTGCTCCGAAAAATCGGGACAGGTGACAAGCGACTCACAGCTTACTACAAAAACAGGGTAAAAATTTCAAAAGGGAAATCCTGGGAGATGATTAGTTCACCGAATGTTTTCTTACGATCCGTCATAATTCCTTAATAGCTCCAAACAGTACGATACCCACGGAAAATGTCAAAGAGGTTAGTTTACTTGTTTTCTGTTATTTGAAGTAAAACTACGATTAGACGATGATTCAAACCAAAAAAATTTGAGAACAATATAAAATTGAGTGATTCCGAGTGCAAAATTATTCGTACAATACCCGCAAATGAATTATTGTTTATTCCTTTCCCAGAGTGCGAGGTTAGAATGCACGGCACCCCTCCATCCTAGACAATTTAATCGATACAATCTGAGCGCAGTCGCGCAGAGGTGAATCTGGGCGCTCAAAATAAGTTTAAAGTTCTTTGAAAGAGCTTGTACGAAATTTATCATGCTGGCAATGATTGACAATGTCGTGTTTGACAGTGAGCTCCACGCAGTGACCACTGAAACCGGTCATCCCTTAAACCACCCCCAAACAGCTTTTCTAACATAAAAATGATTGAGATCTCAAAAACAAAATATGGATGAAGAAATTCAACTTGCCTGATTCCGTTCTCTTCCATTTTAATCATAAAAATTAGTACGAACTTTGCCAACAATTAAAATGGCGCCAAAAGATTTATCAGAATCTTCAAACAAAAACTTTTCGCGTCTTGATTCTGCTTAACATTTATTTTTAGCAACTTTGGCGACTTGAGTCATTGCATTAAACTTTCACCAAACTGATAACTTAAAACTTGATATTTAACGATGAGGTTGCGGCCAAGCGCAAGGGTAAAGATGCACCTGCCCCCAAGATTATCTCCTGTCTCGCTCTCGCAGGTATAAACTGTATAAACATCGTCTGCTTCGGGTTACCGGTTTGTCCGGCGTCCGGCCGGCGCGGCGGCCACGAAACAGACGAGGACGGACAAGGGCGACAAGGGTCGGTCTCTCGACAGAACCCGTATGTCAGTCTTTGGTCAACTAGCTGGAACTTACCTTGCCAATTACACTCGATGCTCCCGTCGAGATTTCATTTCACTTCACACACACTTCATGAAAATGGATTAATTTTTCCAGAAACAGAAATTTTAAGTACCGTTTTAGTCGCTTCTCAAGCGTTCAAGTAGTTGCACCGTTGGAAGAAAAAATGACCACTTTAAGATACCAAAGTTCTCTGCGAAATCACCGATTACTCCTACAGCAATTTGATACAAAATCGTTTTTAACTGATAAGTTAATTAGCCCACTGTTATCAAAGAAAATTCACACCCAATGGCATCAGTTCAGGGAATTTTTTGGATGGACGTGGAATGATGAAAGAATTATCTCGTTTTAAAAAGACTTTCCGTTTTATTATCAAGTGGTTTCAGATTTCGTATTGACACGCCAGGCCTTCGACCCAGCGAGGGTTACCTTATATGACTGAAGGGAACCCAATGCACAGAGTCTACATGGATAATTCTTATGCTGAGGGTGTTTCATCTTAAAATTTAAACATAAAAAACACTCTTTATTCTCAAAATATAAGGCGCTTTACTATGAGATTACATCGATTCTATAAAATGAAAGAGGAGTCTTTGACGTTGACAAGTTCGACGTACGCGTGGGGTTTCACTTACGAAACTTTCAAGTGACCCATATTCACCACTGCCGGTTAAAGACTTGAGCGGAATTCACGGCCGATGAGAATCAGCACGCCGTCAGTTTGCCTTTTGACTGGTTGACGTTGCGATTCTCAGGCCGCGGTTCGCGGGGAAGTCCTCTACTGACGCTGGTTCGTATCGGTCTAAGAGCATATCAGGAGATGCTGTCATTGTGCGGTTCAGTCTGGACCAACTAGCACAAGTTTGGAAGTCTTGACGAGTTGTTCAGTTCTACTTTGGAAAAATATTTGACACACAACCCCAAACCCAAACATGTCCGTGAGTCAGATAAGTTGCCACCCTGCCCTCGCGGCCCCGTACCCACTCCATCGGGTACCCGTTCGGTAGCGATTGGAAAAGGATTTGCCTTGATAAATAGTTTTGGCAGTGCTTTTAACAGACAGATTCACAATATGAGAGCGACAGGACGCGTCTTAAGGACTCGTCCTTGAAAAGCAATTCAGCTTCCAGAAAAAGTAGAAATCAAACTAAAACCGCTCGTCATCCAGTATCTCTTGACACAAAAAATTCATTTTTGGCCTTGTACAGCCGACCTGTATGGGTTTCGATCCCGAAGAGTGCCTCGAACGATCTCCGAGATTAGCCGAGGTGGAAGATAGCAAGTTGCTGCTTACCACGGTCTATCACATGAACGAGTATTCGGCTATGAAGAAATTGCACACTTGCGACAGCCGACAGGGAAGTCGGCGAACAAGAGCGGTACCGTACTTCGTTGAACAAGACTCTTTCAGCTCGCTCAACAGTGCCACCTTGACAGCTGGGGTACAAAACCGCTTCCGATTTCAGCATCCATGCGTCTCTCGAGAAAGCCATTAACCCAGTTTTGATATGCTAAACGTATTTCTCCCTGCGCCCGCAGCATCGTTCCAGCGCAGACGTCACTAGGCCAAGATGTCTGGACCGGACGGGGCGGGGTCCTCCACAACAAAGGCCTCAAACCGCACACATACGATTATCAACACAAAGTCTAAACAAAATTAACTTAACATGCAGCGACATCTATCGATCACATTCTGCATTATTACATGGACTGTATACGTCAAACAAAAATAAATTAAAAAAACCGCCTACGCTTGATCTACACTCAACAATACGATATTTCCTGCATCTACTTAGCTCATTTCGGTCCTCGTCATAATAAGTCAAAAATTTTAACAGAATATAAAGCTATTAAAAATACGTTCGTCCTTGCTCCCTCCTCCTTCCCCTGCCCTGCCGCATCACTCTACCAGCCTACGCTTGCTGTGCTTGCTTGGCCGCTGTGCGTGCAACCTCCAGTCGGACACTCAATGTCGGACACTTTGACATCGTTCAGAAAGATGGTCTGGCCAGTTGGATTGGTTGGGACTAGGCGGTGCGGGAAAACCGTAGGAAAATAAAAACTTTACGGCGAGTAGCGTTCTCTTTTCTTTGCTTTACTGGATGCAGCACGAGTTCTTGTGCCCATTCTTCAGTTTCAGTCGCGACTTGGGACGATACTTTTCCAGGAATGCTAGTTGTTTGGCGTTAATGGCCCCACGCCGCTTCCTGCAAACAGAGCAACACATCTCATTAGTTTTTTTTTTGTTTTTGTTTTTTTTCAAAGGGTTGCATTTTCCACCTCTTGCGCCTCGCCTTACGTCGCCAAGCCAATCGTATCGAACGGAGCAAGGCACAAGGCCATTGGCTTAAACCAAGACTAAGTATCGCAAAAATAACCATATAAATACGTTTGATACAAATTACGTGAGAAATATGTGAATTAAAAGATCAGTCTCCAACAGTCTCGTTTCAAGAGACTCTCTGTCTAAGTACAATTACACGGGCAATCTAAATTTTAAAAATAAATAAAATAAATGATTTTTTTTTTTTTACCAAAAAGTAGACTGAACTTCCGAAACTATTTGGAAAACAAAAACGTCTTCAGTATAAAAAGCTACATATTATTACCGCAATTCCCTTATTTGCACTTCTTTGGGACGACCCATTCGAGGATGCATATTTTTACAACCTACACTAAATCACATCAGCATATTTCGTGGAATGAGTCAAATTCGAGAAAAACAAGTTCAACTGAAAAGGTACTGTAGTTTACCTAACAGCTCTAGGATCGCAATAATGACTTTTTGGCGCGAAAACAGATTTTTCATCCTCGTCGGCGCGCAAATTTGTCATACTCACTGGCGTATCATTTCGACGGCGTCCTCGTACTTCATGCCCAGCTCGATGAGGGCCAGCGCCACCAGGACCGGCGCCCTGCCAAGGCCCGCGACGCAGTGGACCGCCACGCACGCGTCGGGGGTATCCTTGAACCGCCGCCGCAGGAGGTTGAACCACTCCTCGATCACCTGGAGCCAAATCAGAGACATAAGATCAACTTCCGGTCTGGGTTGGCGCGCCCCGCGGCGTCGCCCGCCATCTTGGAAACCACTTACGTCATTCGGGGGCGAGGTTCCGTCGTCGTACGCCAGGTCTGTCACGTTGATACCTTCGGTTCGGAGCTCCTCGATTTTGTATGTGGGCTCGCATACACGTACCACGTCGCGAACCTTATGTTTCTTCAGTTCCTGGAATCAGACGAAGCACATAATCAGCACACACGCTAACACTAAATCCCAATGAGTGATGCCCAAAGAATTTAGAGTAGAGTATCACTTGGAATCCGATTTTTGGCACTAAGTCGACTTTTTAGGAAAGGCTCAAAATTTACGGGGCGCTTGTAGGGGAGGCATTTTTTTATGCGTTCCTGCATTGAGCGCTAACGGTGGAAGTAAAGATTTTCATAGTTTCGCAGTTGTGGTTAGGTTACCGCGTCGACACCCTATTGGGATTAAATGGATTCACAAGCTACAGTATAGTCTTCCGAACGCGTAAACCGCAAAGCTTGTCATGAGACCCATTTAAAAACTGCGTTTAAAAATAAAACAAAAAGTCTCGACCTAAAAATTTTAAAATTAGGCCAAGTTTCGTTGCAAATGCTACAATCTTCTTTTACAGCCTAGGATATCGCTCCGAACACTGCGGTTAAGAAAAAAATCAGAATATTTTTGATTAGGAAGAGGCTTTGTGCAGTATTTTTATACTAATTTGCGTCTCGGTTTTCCTGAGGTTTAAAGGATGCACCGTCTGGTTTAAAGACGGAAAAGTTAAAATACGATCGAGAGGAAATATTTTTAAAGCTTTTAACTCCCCCCCCATTTCGGACCTTACTCCTTTATCAACTGTCACATTTCGCTGGTTTCAGTGCACATCAAAGGTCAAGTTGGAGAGAAATTTGCGGCAGAAAAATCACTGAGCTTGCGAAAAATTTCATCGAAAATCACTAGCACTCGGAACTTCACTCGTATTCACGTCCAAATTCCCTCGTATCAGTAAAGAATTTTTTTTTAAATAATTCTACGGCATTTTCTAGTGTTTCACCCTAGTTTGATATTTCATAACGATTTGAAGAACAACGTCACGTAAATTAGTTCCACCCCGGTCACGTGCCTCGCTTCGCAACCGCTTAGCTTGGCAGCTACTGAGCCTGATGCCGCTTACTTAGCGAAGTGCCGCCGAAAAGCATCAATAGGCTTGGCAACCGTTACGTGAGGTAGGCTCAGTTATTACGTGCTCACTCAGTAACTCGCCCTTATCGACCAAAGGTGGAACAACGAGGAGTCGAAAATACCAACTCTGAAATTTACGGCGAAGTTGATAGATCTGGATGAATCGCGCGATCACACGAAATGTTTTTTAAGAGTGCGCCTTAGTAATAAGTGAGGAGTGTGCTCGTAGAATCGCGACGGCAATGTCACACAAGGGCATTGCTTTCATCGGCTTTGAGACAAACCCAAACTCGGTCGCCCGTACAGTACACTGCTTCACAATGACTTTATTCAAACGCGCGCGACGTTTCTAATAATATTCGCACTTACAAGTTAATTACGTTAAGTGCTCCGGAATATCCTTAACTCGGACAAACTTTCCAAAGGCGGTGACGTCAGCCGTTGTGATTCGTCATTGATTTCTAGAAATTGATTCGTGTCAAGTTACTGCTCTGAGAATGTGTGCTCTTTTCCAAGCGCGGCTCTTCATCAGAGAGCGGCTCTTCATCAGAGAGCGGATCAGCTCAGAGAGCGCGGCTTTCCTACGCCAAAACATGACGCGATACCAAGAAAAATGGCGAAAGGCTCCTGAGAGTTTACAGAGATAACTACCGGTTTTCAGGTAGATAACAGACGAGAAAAACAGAGGGAATCTACTTTTAAGCTTCTTGTCTAATGTAATCAAACCAGTACTCAAGAAAAGGCAAAAGAATAAAGTGAAGAAAGAAAGAGAAAAGGTGCTGTGTTGGGCCTAAAGCACAAACATGATGTTCGTCGTAAATATTTCATCCCGCCCTAAACTCATTGACTTAATAGCGCAAAATCTTCTAAAATTACACCGATGTTCTACGACACTGAGACGTCGTACCCTACTTAACAAGAATTTCCTGGATAACTTAAACCTAAAAAAAACGAATAGTGCTTTCGCTAGATCGTTAAATTTCATGGAACAAATATGAAACCGGCCCCAGTTTCGTTCACAACATAAATTCTTTTTTTTCCCCTATGGCATGTGAAGTAGGTAAGATTTCTTCCCGCAGTTATTCTGAACCGCATATGAAGGCTTATTTAGATACTTCATAACATACCAGCCCTGCGGTTCATCTACGATTTACAAACACGCCAAAGATGATCAACTAATTCCGAGAAACTGTACAAACTTTTATTTCTTGGAAACAAAAGATAGTGACACCATTTCGTTTTCCGTGGGGTGACGCAAGTACTCTACCAAGTATCGTATGTCTGATACGAGTATTAATATCAAAAGAATAAAAAAACTTTTTGTCACGGTCCGGAGTCCGACGTCACAGGATACCTTCAAGCCTAAACAAACATTTAAATGCGTACTTGAAACGGCGCCAAAATTTAAATCTCCGTGACTTGTATACGAGTCGGCCGTCAAAGGAGACTCAGTACCGTGACCTCTCGTACAGCTGACACCAAAAGTATGCCGGACCTATCAGAGAAAATGCTCATTTTCTAAGAAGCAAAACTTTTGATTACGACTGTATGTGGGTCGTTTTGAAGTATTTACGTCCTCACAAACTAGATTTTCCATGAAAGATACTTAGACAAACGCATTTATACTAGGACTTTATTGGGGGTTCATTTGCCTCCGTTTTTCAACATGGTCATGTTCCCAGAGGCATGGAATTCATTGACCATAAAGAACTCGATGAAGAAACGAAAGATGGCTGTTTCTGTAAGTGCTGTTAAACAAATGGAATGCGCAGTTTTCGGTTAGTTTTCGAGATGTACCAATTGCATAAACAAATGTAATCGAGAGTTTCCCATTAATATGGATGTTTCACTTTAAAATGAGAATCTTAAATGCAGATGCAACAAAAGTAAAATCACTGATCTGAACAGAACCAGTTCTATTATGCACTAAATTTCATACAACGTTAATAATTTTTATGTGCTCATTTTAAAAACGATATGATGAAATTCAGCGAATATTTGGACTGAAATTTTTTATTTGACTTTGGTTGCATCTGAATATAAAATTCCGTTTTCGGCGTGTTCTTCAACACATCAAAAACTAACCAAAGTCCCGTTTTTTTAATCCTACAAAAGCTACCCAAAAATACACTTATTACCATTTATTAACCCACTACCGCTTAGCGATGCTGTTCAGAAACAGAAAAAAAATTGAGGATCTTTTCAGTTCAGTATTGTCACAATTTAAAAAATATCACCCCATTGAAAACCCAAAATGTATTAATTTGGGCATTTTCGAACCTTAAAATTTCGTATTTTAATGGAAAAATCCTTCCACTTTCTCTAAGGCTAAGTTTCACTTCAAATAGTTTGGGCTATTGTGGGTGAAACCAGCCCGAAAACGGGTACCAAAAAGAGGCACTTCTGTCAAGAGAGAACAAGATGCAGCTGCACTTAAACCAAGTGTCTTCGAGGGGGTCAAGACTTTCATTCCGACTGTACTCTGTAGCCGTTATGAGAACACATATTACCGGTTGATGTTTGGTACTAAATATAGTGCAAAGAACATCCGTTTGAGAAAATGCGCGCTTTTTCGAACGCAGAACCGTCGGAGCCGCACCTGTCCACGAGCGCGCCGGGGCGACGTCAACCGGGAGGAGGGCCGGGGGGGGGCCGGGGGGGGGGGGGGGGGGGCCCGGGGGGGGCCCGCCCGGGGGGGGGTGGCCCCCCCCGGGGCCCCCCCCCCCGCCCCAAAATTTAATATTAAACCTTTAAAGGGGACAGTTTAAGAGTTTTGGTGGCGCCCCGAAAG
>Ga0058701_10005740_pt1 | contig 10371 bp, 4 predicted proteins | sample AgamicOrMae_FD_97039 | JGI IMG/M metagenome (GOLD analysis project Ga0058701, IMG submission 97039) | Agave microbial communities from Guanajuato, Mexico - Or.Ma.e | ecosystem: Host-associated > Plants > Phyllosphere > Phylloplane/Leaf | place: Guanajuato, Mexico | collected 2012-06-04 | reverse complement strand
CGTGTCGTGATATCCGATTTTTTTCGCATGTATTGTCATAGCGGGCCAAACTTTTGGTCATCATTCCGTCGTTATATCCGGTTCGTCGTTATAACCGATGTCGTTATAAACGATTTCTACTGTAGTTTGATATTTACCGTTAACATTTTACCAGAAAACAATTCCTATTCCACACTAAAAGGACTTTGTTAGTTTTACTGTCAAAAGACACACACTCAAAGCTGGAGATTTTTTGTCCAGCATAAAGTCATCCCCAGCGCTCAAATCACCGACCTCCATATACGCGCGTCTTTCAATGCCCATAAAAGGCACTCTCATCCAATTGTTTAATCTTACATTTTTTTTTCGCTCCCGAAGCGAATTTCGTTCGGTAGCGCTCGGCTAATCTCGTCAGCGTTTACGACCGCGGCATCCGGTTCGATAATTCGTACTTGTCGCCTGCACAATGACGTCTTCATCGGCTCCAAATTTTAACGGCACTGACAGATGACGTCACAAAAGATGCGCTTAATTATGCCGACAATGCGCAATGCGGTCGCGGCCTTCGCTCGTAAAACAAACAACCCTCCGCGGCTTATACGCATTTTTTCCGCGTTCCTCACTCGCATCACCCCCTCGCCGCGTTCCGCAAGAAATTTCCGATGAAGAGGGATTTCCTCCTCGGGAAACTATACTTCATACTATGGATGAAACCTCAGACGAAAGGTGGAATATTTTCTATCTCTTGTGTTGCCACATCTCGTCACTAGTATAATAAAGAAGTGAAAGCGATAGCGGTGTACAGTACAAGCCTTCGTATCGCAATTTTGGTTAAAACAACAAAATTCAAGTGAATCTCTTTCATGATTAAACAATAATTTTTCGTAGGTACCGTACTATCTAAACGGTCATGAAGCCTCAAGTTGTTTATTTTTTGGGATAGAAGCTTCTCCACCGTCACCTACACATTAAAAAGCGGGTCGTGGCTATTCGCCCGTCGGCGCAAATACATGGCTACTTGAACGCACGTAATGCATTTTAAATGGGAGGTGACTTGAACGCAGGGAACCCAACCTAATACATTTTATATGGGGTTGGCGGGCGAATAGCCACTTCGTAAAAAGCGTATTCTTTCTAATTCTGAGTGAGTTTAATTCTGGTTGCTTTAGAGCGATTATCAGTCGTATTAAGTCTCATTTCAAGGTAGATTCTTACAAGTGTAGAATAGATCCGATGACCCAGTTGCAGACATGCTCTTGTAGTCAAGGTCTTTTTTTTCTGTTTTGTTTTGTTCAGTAGCAACATTACTTTTTGATGAGATCTGTTATTTGTTAGGGGGGACCTCAATTTCCGCATGGGCGGATAATGCATTTGGCCATGAACATTTGAAATTTACAGAAATAAAAGTTCTCATTTTGCACTTTTTTTTGATGGATGCAAAACGACTCAAACGTGTGGTAAAACGTTGTCATTGTGTTTGAAATATATAATTTAAAAACACTAAGAAGGCTTTTTTTTTAGGTGAGGTTACCGCACTTCCGAGCATTTTTCTATGTTGATTTAAATTTTTTATGAAAACTGAGGTGCAGCTGTTACGGTAATTCGTTCTTCTCTTTCTTTTTCTTATCCTTTTACAGGAGTCATTGGAAACTGCTGTTGCTGGTTCAAAATAATCAATCATAAAAAAAATCTTATGAGACCCCAGGGTCATTTTTATTCATATACGTGTTTGATAAGACCTTTTAATACAGACATTAAAATTGGAAGGTATCCTCGAAGCTTACCTTTTACTCGGCCATTCGTTTACGTAGCTTACATCTTGGAGACCATCGAAAATATGTTTTACAATACCGGTACTGGACTACCACAAAGAGATATTGTTTGGATGAATTTTCAGCTAACCAACAAAAGTACTAGGTGTCTGAACCTTCCTGGACCAGACATTCCTGCTCCCCTTCCCCGTTTACCCAATTACGCGTCTCTGGGCGCGCTCCCTGACACTTCCCCGTCAAACTAGGAAACATCCCTCCAGGGTCATGTCGATGTCCGCACAGCTGAGGTTCCTCCGGAACCGCAACCCCCCCCCCGCCTCGCCCGATTATTTTGAGCAAAACCTCGGTCTCCCCCTAACCTCCCGTGTGGTTTACTGTCTTGTCACCCCTCATTGGGTCAATATCTTCCCCCCCCCGTATTGACACTTTCTTTTTGACTGTGTCACCGTGACTTCCGAATATTTATCCTACCGGTGCGTTGATCGCGCTTTTCATGAAATGTCATGATCTTGTCGATGAGATAATCCACCAAAAAAGTGGTCTTTTTTTGCGGTATGCAAACTTCCCTATTCCTCGGGTGTCAATTAACACACTGTCACCGCGTTTTTTTGTGCATAAATGACAAATACTCCTCGATTAGTTTTAGTTTTTTTCCCCTTCTTGAGGCCTCTTGACCGCAGCTGTTGAGAGTAGATAAACGATGTGTCTTTTTTGAATTTTGTACTTCAGTTGCTGTGGAAACTGTTTATTATGCAGATTGTAACCACATTTTGTGATAAATGATTGGACTTAATAAATTGTTCCTTCGCAGCCGTTGTCTTTATTTAACTCAGATCCCAGCAAGCAAAATGTGCGTAAGTATAAATCTCCGGCGCACAGATAAATATTTTATTGTTGTCGAGTGGTTAGCAACTCTAATTTCCTACTAGTCGCTCTAAAGTGCGGAAATGAGATTTGTGGCTTTAATTAAAAAATACTAAATGTGGCAAAGTTGTAGCGTATAACAGTACGTCTTTGACAGTTGAACCTATACTGCACTTTGGTGATACTGGTGGTTAGCCTAAGACCTTGGCCGTTTGGGTCGTTAAACGGACGATTTAAATAAAACGTACTCAACAACAATCCGGCTTGCTCGTAAGTTCAAAAAGTATACGGTCTCAGCCTTTAGCAAAAATTTTATCCGTTTCATATTTTTCGAGTTATCATCCAAATGACATTTAAATTTTTTTGAACACAAACTTTCGGCTAATATCCCAAAAACCCAATTAACAGACGATAATTTTGTTTTGAATTAAATAATCAAATATTTGTACTCTTCGGAAAATAAGCTTTTCAAAAGATCAGAAGGAGGGAGTTCCCACGAGCCAGTTAAACGCTGTTTTTCCAACCCTTTTACTCCCTAAGCACTAATCACCTGAATAAAAAAAGGAAGTAAAAAAAAACGGGAGCACCCCACAACTGTTGACACTTCAACCCCACGGCGAAGTCACTTGTACCACTCCAACTACTTAAATAATTACTTTAACAGACTGCATTAGTGTGGGGTAAGTTTACCTTGTGAACCAGAACTTGGCAATAAGCACTTCGAAGTGTCGTTGGAGTGACGTCTCCCCAGGCGCTTTTGTTGTCAAACATTCTGTTGGTATATTCCTCAACAGTTTGCGGGCTCACAAAGACTTACGAAATATCTATTGATTGGTTTGTGTCATTTTGGATTGGTTAAGGCAGCGGGTTGTAGACAAGGTTTCGAAATATGTTAATGAGAGAAAAAAATGTTAGTGGTTTTGCCCCCCCCCCAAGTTGGTTGTGAACTTGGTCTGGTGATTTACTTTTATTAATTTATTTTTGTTGAGTTTTTCATGATTTAAGGGAGTAGACTTGCGACCGGCCCGATACGTGGGACACAAAAAAAAAATGCTCCTCAAAACCTGTGAAAGTTCATAAGTTACAAAGGGTCTATATTTTCATTTAAAGTCTCAAAAGTTAACCCTGTTTTACTTAACGACGAATTGTAGAGCTCCAAAAGCACGCATAACGCAAATTCAACGAATATAGCTTAAATAAACTTCGTTATGCCAACTATTGTTGCTAATGTTTCCGTCTATGCAATTATCTTACAGTAAGTATATTGTGAGTAAACACAATGTTTCCCTATAGCCTGTCTCTTTCCGCAAATATTCAATAACAAAAATCTATAATGTATAGTAAAAAGAAGAACTTGCAAAAGTAAACAAAACATTGTTCTCCTTAAAAATGCTGTATATTTTTTTTAATTGAAAAATGCATAGCTTTTAAAATAAGTATTTTATTTAGCCTTATGGCACCTAAAATAGTTAAATTGTTCGAGTTTGGATTTCCCTGACGAGAAAAATCACCAGCGTTCATCAGCACACTGCTAAATGTCCTTTACAACCACATTGTCGTAAAGAGAACACGCGAAAGGGTAAAGTGCAGGTGAGTGCACTTTATTGCACTCAATTAAGAGAGCAGGCGGAAATGCAGTGGAAAATTGCGTGGTTAAAAGTTAAAACTCGTTCGGAGAAGTGTCCCCCGGGGAAAATAGATCAGGAGGGGAATGTTATATAGGCTGTCCAGCGTTCATTAAGTAGCTTTTACGATTTCAGGTGTCCGAGCAGTTTGCTGAAAACTGATCTTCAGTGCTGCCCTCTAGCGGATTCAGCCCAAACTGATTTTTAGGTCTCATAATTTTTTAATCAAAAAGGAACTGTGTTAACCTCCTAATCAGTAAGCTTTCCACTTTCTGAAAACCTTCGGATCAAATTAAACTTGGTTCTGGTATAATACAGAGTGTCTGGAAAGTATTGCTCTAAACGGAAACTACCCGTAAGAATGGGGCTTAGGATTAATTTGAAGCGAAAAAGTCCGGAATTAAACCGTTACGCCCTGGGAGCAATTTTAATTTCGAGTAAATGTGGCAACGTTGCGCAACTCAAATTAGTGCCAATCCCTACCCCGTGGTAGTTCCCGTTCGTTGGAATACTTTGACACCTTGCAAAGAGGAACCTTGGGTAGATCAGTTTTTGCCTTAATGTAGACGTAGACTGTTTACTCCGAAAGAAGAGGGTGTATTTCGGAAAGAAACAAGTCTGGTCGGAAGATGATTACGGTAAAATTGTGTAATCACTTTAGAAAATGTGGAAATCACATAGAGGAGACTTCACATTCACTTCACGCATTACATTGTATTTGAATATCAAATTGGAATAATAAAATCCTCTTAACAAGTGAATAATGCTTCGACAATTTTGTGATTCACTACGTAGTAAAACTTTCGCAAAATTGTGTTTTTGGAACAAATGTTAGGTGAATCGGGCAATTTATCATGAGGAGGGTCCTATTTTTGTGGGTGAAGAGATATATGATCTGTGCAACCAACTTAACTATTGCAATCAAGAACATGAAAGATTAGGACTCATCAACCACTTACACTTCGCAACATGAAAAGCTCCCAAAAGCTATCATTGGTGTTAAAGAAAACAAATTATTCTGTTTTTTCAAAGCTGCAATAAGCTAAAAGCTTACTGTTATATTTTCAGCAAACAATTTGTCATGGTTTGAGGTGTGGTTTGCAATTACCAGTTCATGGCCTGCCTCAAAGCAGGTTTCCCTAAGACAGGTCAGCTGATTACAAGCTCAGCTCTGGTCGTGACAGCAGCCATAATAATGACCCCCTCTCCCAACAGTCAGCATCTTCTGTCCGAGATGTTCTAATAGATGACCCATCTCGCGATTGCCCAGCGATAATCAACTTGATAAGAGATTAAGTGTCAGGAGGATTTTGCATCCAGTATGTAATGCTCTCACCTGGGATTCCATTTGATTTAGGAGAAAAATTGTGTGATATTTTCTGTAATACACTTTTCTTCAATAGGTCACAGTCACACTTACATGTTAACATGCTCTTTAAATTTTACACGGTTTGCCAGTTCGTTCCATAGTGGGGCTACTTTTACTGAGTAAATAATTAATTTAGGTATAGACACAGATTTTATGACATTGTCAATTCAGATAATCTATGACCTTTACTTGAATACTAGAATCAGTGTGATTTTTACCGATTATGATTTTGCTATCTCGATTTGCAATAATAAGAGAGAATGGAAGAAACCCATTGGAAAAACACATGGGATGCTTGACTTATTACGCAGCAGACTTACTGATCACTAAGTTTTCGCAGTGAAAAATAAACCTCTTGCTGGGTTGATGCATTGGTTTTTCATAAACATAGATGTCGCTGATTTATTCAGTTACCTTTCACTGATTTTTAGAGGTGCATTTCTCTAAAAGAGATTAGTGAGATCACACAAGAGTATCAGTGAAAAATTTAATGATGCCAATATGTGTAGCTTACAGTTAGTGTTTGGACTCTAAGACGTTTCACTATATTTTCTTGATAATGTTTTAAGTTAACCTCTTAAGACGAGTGCTTTGCATTGTGGATCAACTTTGGCTGCATACATTCTAACGCCTTAATCAAGATTAACAAAGAGTAGTTTCATCGCAACGCAATCTTTTATCATATGTGTGTACATGTTTAACTCTAACAAGAGATTTATTTTGGGAAGGAAGTGAAGAGCAGTTTTTTTTTTCGGTGTTCATTGCTCTTTTATTCTTGTTGAATTAAAAAAATCTACTAGATCACAATTTTCTCTAATTTTTCATTTTTATTGGTTATTCTGATCGTTTGAAATATTTATTTGAGTAAGATGACAACAAGGTTACCTTACTTTAATAGCTGGATTACTTTGTTAGTGGACAACCCTTTGCGCATGGATCCCAACACCACGTCGTAAAAATATGCCTGTGCTAAATTCACCGTGGACAATAGGATAAACCAGAGGCGTTAAAACCGCGGTAATGTCATAAAAGTAACGCGGTTGGTGCAATTTCTCGCCGGAAATGCAGTTATCTCCAAAGGGGGCCCTGATTGCATATCCCTGGATTAATATTGCATTAGTAGGCGTTCGGGGTGAACATTACGTAGTTACGGAGGTGGTGTGTCGTGTGAGGAAAGATGGTAGGGGGATTGGCCTAAGCTACGTTGATAGCATTATTGGCATAAGGACTAAAGATGTGGATATATAGGCTTTTCTTCTGTGACGACATGTTGCGTTGCTTGAATGAACACATTCAGAATAGAGGGAAGTAGGCTGAAAATCGTTGGCAAAATTTTTGCTGAAGTGTTCTGGTGTTTCGACCTTTTTTGATGACTATATGAATAAAGTCAAGTAAATAAAATTAGTGGTTGAATGAATGCTGTCAATGTTTCCAAATCTTTCATCAAATAGATCGTAGCTGCTAAGTATCGAAATTCTGTGGTTCTTCGCGCTACCTCAAACGTGCGGCTAGTGATAAGGAATTTGAGTTCACTGCTAAGGATGCTTTGTTTGGTTCAGGTTTATCGATGGTAAAAAATTGTGTTTGTAAAATAAATAAGGGTAATTATTTCATTAGCCGAGAAGTAAAATATGATCAAAAACTTTTTGTGCAGCTAAATATTAAATAAGATTGGGTACAAGAAGGGAAGATCAAGTAAGGTTGGGTTGGATAGGTTAAGTATGAGGTTTCTCATCAAAAGAGTAGAGCGAATGTGTCCAACGTTAGTGTTACTGTTACGAATAATAAAAAATAAAGAGAGATTGAGGTTAAATTTATTTTATTTGACGATTTAAAGAAAACTACGTTAGGCAACAACTGGTTATTTAATATTGTGGTTGATTCGTGGAGTTCTGTTGTAGCCAATGATTTCTTGTGTAACCTGATACCCCGTGCGCGGTTCCGAGTTAAATTGTAAGTTCGAGCGTAATAATTGTAAAAGTACCCGTCACCGATATCATGTTTCGAAATGACTTGACTTCTTCACTCGTTAGTGTGACGAAAACGATGAGTTTTTATATCGTGCGGCGCGTTAAAAAGTGTTTTTTTCATTTTTTGTCCTAAACCGTAACGAGATCAGACATCTGACTGTCATCATGCCATAAGCGCTTAAACTGGCATGTGAGATGAACATCAAATCGAATTAGATAAATTAATTAAATTAACCAGAGATTTAAATAAAGGATTCATAGCAATACCAAAACCTAGATAAGTTTGAATAATGGCATGAGCAATATTTAAATCAAATGTACTTTGAACTAAAACTATGTTAAACTAATGGTATAAGAGTAAGTGAAGAAACCGGAGAAAGGAGGCTCCTTGTAAGACCCATGTTTTTCGTTCCCTTTATCTTTCCGATGATTTGTTTTTACAATTAAAGACACGCAAAAAAAAAAAAAATCGGCCAGACAACAGACAGGACAAGCAAACACTCTTTCGGACTTAAGGGACCTTAAAACTTGTAAATTAATCAAATCAAAATTGCTTAATCAAATATTCACAATATTTTCCTGCCTGGAAAATAAATATCAAGATAAGCACCCATGATAATTAAAACAGGAACCAGCACGTCTCTAAAAAGACTACTTTTAATATGACATTGCAAGAAAAGGTAAAGAGCAGCTTTGGATTGATTATAAAAGAAGAACTAGTCTAGGAGGCGTTTTTCTTTTCATCTTGCAAAAAATCTACTATTTTATTAGTGACTGGTTCAACAAAAAAAACCGTTCAAAATGTGTGTAATTTGTGAGATAATGTGTCCAAAATTTCTGTCCTATTCGTAGAATCCTCCCCTTTGGGTCCCTCAGCCCGACCGAAACACAAACAAGGATCGTGCGTTGTCCCGACGCGAAACCATTGGTGCGATGCTAATTGTATCGTGTGCTGATGTACCGGAGATTTTGTCGGGAGCGATTGACAGCCCCTCCTCCCCCCTGCATCCTACCGAGGGAGAAGTGGAGGGGGAGGGCAACCCAAAGTGCGGGGCCGTGTCTCCAGGGTGAAGACGTATGTCACACAATACCGACTTCATTTGTCCTCAAGAAACACTAAAGCCAACCTTGACAATCCCGGTTAACTGAACACAATGCTTTTGCTTAAGTGATACCTTAGATCTTACTTGTTCGCCTTTGTTGTTACAAAGGCGTTCAGGCTTTTGTTATAATTTTTAGTTTTTAATCTTCTGTTTTTATCCAATACTTAAAAAAAAATTAACTTATTTTTTTTCACAACGTATGACAAAATTGCTATCGGTTTTGGATTATTTACTTGATTACTTTCAGATCTAGACGTTTTATTTCGTACCTTGTACTGCCATGTCATTTGAATTAAAATGACTGCGCGGAAAATTGCGTTTGTATTAGACCGTGTTAAATCAATCCGATTGCTTGGAAATATCCTGATAACCGTAATTTATGTTATGAGTCATCCTTACCTGATTTGGGATGTTGAGCTTCTTGATTGTATTGTGTTGAGAATATTTATTACTATTATTCTGGATTCTTACACACAAAAAAAAAGCTGTAGAATTCGTTGCTGTCCTTAAGGATTCGTTTATTTAATATAACTTTTTACTGCTCATTAGCTCAAAATGAAATTACTTCATCCCGCCTCTAGATCCTCGCCGAGCTCTTCTCTGTTTGTCGGTGTTCTACGCTGATGAATTTCGCCTTCTTCAACTAAAAAACTTCCACTGGCCGTGAACGATGTCTCATTGTCTCGGCGTATCACGGAGGCAGTGAGTTGACCCGTGAGTGGCAACCAACAGTAAGTCAAGACGTCTGTGAGCGAGATGCATGTATGGGTGGATCTTGAACTCGGTTTAACTTCCTCAAATACAAAAGCGTAGTTTTAACGCGTGTCGTAGGTGCGTATTAAGAGGTTATCTCATGTGAGCCAGTGTTTACAGTGGGAATATGCCAGGTTGGTTACTTTTAATGGCAAGCCCAATTCGACTGACTTCAATTAATTGAGGCTCGAATTTTGAATCGAGACAATGTCTACATGTTGATGTATCCTCATAAAGCACTTTTTTTCGAAATAGTCAAAAATGGTCAGACCTTTGCATTTTCCCTATTCCCATGCTTTAAGAAAGAGCTGTTTATGTTTGTGTTGTTCGAGTTACAAGGTCCACAACGTTTCGATTTTTTTATCGTACCTAGAATCCTTGTGTTCCTGTTGTCGTAGAGGTGATATTCTTACGTCCTGCTCTTCAGAGGTGTGATTCATCACAGTCATCATGTATTTATTGATTTATAGCTTCATAGTAAATTTGAGTTAATCAGTTGATTTCAGCGGCTTTAAGATACCCTGGAAGAATAACTAATTGTGCAATTTTACTAGCTCGTTTTATCAACCTTTCATCCCCTGTTTAAAAGTAAGATTGACCACCCAAGTATCCCTTCATGTATCTATTTTCGTCTAAATCCGGTTTAAATTCCGTAAAATGATCGTTTTGAACCTAGCGTAAGGTTGGTTTTTGGTTCGATTTCTGCTTCTTCAAAGATTCTGGTCCCGAAAGATATTTCATCCCTGGTATTTCCCTTAGGAACGTATGACGCCCGTGGGGTCGATCAGCAGAAAATCTTTTAAGAAGAGAGAAGAGACAATAATCAGGAAAAGCTGACTTCATTAGCAACTCGTTCGCTGGGAGCATTTCAACGCCGCTGAACCCGCCTTGCCTCGCCTAGGCTTGTAATTTGATTGAATGTGATATTAATTACTG
>Ga0058701_10005738_pt1 | contig 10372 bp, 6 predicted proteins | sample AgamicOrMae_FD_97039 | JGI IMG/M metagenome (GOLD analysis project Ga0058701, IMG submission 97039) | Agave microbial communities from Guanajuato, Mexico - Or.Ma.e | ecosystem: Host-associated > Plants > Phyllosphere > Phylloplane/Leaf | place: Guanajuato, Mexico | collected 2012-06-04 | reverse complement strand
TTTCAACCGAAAAAGCCCGAATCTATCACCAAACGCGCTAAAATACATTGAAATTCCATATGGGCCACTAGTGGCCCATCGGCCGTTCTAGGGTGGTAAAAATTGCGGCCCTTCTAGTGTTAAAAGGTCTCGGTGGGAGCTTTTCATTGATGTGGCTGAACATGGGTCTATGTTGAAAAATAACCAAAATACGAACTACCCCCGTTTTAGTTTCACACCCAAAACAGGTAAAGCATTCCTTAAAGCGGGTGTTTTGTTTTCACACTGAAGCGTTATCCTTACATATAGCTACTGATAGGCGTGCATAGAACCAGCCAGCCTTGATTTGTTTTTTCCCCTTGCCTTCGTATCCCGAAACAGTTAGGCCCCAAACACGTGTTCTTCTCTGAACTACCAAATTTCTCTCTATCGCACATTTTATCTCTTCGAAATACCTGTCTGAAAGTCTAGACGATGTGGGCATTTGGGAGTTTGTATTCCGTTTGTGTGTTCTGTCATACGGATGTTGTGCGGGGAAGCCCACCTGCCAGGTGCACCTGCCCGCCACTTGTGCCATACGCACCTGCGAGCTGCATGCGTCTATTATATTAGCAATAACGACGGTTTATAGTGGCGCAAATGCGACGGCAAACCGCGAATCAGAGCAGCTGGTGCTACCTGTATCGGCGTGCGGGAACGAAAGATACGCTCAGCTAAACTCAGAAGTCAAATCGCTTTTCGCTTCGTGTGCTGTCTACTCATCCAAACGCCTCCGCCTTATATAACTTGCACAACGGCTTCCCCAAATCATGAGACTGTAACTAAAAGGACTGGCAACTGCCACCGTAACCTTCGACCCGCGACTGGATTCGACTGTCGTGACACGACTGAGTGGACAGCATTAACGAACACACCATGTAAGAGATCCACTTGACTTTTTACAAGCACTTCGATTGGGCATTACCTGCAAAACCACTCCACATATGTTTCTATGAGAAATGTTTATTTATGAGAAAAGTTCTCCAACTTCCTGGCAAGGAAAAGCTGAATGGGCATGACCATTGAATTCTGCGTAATGTCGGTTGCAATATCGGAAAGTTTGCATCCGGAATAGGACGCTAACTTTCTGAGAAACAAGTACTTAAAATGCCCTTCTATCTCTGCCTGAAGCTTCTCCGAATTGGATAGCATAATCAGTGTTTTGCGAATCCATGTTTTCTTCTAGCGAATATTTTGCAGATTTACTGTGTTAAGTCGGTATTTTCGAATCCATTCGGACATCGTCTAGTGCACAATTCCAAAAGAAAAACAAAGCTGAAAAATTCACACCACCCAAAATTTGTCAAATATCCACTCAAATAATAATGTTGTGTCACAAAAACATCTGTGACCCACGGATCATAACTGATTGAAAGGAGGAACCATAAGAATCTATGATTGAACCGTGTTTTTGCGAATGCAAGAATATGATAAAAATCCTAAGTCTGAGTATTTTTTATGGCGATATTTTTTCTAGACATATCTTGACTGGTACGGATACGATTTACGGAAAAACGAGTAGCTCTGTGATTGGGCAGTTTCTCGGAATTGCAAGCTTAACCGCACTGGCAATTTTTCCTTGCTTGTGCTCTCTCGCCGGCACAATTTGTTGCGTCTACGATTGAGTTATTTTAGCCCCCCCCCCTTTCTTGTAGATTTTGTACTTGACTTTCAGGACATTTTTTTTCGTGTATGATTAATTTTCAGGGCGGACGGTTTCACGTGTCCTTGAAAATTTTTCAGTCATTCCGGTTCCGGTTATGGTGGATGTAGTGGTATGGTGGTTGTCTTTTCAGTTTCCTGCGCCAGTGACAATTTAATTTTTCAGGGCGGTCTATTGGGATTTGGGATGCACAATAACTTTATAGCGTTCTGATCGATTTTGAGGGGGACCGGTTCGTGTTGCGGGACGCTCAAAATGTCAATGAGTTTTAGAATGCACGCTCGGGTTAACGTAAACGGAACAGACAAGAAAACAATCATCTATCTAGCAAGGACAGCCTCGCAATATCCAAACAATACCGAGGACATCAATCTTCCGTCTATGGAGAAGAGCAGAGCTCCAGAGAAAAACCAATTTGCTCCGTCTTGCTGTTCTGCAGGCACGAAACAAAACTTCCAAGCTAAAAGTAGTCTACAGACGGTCTAATAGCTGGTTAAACTCGTTCGGCCATTCAAACTTTTAGTAAAAGCGGCACGCTTGCTCTCACTAATGGCGCCTGCCTGCACTCGGTCGTCTAAAGTACGTACACACGATTCACTTCATTATTCAAAATTCGAAAGTAGAGAAAAACCTCGAATCAAGTCCATCTTCCGAGCATTTTGTTTCCTGTTGCTGACTGTTTCATAGGGTCAGAGAAACCTACTTGATCACAAAGATACGCCTCGTTGGTTAGGCGATACGAGCAAAACCTGCCTTAACCTAACCTAATGTAACCTAACCTCATGTAGCGATTGCTTGATCTAGAGAACGCACCGAACTCGAGTGGCTCGCCAGAAAAGTTAGAAGGGCGACTGGGGTCTTGTTTAACATTCTGGCCCAACCGAGATAACCTGTATCTAACGACTTTTACTCCGGAAAACATTGATCTAGCCTGGGCCACACAGGACATTGCATAGGTGGAACTCTCTACTTCTTGGGTTCCATCCTGCTCTAATCTTTCTAAATATCATGAGTATTAGTGAAGTTCTACCGCGTGAATCATTAAGAATCAGGTGAATCATTAAGGCCAGGTTAGCCTATGCTTGGTAAACCTAACAAAATTAGGTTATCCCCAGGTGCGGTACTTTTTTCTTAGGTTAGGCTCCAAGCCTTGTCCTATAAGAAAGATTCCCACGTCCGAAAAAAATGTGGAGCCCCTTAAAGGAAAAGTATAGGCAACCAGAGGACACGAGTGTAACGCATGTTGCCTATCCTCGACTTGTAAGGGGCTCTCTTCTTCGCCGAATGAGGCATATCCCCCAAAAAGTATCTTTTTCGACAGATTTATTTCCTTATAAAAAATAAATTTAAAAAAAACTGCTTGCCAAGGGATGCATATTCGTGAGAAAAAGACATATCTTTTCGGTGAAGCGTCGAAAATAGACCGGAGACCTTTTCACGTTTCGATTCGAGCGTTGAAAACCGTCTCAGTCAGATCAGCTACCTACGGCAAAGTAAATGGCGATGGACCAAACCAAACAAGCGTGAGTAAAGTGGCCAAAAAGATGTGTCGACGCACAGCGCCTTTGAAGTACGGTATTCAAGGCTTCCGCTTTGAGCTAAGGAGATTGCGGTAACTCCGCGACAGCGAATATTTGAAATTTCCCGCCAAAGCGCGACATACTTCCGGTTCCGGTGCTCGTTTACGTTGAATCTCGATCGCAGAGCCTCCACCGATTTTACGCCGTATAAAGCCAAGATTCGCATCAGTATACTGATGCATCGCAAAGAAAATGAGTCGAAACGAGTAGTCAATATATTTTCTTTCAGAAATCTGCGGTTTCACCACTTTTTCTTCTTCTTCTTCTTTTATTTATTTTGCGACTAGTGTGTTGTTATTTTTGTTCCGAAGCCTGACAACACTCACTTCTCGGCGGCACTAATACAGTAAAAACACCCGTGTAGGGGAATGATATACCTGTTTTGGGTGTGAAACTAAAACGGGCGTAGAACTAATTTTGTTTTTTTCCAAGACAGGCCTATTTTCAGTCATAACATTCGAAAGGTCTCGGCGAAAGCTTTCCAATAATGTGGCTGTTGAATACCTAAAAAATTTCGATTGATGTCTACTGTATGTTAAATACCAAAATACGCAGTACCCCCGTTTTAGTTTCACACCCCAAACAGGTTTAGGATCCCCCAAAACGGGTGTTTTCTTTTTTCTGTGAAGTACCCGGACGTAAGCGAGCGGACAAGAGAAATACAGTACGTATCACAGATGAATAACGTTCTTTACAGAAGTGTAGCGAACTCTGTTCGGAACTAGATTCGGATCGGTGACTAAAACGCAAAGAGTCACTCCACTCCGCCCATGAAATCGGGCGGGACTAGCCTTGCGGGGAAGTTCGCCTGCCCAAAAACTGCAAAAATTGCACCTATCTCCTTTCTTCCCTCATTTCCTCCCGTGTCTCGGTCTCTATTCTTCTCTATGCGGCGTTAACTTCAAAGACAAGCTTTGCACCAGTGCTTCTCAATGCCTCGATGCCCCTTAGGCTATTGGGCCTTCTGACCCAGGTCGGGTTTAGCGATTCTGTGAAATTCAAACGCACTTAGCTTTTAAACCGATTGGGATATTGACGACATCTTTGGATTGCTGATATCTGCTTGGAAGCGATCCAGGACTGGATCTTGAGTTTAAAGCTGTTCGAAAAGTCGCGAAATTTTGGAACATCGACGAGAGTATAGTAAAGATCAAAAGTTTCGTCACTCCGCGAGAACGTTGACTCAACTTTTGATCTTCATGAAACCAAGAAAACATGCATTCACAAATTAAGGGCAAGAAGAAACTATAGTAAAAATTATGCCCAGAAGAAAAACCTATCTCTTGTATTTTGATTCTACTGTATTTTAGATGCCGCGCGGTAAGTTTGTGTCACGGTGGAGAGAACTCTTTCGAAATAAAGTACAGAACATTAGTTTAAGAATAGCTCAATAAAACGCAGTTTCTCCGATAGGAAGTAAGTCTTTCTTTCGGTATGGATTTTTTGTTGAGAGATTAGATGTTTCCAAGTTAGCGGATGCACAATCAAACTATCGCTGGAGCTTGAGGCGGAATAAGGAACTACAATTATGGTACTACACACCACATATAAAGTACATAGATATTTTTATCAGGAAGATAAACCGAAATGAGCACGAACTAAAATTTTTGTTTGATAAACAATGAGTAAGCTTAATTATGATGGAGTGAAACAGCACTCATACACGGTCAGAATGATCTGCAGAGCTGAGAAAGAAGGAAAGGTCACATGGGGTCAGATGGTTCCTGACCCGTCTTCTGGCGGGTCGAGTCGACCTTTGAACCACCCTCACCTCTGCCAAGTGACCCACGACCTCGATGAGTGAACAGCTATTCTTACTGGAGAGCCTCGTGCTGTAGTGTATCTTGGTAGCGAAAGTCCACTAGGAATCCCGTTATTATTGAGCGGACATTTTTCCTTCCCTATTCAATTACTATAATAGCTACTGAGGTCTGTAACATTTTGCGTGGTTTTGTTCAAGAATATCTAACAAATGCCCATTGTGGTTCAGAAGATGCTCTCAAGGACAACAAACCTTCAAAACCTCTAATAGGGCCTTATTATTTTTTAGAAAATTATCATTGGGCGGACAGAATGACAGAATAGTCATCATTTGAAAAAATGATTTGGAATTATTTAAGATTTTTAGCTTCAATTTTTTTTTCGGATGTTACGATCTGATATTTTGTAGGGTTTTAAGGTTTGCTGGATGGGTTAAGTTTAGATAAGGTTTAAATCGAGAAAAGTTAAGGTTGATTAGGATTTTTTAAAGGTTACGTTAACGTTGGAGTCCTTAATGTTTCTTTTGAAAGGTACGAGCCAGAAAACCTTTACTTTATCATAGTAAAAGGCGAGTATAACATCTTTCACTGGATTTTTATCGTAGTGTGTCTTGTAAAATGGGTTACCAAGGATTTATCTAAACTCTTATTTTTTCATATCCACGTTCTTGCGCAACCTTCCAACATGGTTAAGTCGGATGTTTAAAGCCCTTGATTTAAAGCACATGGCTAACAACTGTCTTGGCCACACTAAGCCCCTAAAACCCCTTTCAGGAAAAACTGGCGCGACGCATATGTTTGAATAATCACTCTTTGTAAACATTCACTTTCATTTATTTTCAGGAAATTTTAGAGGGGGGCAATTTTTTACTTCTTTTTGAAATAACGCAATAAACAATCAAATGGCCAGCGCTGAAAAGGGGATTTCGCGCGAAAATTAAGATTAGTTTAAGACTCAGCTGTTGTAAATAGTCGAGTCTTCCAAGAAGGTGCCTAAACGACGGAACACAAGCGACACTGTAGAACCTGCAACCTATAAACTATACAGCGCGTCTCTGAAAGCCAAAGCAGTTGATTTCACCTGATATATTTCCTCGAACTGGATAAGTATACGGCCGGTTTGGCGGCTCTACTGAGCGATAGAAGAATAAGAACAAGTTTGATGAACGGAGAGGAGGAGGGCTGAGGAGGTGACCTGCCGAGCGTGCAGTTCTAAACTCATTGGCGAGTCATTGAGTGCAACAACGGTCATGCAGATAGAAACAGGCCAGATTGCAAAGAACCATACTCACTTATCAGGTTCCGGATGCATTATGCTGGCCAAATCTCCTTCTCCGTAGTCGTCCACCCGGTTTTCTGCAGCGAAAACAAAGAGAGCAAGGTGTTAGAAGGCTCGGCTCCTCAAGTAGCTTAACAAGGTTAGGCCCCTTCCAGCACCTTTCCTCACTTCCCTGTGACGCGTGGGTAGGAGATGCTGCGGGAATTCCCAGTCACGCCCCCTTCGTCGTGCTCAACCGATTTGTGCTCAAGGAACTCTTGAGCCTTCTCAGCGCGACGATATTCCAACATTCTTCAAAATTGTGCTTCGCGATTAGACGCATAAAATGCTTTAGACACTGGATACCTATCTTTTACACACGTTTACTGAAAAATCTCACAATCAGAGGGATCCATTCCAGACATATTTTATGAGCAACACAAACACTACTCTCCAAATTTTGACCGAAAAATGCTGTCTCACGACTTTTTATCAGGTAATACGACTGAAAACAGGATTTATTTAATTTCGTAACAAAAGTTTTTTGGTTTATTTTTGGACTAAAGAGTTATAGATATTTTCTGGAGATCAGTTAATTAGAGAGATTGGAAGTTCTTGGACATTCAGTTCTGATTTCTAAGTTTTCTGGTTCTCCGATTCTTTTCCGTGTTCCGAATTCGACGTAGACTATGTTATGGTTTCACCATTTTGTTTCCGAGTTCTGAATTCAGCTTGCTATGATTCCGAAAGTCGTCCTAACTGTCGATGTTTTCTCAACCGGATTTTGGTTGGCGTTTATCTTTACTTCACTATCAAACTTTACTGGGCTTGCATGTTATTGAGAGAACTAAAATTGCCAAACTTACGATATTGACACGTCTTTTGCTGGGAGTTCTTATAAGACAGGACCACAAAAAGCCGAATCTCGACGGCCAAGCAAATCGCCGCCACTCGGGGAAAACACTCTTTTGTGTACGCACCCTTATTGCATGGAACAATACGATACACTGGTACGACATAATACACTAAACACACGCTTTTAAGTATTCCTTTGAAGTAAGCTTCTTTATTTCCCGAAAAATATTCTGCTGAAAAAATTTCGAAATTGACTCATCGAGGAAAAATGCTGCCCGATAAAAAAAGATCTATTTTTGTAATCTTCAATTTTCAGACATTTTTTTTAACAATTTCTCTGAACATTTTTCAAAGTTTTCATCAAAAATTTTGGCCTCAAAAATTTTCACATTCAATTTTTAAACTTGACTTTATGTTGATATTTATGTGGGAAGTTAAATCGAAAAGAAATAGATGTTTAGTGTATAGACTACATTTAATATCTATAAAATTTGACATCAAAAATTACCTTTACCGTTACCTGAATACACACTAAAATAATGAATTACTTCGGGTTGTGGCACGTCTCTATATTCTGAATAAATCAGAAGGGGCTGCTAGAAGATAATTGAAGACGTAGGAATCTGAGATTTAAATGGCGAGCTTTAAGTAGGTCTGAGTGGGAGGTCTTGTTACCAACTCAAACCTGCATGTTTGACCTTCAAGGAACTTAAATATGTCAACGTAAGAACGCGCTATGAAGCTGTGTTTGTTTTACTACACCACGGCTTTTTCCGGAGACGATATTACAAGGAGTGAGCAAAATGTATTTACAAAACGCTGAGGAGGTTACCATTCGTTTACGTTGGCAGCAAGAATGTCGTTGAGGAAGGCAGAGAGAGTCAAAGTCAAAAATCCTCTCAAATAAAACGTTTTGTCGTTCTTCCTCATCTTGCGGCAAGTGACTTGACCAAATTTAGATACGGTTAAGTTTTAAACCACAGTTAAGTTTTAAAACAGGATAACTCGGTGATTGCTGGACGTTCGGTGACTCACCTCGAGAGAAATCCAAAACATGGTGAACATGCTAAGTTATTTAAAGGCTTTCAAGTAAACCGGGTCGATTTTCTACATTGTAAAAAGAGAATCTCGAAAACCAACCAAAATACGTACTATCCCTGTTTTAGTTTCACACCCAAAACAGGTTTATATCATTCCCTGAAACAGGTGTTTTGTTTTAACTGTGTATAAACTGTTTTTTTTTTCAGTGGTGCTATATTGACAGAGATTCAGTGAATTTCAATGAATCTCAGAGAATCTCACTGATGCAATTTCAGAGTGCAGCCCATCTTTTTTCCGTGCATTCCCAAAATGTATAGGAGATTCCTACATCTTATCGCGATTTTTCACTGAATAAGAAAACCAGAGGTTGAGGCAAACAAAGGTGACTTTTTGTCTTTCAGCCATTTTTTGGTGGAGTAACCGAGATGGCCTCCGTATTTTCGATTGAAAAAAAGTAAAACATGCATACATGAAGCAAGTCACGTTCTATTTGATCCGCTGCGTGCACAGCCATGGCAGAGGCGCTGCGCTGACCTGCGCTGAGCTACGCTGAGCTGCGGGGATGTCAGAGGCAGCGGTGCCATTTCCAAGAAATTCGTCGTCGAGTCACGCCACGCCCCTTCATTTGTTCCACTTGTAGCTTTTTCAACCACTACTTTGAGCTCAAAACTTCAATTTCATCCGAAAAATTCGACGAAACCGCACTATGTTCTCCATATTACATCTACATGTTTTATATTATTTATTTTCTACCCAACGTTCTACCTCACACTGTTTAAAGGGATGCTGATTACAGCGACAGACGTTCATACGGTTTAATGCACGCTGGGTTTGTAATTGTGTCACGTACAGTGAAGGAACAATTGGTCATCCCATTTCCTCCCGAACAAGGAATACTTTTAGCTATCATGAATTACGGCTGCTTTCAATTAGGTTGCAGTTACGTCACAGAGTCAAACGTCTCATCTCAATAAACAAGCAACTCCTTATGTAATTCGTTACGCCACCGGACGTGAACAAAGGACTAAAAGCCGCGCGAATAACAATGACGCGAACCCTATTTTTGTAATAACTTGGCGATAGAATAATAACAGCGATATATAACTGGCGATTAGCGAGGGAAGCGATGTTGAAGCGAGGTACGTGGCACCTAACCTAAACAGATCTGTTACTTCATTACCCTCATAACGCGGTGGTGCTAAACTGACTGAAACTTAGTGAATTTTCACTGAATATCAGAGACTGTCACTGATTCAAAAGAGTGCACAAAAAGCTCTAAACAAAAGCGTCTTAAAATTATTTCTGTACTTATTTAGCAGAGATAACAACAATGAAGCGCTGTAAACGCTCTTTTTTGCCAAAAAGTTTACGCAAAGCAACAAAGCTATGAACTTCGTTCCAGAAAATAAAATCTACATCGGTAATAAAGAATTTTTTATTTGAACTCGGGCATAAATAACGCTGCGATCAGGGAAGCTTTTGTGACAGCAATTTCGCACACAGGCGGAATATGTCCGAGCGAGCAAACGGCGGCCGCAACGAAATTACGCTCAATTTAAAAGAGATCTTGTTTTAGCGAGTTACTTCTGCTTCAGCCAAAATCGCGCTGCCTCAAAATACTGTCAACTACGTATGAAATGGTCGCGCTCTTCCCTACTCCATCTTGCAGCCACGATCCGGAATTTTTCATTAAAAAATTACGGTCTTATATCTTACAAAGTCATCTGACTCAAAAATTTCGAAAAATCTCTCGACAAACTATGCGTCCCTATCCTTCACTCTGCGCACGCGAGAATATAAAGAAAACCCCAACTTAAAAGTCGTAACTAACGTTGGACTATCAAAATCAGCTTACAAGTTCGTAGCGGAAGACAAAGCTGACTTTCAAAGGACTTCAGCTGTTTGATTAAGGAAATGGCGCGTGTGGCGCCATCTGTTCACAGCCTAATGAACTACAAGAAAACTTCAAGTAGAGACTTACCATTTGGCTGCTGAATATAGGGGCCAATGGGTAAATCGCGTCCATCCCCTGTAAAAAAAAACAAAAAAACACGCAAACATTAAAAAATAATACAAAACGTTTTCTTTTTTTTCAAAAAAAAAAGGTAATTTATTTATCTCCAGCAAATTTCAAATCAATTAAACAAAAACGAGATCACTGCGCGCTCCCTCTCCATGTATTTCAAAAAAATAAAAC
>Ga0058701_10005737_pt1 | contig 10372 bp, 9 predicted proteins | sample AgamicOrMae_FD_97039 | JGI IMG/M metagenome (GOLD analysis project Ga0058701, IMG submission 97039) | Agave microbial communities from Guanajuato, Mexico - Or.Ma.e | ecosystem: Host-associated > Plants > Phyllosphere > Phylloplane/Leaf | place: Guanajuato, Mexico | collected 2012-06-04 | reverse complement strand
TACGTGCTGCTCGCAACGTCATGGTTTGTTATCACCACGATTCCAGTACTTCTTTCTGTTCTTCTTCCTAAGGTCTCACGCTCTATTTCCCCATAAGGCGGAGCCTTCCAGCGCGACAAGAACCGGAAAATACCTTTTGGACTGCTAGTACTATCGTCCCAAAAGGTAATGTCCAGTTCTGGTCGTGCAGGAAGGCTCTGCTTTACGGGGAAATACATTGACCACCGCCTTGTTGCAAGACCAGAACCGGACAGTACCTTCTGGAATGATAGTACAGGAAAAAAGCGTTGCGGAGGTGGAGGAGGGATCGAAGAAGGCCTATTTAGCGTTACGTCATTTGTGCACGACCCCTACTTAACACCTCTGTAATTAGGTACAGTATCGGTACCTGTGAGTTGCCATCGATGATGGCGAGTAAAGAGTTGCAAGGCGACACTGAGAGCGTGCGAACCCCTTCGTCTGTCGCCTTGGCAGGGCCCAAAGTCAGCTTCGAAGATCCGTCCGGGCGAAAGACGTCTATGCAAAACCGCGCGCTCGAGTCCCACACGAGCACTGAACTCGAGTCCGCAAACCACGACAGACCCGACACTAACGTGCATTTTGACTGGACTTTCTGAAATACAACAAGACCTCTCAATAAATTTCAGAATGTTTTATCGTCATGTTCCACCTTCCGTTGCAAGGCCGTGAATAACAGTGAAGCGACGCACAAGTCACCAATCCTTATTTTGGTTTATATGATCTTGCTTAACTTAACTTAACCTACGCGTGTATGTCGTCAATCCTCGAAATAAAAAGCTGAAACGCGAGGGGAGGGGGGGCATTCGATAGCGCCAAAAACCACAAGCGCCGATGCCGCAAGCGCCGATGCCGCAAGCGCCGATGCCGCAAGCGCCAGTCCGTAACTGCCAAACGAGAAAAGTTGCAAACGCCAAAGTTCGTATAGGTTAGGTTAGGTCAAGTTAGGTTAGGCTAAATTAGGTTAGGTTAGGTTAGGTAAGGTTAGTATTGCGGTTAAGACCTTTGGCGTTTGCGACTTTTCTTGTTTGGCGGTTACAGATTGGCGCTTGCGGCGTTGGCGCTTGTGGTTTTTGGCGCCTATAACAGCTACCCGCGAGGGGACACAAGAGAGAAGGAGTATGAAAACTTCAGAATTGATTGAAGAGTTGAAGACTACGTGCAGTTTAAGTGCAACGCTGAAACTGCCATAGGCAACACGCACCACATAGATGTTATTCGTACTGCCTATCCTAAGGTTTGCAGGCGCCCTAAAATTTAAAGTCACGGTTATTTAGTGCTTACTTAAGAAATGGTTGACTGAATTGCACTTCTGTAAAACCTACTGGTGGTTATTCTGTCAACATCAAAGTTTTGTTAGCAATTACAACGGCTCTTGTTTTCCAGCTACGGTACCGAGGCAGTCACGATCAGGGCTTTCCTGAATGCGCAATGCAACTCGTCACGAGTACCACTTCTACAGACTGAACTCGTTCTTCTTCAGCCCGTACAGGTGACAGGCATGGCACTAGTGTCGAGCGGGTTGCGTCGTCAATTCACAAAATCCCGGAACATCGTTGCTCGCTCAGAATGATGACCTGAGCTGACATTGCTAGGCTAACGTATAAACTTTGATATTTAAGGAAATGCAAAATTATAGACGTCAATTATTCTGCTACTAAAAACGCGCGAGAAGTTGATACTTACCCACAGCAAGGACCAGTCATCGCAACTAAATGCCAACAAACATTCGCCGACCTGGTACCGGTACGTGCACACAACCAAAGTCTGACAGTCAGGACTCAAAGTCCATAAAGGTTTTCCTTTGACCCTTCGAACGCCTGGTAACCAGTGAACTGCACCTCGTACGCCAATAACAAGTGTTGCAACCTTCGGCAAATTTAGGAAGTTATTAACAACGCATTCAAAGTACGCACTCAGCTCACACAAACTATAAATTTTAAAGTTTTCCCACCTCTGTGATCCACTTTGGTTCCAATTTACACACCATTTTATGACGTTTAACGACACAAGACCGCGTAAGTTACGCAATGTTCTGCTTGCCTCGGTCCGCTGTTCCGGCTCCGGCAGCGCTTAGCGACGAAATGTGGAACACAAGAGGTGGGAAATTTAACCTTCCAAATTTAAATAGCAGTCTTAACTCACCCCGCAGCTGTCGGCCGCCACGACAAACTTGCTATTGTAGCTCCAAACGACCGAGTCGACGCCGAGTTCTGCTATTTCGCTGAAGGACTTGGCGCTTTTTGTCGGAAAGTCTGGCTCCACCAAATGAACGATTCCACCAGAAGCCGCCAAAAGATACTTTGAATCGGGAGACCATTCAAGAACCTTAAAAAAAGTATATGCTTTATCAGAGGCTACGCTCTCGAGTTGTCGGATGCTGCAGCATTGTCCAACCTTTCATAAGATTTGTTGAAAATACGACATACAATCTCGAAGTTTAGGCCAACTTGGGTTAAGTTTGGCTTAGTGCCTTACGCGTCGCTTTGCTGCCGCTCCTCCGTGGCAAAGCCGAGTGCGGCTTACTTCTCAGCAACGGAAACTGCTGCCGAGCCGTAAGTTGCATCAGGCTTGGCCATTCGGTTATGTTAAGCCAGGTATGTTCTTGTATCTTGCTCAGCTCGGACCGCACATCGAAATAAGGTGAAACGAAAGGGGTGAAACTGATATTTGTAACGTATTGCGGTACAGTGGAAAATAAAGAAAATATGGCCACTTATTCAAGATACGTGTCGGAAACACAAAATTGTATTTTAATTACGTGGGTACCGGTACATCCAAGATAACGAGCCCATACCTGTCAAGCTGATTTCGCATCTTTCTTACACCGATGACTTTTTTTTTAAAATTAAATTTTTGAATATTTGAGTCAAAAAAATTTTGATGATATTCATATGGAGAAAAAATTTCGCAAACAGCCTAAAAAAATCTATTTCGAGGAATTAAAAGAAAGAGAGTGTCTATTGACCCGACTGCCCCATTTAAAATGTATTATGGGTTGGGTTCCGTACGTTCAAGTCACCTCCCATTTTAAATGCATTAAACTTGTTACGTGCGTTCAAGTCTTCCTATACCATTAATGCGTTTCGGGTAAGAAAATATTTCTTTACGGCATGTCCTTGAAATGTCTTCTATTTTTTTCTTATTTTATTTGCCTTAAAAATAATCGATTATGTAACTTTTTTAAAAAAGAAATGAGGTTTATGATATTGATAAAGTAACGCAATGATTTTTTTTTTTTGCGTAATATTAGTATCGAAATTAGGACGCTCCCACCAGGTCATTTCCAACTCGTTTCCAACCGAGTTCACTTCAAAGGTACAATCGAGATCAAAACTCCGTGACGATTTTACACCAGAGAAGGCAGCCCTTTTCTCGTGCTCAATCACGACTTTGGTTTCCTACCCGACTGTACACTCTAAATCACCTTACCCGAAGATTTGATAGTTGAGGTCCCTTTTGTACATCTGTCAGATGTGGCGCGCGATGGCTCCACTTTCCGATGAAGAGAGAATCTCCGTCTCCATAAGCCAGCCAGCGTCCATTAGCCGACATGGACAACGAGAGGAAGACATCGCAGGAAGCGCGAAAACCCGCCAGCGTCTTGAGGGAGGTCCAATCACTGCCATCCCGCATCCTTCCTGTACTTCTATCAAAATGTACTCAAAACATGTTATCTTCCCTCTCGCAAAGTTTGTTGAAGTACGAGGTGTCGAGCTGAAGATCCAGCTCCTCTTGTACAGGGCAAACTTGATTGCATTTTCCACCACTGGCATTCTGGCATTCCGCCTATAACATTTGCTTTGCCGGACGGAGCGAGACACTTGACCTAGCTGCCTTATAGGTGACCGACCGGTATGAGGCTTGGTGAAAGCCGCGCGTTACCCTGGTTTTACCGACATTGATTCTGATAAAGAAATAAAAGGCCGAACCAGGTTAAAGACCCAGGTCTGTACAGTGGGCCACAAAAGTCATGACCCTTCGTTCCACAAGAAATACATGGAATCAGGGGTCATGACTTTTGTGGCCCACTGTACAGTAGAACCAGGGTGGAACATACGAAGTAGACGCTGCAACGTTTTGAAACTTTCAGTTGTTGAATGAAGTACTCTGAGAATGCCTTTCTTTAGATTTCAAGGCTGTCACTGTTAAAAAGGTTCTCCTCATCATCTCAGTAAAGCGATTTTTTTTTGCTATAAGACACTCTTTGCTTTGAATGTAAATTTAACGATAAAATCCATACCTTATGCAATTCTAATATTTAATGATCTGTACACGAATGTTCGGAATAAATTCGTTGACATGAGCAGTACCTAACCTCAAAATCTCCAGATAAGTAGCAAATCGAACATCGTGTCACTTACTCGAGTATAAGTTTCCAAAAAAGATTAAAGTATTAAAATAATACTTGTAATTTCAAAAAATTGAGAAATATCGCAGATATTCCTTTTGAAAAGTCTTTAACGCAAATTATTTCTGCTTGACGTTTGTACACATGTAAACATTTTGCGAATTTAGCGCCGCTCTGGCGCGTAACAGGAAATAGTTAGTCCATGAAAAGCTCCTTTGACAAAGTATTGGGTTTTGGCTCTCTAGAAGCTCTCTCTGCTCTCCACTGATGCAGGAGCGGGGAGTGGGGTGGGAGTGGAGTGGGTAGAGGAGTGGGGGTTTTCTCGCAAAGTTAAATGTTGTTGTGTTAGAGTTGTGACATTTGCTGATATAAGGTAGTTTAATTGCCCTTTTCATGTGAATCCCTCTTCACCCAGCTTTTTTTTTTTAAAAAGTATCATGGCGCTGCATTGCAATGGAAAGTTTGGGTGAGTCTTGTAATCGTCTTGAAGTCCGTTCTAACCTTGGTCATACCGTGTGACTTTCTTCATGTAACATCCAAGTTTCCCGTTATTTAGAACGTTTAAATTTAAAAAACATGTTTTGATGTCAATTAATTACTGATATTCGTGTCATATAAATCGCACCTACTGACTATCATTTTTACTTTCATCATTTTAACCTCTTCACATATTTCATCCCAACCGGGTGCACTTGGTTCGCCCGTGATAATTGCGGCGTTTGCAAGTTTTGGTAATTACGCTCACATACCGGCCTGTACGAATCGCAGTGAGGTATTCATTTTAATTTTATCGACATGGCATCATATCTGTCCACCGGAGGCCAAAAATTTGAGGAGACGTACACCTTTCAGCCCCTCAGCGTTAAAAATCTCCTAGCATTGAATTCCTTGCATTTTGACTTATTATTCCAGCCATTAACATTTTAGAAAACAGGTTTCAAGGCATTTGTAATGGAAAGTATTGTTCTCTATTCCAAAATTTTGAAGCAAAATATTTTGATTTACTTGTTAGTCCCGTAATATGTGTCTTAGCCTCTGGGTTACTAACTTCTTTTTTACGCACAAGTAGAAATTATTTTAGTGGAGTGAGGTAGCTGGCATAATCTCACCTCGTGTTTGTCATTGATGTAATCTGTTTGTCATTCTTGAGTTATTCTGTAGTGGATGTTGTTTGCAGAGGAAGCTATTAACATTGCATTTTTCATGCCATGATTTTGTTAACCTGTAAGATAACTTTTTTTAGAGAATATTAGTATATCATTAAATGGATATTCTAACATATGCTCAGGTGCTAATCCAGAACATAGTTTTAAATTGGTTTTTCTTTAGCATAGTCATTTGCTTTAGTATATTTGCCCTGCAGATGAGAAGTAGGCTCTACACTTAAATAATATTTATTCAAAAACAAGTTTAGGAAAGAGATTGTGTGCATTTCACGAAGTACCTCTACATGAGTACCGTTTCAATGATAGTTATTTATGTTTTTCAGAATGGCAGTTGTCCTTCTACAAAGAAGTTGTCAGCAAAGTACAGCTTCAAAGTCTGGGCTTGTGCGGCATGCTTCAATCAGAAGTGCTGTGTACAATAGAAAGCAGAATCTCCTTTTATCATTGCATTTGGAACCAAGCACCCATGGGATGCGGTATTTCAGCCAAGCTTGTGCTATGCGGACTTTAGGTCAGAATGGTTCTCGAGCACTTTTAATGCCTGTATGCCAACCGGCAGTTTGGAAAAGACAACCATCGCGAGGAGTTGGTATGTTTGTCGTCAGAGTTCTTCGAAGCATCCTCAAACTTCGCTACATTGTTCTTGGTGGAGGGGTTGCTGGAGGATACACTTTAAATCAGGTAGGTTTTGAATCCAAAGGTCAAATTGTAAAAATAATATAAAGGACTTGTGTTGATAAAAGTGGCACTATTAATGCATAGTATGTATCCAGAGTCCAAATTTTATTTCAAAATGCATATTTTTTAAACTTTATCATGAGGAATTCATGCTGCAACCCTATTTTTCAGACATATGAAAAATGGAAACAATCATTACCTGACACAAAGTGGCTGGAAGAATATATGCCTAGCCCTGATAAACTGAATGATTTCAGAAACTCTCTAATTGGGTTTTCTGAAACTGTAGTAACAAATGTTCAAAATGTAGAAATTGGTAAGTATAAGATCCTTGTCATTACTTGTCTGTTGTTCAGTATTTTCTAAAAAGAAAATTAAAAAAAAAATCTAATTCTGTATTTTCAAGATCCAAGGTTGAAAACTTTGAGTCAAACTAAAATGCAAGAAATGAAGCAGTGGTTTAACAAGCGACTGGAGTCTGCTATCAAAGCTGCTGAAGTTGACATGAACAACAGTGCTTCAATCCCTCCAGGTAAGTTTAGTGTTAATATTTTAAAGATTAAATGAAAAGGTTAAATTTCTATTTCACTTTGTGTACAAGTTTTTGTCCTAAAGTGTCATAACGAAGCTCCGCAAATGGAATTAAAATGTCTCATTATCAAAACTAGTTCTTTTTAAAATGCAGGCCAATTTTCAAGCTAATATAAACCCTGAACTTCTTCTAAAAAGTTAGTCAGTAGTCATTGATTAGTAGAATCAGGCACTTGTATGGTGCATTCAGTGAACATTGCAGTCATGTAAAGGACTTTTTTGTATAATCTAAATCTTGCTAATCGCATTGTGTGTAACTGAATCGCGACCGGAAATTACCTCATATCTTTTAATTTTTACCTAAATGAAAAATAAAACTTAAAAAAAATCAGATGACTTTCAACCACTAATTTTAACAGAAAACAGTATTTTTGTAAAGACTTGAGTGTTTCCTCATTGTCAATTTTTCAGTTCACTTTAACCTATCTGTTTTTGCTTTCCCTTGGTTTTAATGGGTGGTTTTTATTAGGAAAGACACTTCTGAGTATTACTTTTCCTGACTCTTCTTTCCTTGCCTTGAACTCACTGACTTCAAAAAATCTTTTCCAGTTAACTCATTTGCCAGAATTCTAACACATGTATTTATTCACCACAAAGATATGAATTTTCTCTTGTGTAAGCCCTATCAGGGACGATTCATAATGAAAGCAACAACCTTGTTGTCAGTCATAGATAAAAACTAAAAACTCCTCGGACCAATTTTTAAGACTTTGCTCTTATTTTAGAAGCTGCTTTTATCATTTTTACGGCAGATACGGCATATTCAATTTCAGTCAGCTTCTGAGCACCTATTGAGGCAGATATGGGTTAACTTCACCCTTCTTATAGTATTTAAAACTCGCCTGTGATAATTTTTTTTGTCCTGAGTCACCTTTACTCTTACTGTATCTTTTTCTTTTAGTTGGCAGCCGTAATCATTTTGATCTATCCTAATTTTTCGGTTCTCTTACGTTCTAGGTGTGCAGGTTTTAACGCAGCTCATAGACAAGGCAAGGGAAGGTTCGTAGAAAAACATTATTTTTTATTATTTCTCCGGTGGCGTTCGCTCTTCTCGTGGTTGACTCTTTTCTTATAAATTCATCTTTTAGGAAAATCGCGGTGGTTTGCATCCCAGCTAAAAGAAGGTACACTTCCCTAAATTGACTTTAACTGGGTAACCGCTCATAGTTTAGTTGAGTCGCTTGCTGTTGATGTGGACAGTTCATAACAGATATGCATATCATTCGCAAACACTTTTCGTTCTTTTTTTAAATGCGTTTTTGCTTACTATGTAAGGAACTCTTGTTTCTTTCTCAAGAATTTTCTTTGCACTGTAAAATTTAAATGTGACATTTTCGATCTCGTATGTTCCATTTAGATTTAAATTTTGATTGTACGGATCGGCGATCGACAAAACATGTAACCTAACCTACACGGGGCTCGCATCCACCGCTTTCACAATCTGTTAGAATTATTAACGCTGTTACTTATGCTGCGCGTTTTAAGCCAAATCAGTTTTAAACCAGGATTGTCTACGTACAACCTGAGACGTCGAATAGACGACAATGCCCTGTACAGTGGGCCACAAAAGTCATGACCCCTGCTTCCATGTATTTCTTATGGAAGCAGGGGTCAAGGCTTATGTACTCGACTGTATACATAATTCTAGTTTTCGCCGGCTGTGATCTTTAGTGCTCACATTTTGGTCAAAGCTTTGCTTGTTTGATTCAGAGTAGTGTCTAAGAACGAACGAGAACCTAAAGGTCTTCTAAAGGTCAGTCTTCTTAAAAAATTTACCTTTCAGCGCTTAACGAAACCAAAACCTGTTTCAGAATTATTAACCCACTACGCGGTTTTTGATTCTACGCAAATATTTGTTCAAATAGGAAAATTACGGCAGTATCCAAGAAAGAATTTCTGTCCTCTTCGCCTGAAGAACTGTGTATCTTAGCTACAAAAATCTCGTCGTAATTTTGGTATTTTATATGAAACCAAAAATTCAGCTTTCATTAAATCAAGGATTCACTGGATATCTTACAACCCTTGAATCCTTGAAAACCGGTAAAAAGCCTGTAATCAGAATTGCCCTTGAAAAATCCGTGAAAAAAAGCCTTTGGTTGTCTGAAATACCATTGAAAAAAAATAGACCAATAATATTTTTCATTATTTATCAAAAAATTACGCCGCCCTCTTAAATTCAAACGTCGGTTAAAATTGCCTCCAAGAAAGATTGAAACACTCTTGAAAAGGGGCAAAATTATCCTTGAAAAGGTCCCAACCGCTATCTTAAAAATCGCCAGATACCCTGATTCCTTCAAAATACCTACCAGTCTGCAAAATTTTTGGCCCATAATTTTTGCTTGATCTTTTAAATGACTGTTTCCTAAGCATTCTCTGGCACAAAGTCTTTAGTTGACAGTATTTGGGCGATGGATTGGTACCTTAGCTTTTAGACTTGAAGGAGATTAAGGGATCATTTTTTATTTTTAATTATTATTTCTTGTGAGTTCCGCTTTGCATATCTGTTATGCTCTGTTGAACAGGGAGCGCGGGGTTTCCTTCAGCGATTCATGCCGCTGCTTTTTCTGAACGCAGAACTGAATACAACAAATATGAAGGTGAGAAGACAAGTTGAGAAACACACAATAAAAAAAGCCCTTTTTTTCCATTTTTGCCTGTCTAGGGTGGAGTGACATTTTGGGAGGAATGCTCTTGTACTAGTACAGCCTGACGGTACATTGGAGATTTTAGAGGTTGGACTGTTCGCCTCGTGTGTTTAACCTTTCGTCGCCAAGCCGAGCAAAACAACAGCGGAGTGAGGCACAAGGCACATCATCTAACTTAAATTAACCTATTCTAGTCCCAATGCAAGTAATCTCATTCCAGTTAAACGGGACATGTAATCTAATTTTAGTTAGCGGTATATTTTCAGACCCTATATTAGGTTGGGTGCCGTGTGCGTCGCTCCGTGCGTTGTGGCGAGGTTGAACATGAAAGATGGAAAATTCAGTCTCTCAAATCAACTGCGGGGTACAGTGTTATTAGAGGAAAATACTAGTGCAGCCTGTGATACTTCTGTGAAAATTGCTTTTCTCGTTGTTGTTTTAACCCTTTCTCCGCGTTTGAACGTGAGTTAAAGGCTCACCAGGGGGTTCTCTGTTTTGTGGAGAAGAGGATACGTCGTGGGTGTTCAACACAGTGACTAAAGCGTGTTTTGTGTCGTTGCTCTGAGCAGACAGTTCCCAGCAGCGGTTGGAAGCGATGCAAGCGGAGTTAATGGAAATCCAGTCAAAGTATCAGAAAGAGGTTGAGCGCTTGGAAAAGGAAAACAAAGAACTTCGGAGACAAACCTTGCTGAAAGGCAAGGTAGTCGAGTCGAAGCGGGTCAAGGTATGTGACTGGAGTTCCCCCACCTAATCTATCTTCATTTATCTTGATATAACTGAGGCACCTATCTACCTAAGAGTAGAGCCCTGTAACTTTAGTAGAGAGGCGCTAATCAAACCCCCACCACTGGCTTTTCCGCCATGTTGAGCACAGTTCGCCCGTAAGAAATACATTGTGCCGATCATGGCGGCCCCCATGGCAG
>Ga0058701_10005736_pt1 | contig 10373 bp, 3 predicted proteins | sample AgamicOrMae_FD_97039 | JGI IMG/M metagenome (GOLD analysis project Ga0058701, IMG submission 97039) | Agave microbial communities from Guanajuato, Mexico - Or.Ma.e | ecosystem: Host-associated > Plants > Phyllosphere > Phylloplane/Leaf | place: Guanajuato, Mexico | collected 2012-06-04 | reverse complement strand
GTACTATCGCCTGCACAAATTCGCGAACACCTTTTTCCGTGGAAGTAGCTTTTAGGTTGGCAGCACTCGGCGTTTTCGTCCGTGATTGGTCGGTTCAAGATCAACCTCCAGCGACGGCATCACCTAGTGGGCGACGTCTTGTGCTGCCAACCTGACGGCTACTCTCGCACAGAAAAGTGTTCGCGAACTTTTGAAGGCGATAGTACCATAACGGGTACAGTGATCTCCATAAGTGATTAGCCAAACAAAATCTAGTGACTTCTTTTGTAAACTAATGCGTGTTCGTAGCATTGCCTAAGGAGGACAGTGGGAGGGTATGGAGGCAAGAGGAGGTGCCCGCCTTTCCCCCGGAACCTTCCCCGACCCACCCCACGCGCTGCTGCCAACACACATTAATTTACAAGAAAAAAGTCACTAGATTTTGTTTGGCTCATCGCTTATGGACATCACTGTACATGGACAGGAAAGGAAGAGAAGGAGGAAAGGGAAGAATGAGAAAAGGGAATCCGAAAAATTAACGGGAAAAAAAAACTTTTCATAAATTTACCAGTACTTCAGGAAAAATAAAGCCAGTTTTTCAAAAATTTCAGAAAATAAAGCGCACCTAGTCGAACTAAAAGTGCAGTAACTGTTTATGCGGTGAAAGGTAATTGTAGAAGGTAGATGTTAAATAGCACCTCGTGGCCGACTATTCATTTTTTTAGCGATTTAAGGAGGCGGGCTTACGTTTAAGGTAAGGCAGAATAAAAGGGCGAGGCCCTAATATCGAATAAAAGCGGGGCTCTTTTGTTACTCGTTTTGCGTGGTAGGCCCTTGAGGCGCCAGTCCGCCTCTGGTCATGGACCTGCCCTACTCAGCAAGTACACGTGAAGACCCTTAAATGTGATTGGTGAGATATTTATGTCTTGTTGTTCCACTTTTCGTCGCCCAGTCGAGCGGAGTGACACACCAGGCACGTAATCCAACTTTATCTTGTTTTGAGTATAGTAGGTAAAGGTCGCAAAGCCTGGTGTCACCAGCATCAGGCTTGACGAGGAAGCAAGGCGGTGGCGAAGCAAGATGAGGGGCGATGCACGCGACATAAGCTAGGAGAACCCAACATGACCCACGCAGCTTGTAAATGCTCATAATTTAATGAAACATTAGGTGTAATAAAATAAAGGTAGAAAACTCAACCTTTTGACAGAGTATCAAACCTCTTAAGCTTAAATAGGTTAGTAAGGTTTACTGAAAATTAGTAGAAAGGCGACAGCCAACTCGGCTAGTAAACGTTCCCAGATTTCTTAGTGAACGTTACTGTAAACAGTATTGTGTAAGGGTAACGTTAACTGTTTACTAGTCAAGTTTGGCTGTCGCACTTTTTAACTATTTTTACTAATTTTTACAAACCCACTTTTCTCAGTTCTAATATTTATAAATATTCTGTATTACATCTAATATTTTATCTAAATACGGTAACTTTTCCTAGTTTATTCAGTTAGCTCGAGTTAAGGTAGGTCAACTAGGTGACCTCCTGGGAGCGTCAGGCAAGGTTATTTTTTAGCAATTTTGGAAATTGTGAATAAAATTAATGTCTGTAAACAGAAATGTAGCATAACAGTTGCACTCGACTAGTCGACGGTTATGTTAGGCCAATCTAGGTTATGTTAAATGCCTCCTACTTCCGTTTGCGCTACGATCGGCTTGGCTACGAAGGGTAGAATTTAAGATATGTAAAATGCGACTTCTCAAATCTGCAGCGTAAACTTTGAACTCCTCGCAGCTGTGGTACCATCGTTGGCAAAGGTATTGCTCCCTCCTATTTTTTCGAACCTTCATAACTTGGGAATGCAAAGAGATACAACAAATTACCTCGAAATGAATTCGATAGATATTCGCTCTATCGACGTAGTAGAATGCTTTTTTTATCGTATCTCCTTCCGTTTTCAAGTCAGAGAGGTTTGAAACATATGAGAGGGAGCAATACTTTTGCCACTGATAGTACTATGGTGGTCTTATCTTAGATTCTTCACAAGCGTGGGTGTGATCGTTGTTTGTGTTTTGTTTCAGACGGTAGGCCGCTGGTCGGAGAAGCAAATCGAGCTCGAACTGGACGCCCTCAGCTGGACTGGAGGGGCTCGGAAAGTGCCTACGTCTGCATGTAGCGAACCGTGTGCTGTCGGAATGATAAAAAGGCATCACAAAAAGGTGATTTACCCAAGGAATATTTCAACAACAAGCGTTAATCAACACGGGCATACACTTGTTCTCTCATAGAATACAAAAATGAGAGCTAATTCAAAAATATGTTTTACACGCTAAAAAAAGTGGTGAAAATTCACTCCTAAATAGTGAAATGTGAGCCGCCTCTTTGCTGATAGTGGCTTACATTTCACTATTTAGAAGCAAGTTTTCACTATTAAAGCGGATCTTCACTACTATTTTTTTAGCGTGTAGGTTATCTCAAGGTCGACCCGTTTTGTTTTTTTGTTGTTGTTTTTTTTAATACGAAACGAGAGTGATCATTTTTTTGATAAGAGATAAAAATGTAGCAATTTTACCGGAATCGGTGATATTTTGCCTGGATATTTCTAGGTATTTTATGGATGATCCCATCTATAATACGTAAATATTTCAGATATATTCCCACTTTTTCCGTAAATAATTTATTTCCAAGCCTTGAAACTCTCTCTCGAGGAAGCCCATAAGGAAATAATATTTATCTTGAGCAAACCTATTATGGGTTGTTTCCTGCCTCATTAAAAATATATATACGGTGAGAGCCCCGTGTAACCATTTCCTGTTAAAAGAAGGGGGTTTGGCTTGGAGCAGTGGTTTACTGTACATCACATGCATGACACCACACGAAACTGTCTCACGGTGATAATCATGGGAGAGGGCGGTGGGAGCGCCATGCTCACAAGTCAGTTTAGCACAGCTTGCTCGAACTCCATTTTTGGTCTCTTTTGTTCTATTTCTTTCCGCCAAACCGAGCGGAGCAGTAGCTTTGAGAGGACACCTTAATTATCGTCGCCAATATGGTGGCGCTGCTACGGGGACATGAGCGGCATCACAGTATGCTAGACGAATCCACTGTATGTTCTATAACTCGCGGATATTCGTGATGAAGCACTCATTTTTTGGACGTGATCTGGGACGAATCAATTCCTGTCCACTAAATCATAATTATATTATTTCTCTCACATTAGATTTGGAATATTTTTCCCCGTTTTTCAGCTATTAGTAAAACCGTAAACATCAGATCAGGCGCAAATGAATCTCATTAGTTCTAAAAATTAACCTTTATTCGAAATGGCGACTGACAATGAGTACCATTCAATCACTGTGAACCAAGACAGTTGTAGAATAAAACCTTTTTAAGAAAATAAAACGTTATCGTTGAGGAGGATAGCTGTAAAAGGCGTGCACATATTTTCCCGAATTATTTTTAACGACATTCATCATATATCAAAAACATTTGTTGATAGGAAACTGCGGAACAAAAAATTTGCCTGAAAACAACATTGCTGTATTTGAAAAGCGTTATTTTTTGCCGAAGCGGCTAGCAATCAAAAAAGGGTCGGGCACTTTTTATATTGCGAAAACTGCCGCTACACGTAATTATTTTTGGGAACATGTTATCTTAAGTATTGTCAAAAACAAACCGCTCTCTTCTTTGCGGCAGTTAATATCCTCGAAAAAAAAAGATAGCATCAGGTTTTGCAAGAACAAGAGGTTAAGTTACGTTAGGTTCCCTGTGCCGGGCTTTCCTTAGATTAGCTACGTAAGATAGAACACAAGAAGTAGGAAAGGCGACGTAGTCTATACCGTACGTTGAGTCGATACGTTTCCATGCCTCTGTGTTTGTTGACCGTTTCGTTTTGATGTATGGTTATGTTTGCAGGGCGACATATGCTGCTGGATATGTGACAGCTGCAAAGAATACGAATATGTCCTGAACGAATCAACTTGCGCCGACTGCGGCCATGGATGGTGGCCCCACCCCGACAAGAAGTCGTGCTTCCAGTTGGAGGTTCGCTATATCAGCTACGGGAGCTCAGCCGCTCTGGGCCCCAACATCCTCGCAGCGTGCGGGATCGCGGTCACCTTAGCGACCGCCGGAGTCTTCCTTCGATATAACGATACGCCTTTAGTCCGCGCAACCGGCCGCGAACTTAGTTATGTTCTGCTGGGCGGCATTTTGATCTGCCTGGCCAACACTTTTATCCTCTTGCACCGCCCCACTATGTTGATGTGCACTATTCAGCGGTTTTCAGTAGGTCTTGGCTTCTGCACCATATACAGCGCTCTGCTCACCAAAACCTCGAGGATATCCAGGATATTCGACTCAGCCCAACGGTCTGCCATGCGGCCCAAGTTCATCAGCCCCAAGTCTCAGGTGGGTGCGATTAGAGGCCTGGATATACTAGAGAGGAGGCATTGGGCAGCCATTTTGTTTCTTATGGGACAGTCAAATGCATTGTTGCTTATGGAGAAACTTCGGAAACAAGATGGCGGTGCCCATGGTTTTGCACCCGCAATGCCTCTGCTCTAGTGTATCCAGGCCTCCAGGTGCGATGAGCGGGGCGTTTTCTCGCCCAATAGTCCTTGTTCTTCATATTTAACGATAGGTGGTGCTATTGACCCGAGATGCATGAATATAGGGAGACTTGAACGCACGTAACTTACCTAATGCATTTTTAATGTGAGTTGGCTTGAACGCACGGAACCCAACCTAATACATTTTATATGGGGGAGTCGGGTCAACAGATACTCGAAATATGTTTTACGTAGTGTTCTTGAAATAAATAGTACACTGTAGCGATGCTCTTATGCTATTTTTCGATTAGACATCTTTTCCGTAGTTAGTTCTTTCAAGAGCTACATTATACTCTACTAAACATACTGAAAAATCGACTTTTTTTAAGTTACCGTACATCGTATACTTAAAAAATAATCAGAACTTTTATTTTTCGTAATTTTTTGTAATTTTTTTGTTTTTTTATGTATTTTTTTTACTTTTCAAAGCTTTTTTCCTAAAGGAAACTTATATATTCGGATTTTTTTCAGTTATTGTAATTGAAACCTTTGCCATTTACATCTGAAAGTTTGAAAATCAGCTAAACGAAAATAAATCGGTCTGAAATTTTATTTAAAGTATATAATATGGAACGTTGCTCGGCGCGAATCGGTTAAAATTCGATTTAATAACATAACGTAGGGCGCCTGCATGAACTTGCATAGGCAACCCGAACAACACGAGTGTATGTGCGTTGCCTATCTCACTGGTGGTAGGAGTTCATCATCGGAGGCGGGTGGAGAGGACATGAGCATCTTTTTTTTGGGGGGGAGGGGATAGACCTTGACCTGCAGTAAACAACGGGGAAGGTCATTTCTTGCCGGTCTGTTTGTAAGCTTGGTAAAGTTAGATCAGGTTTACTTTCTTGTGCCTCTTTTTTCTTAGGTTTGGTGAGGAAAGGTGGAACACAAGAGGTCGGAAGCAAAACCTTACAATTTTACAGTGGGAAAGTCGGGTAGCTGTCATAAGCGCCAAAAACCACAAGCGCCACCGCCGCCAGCGCCAATCCGTAACCGCCAAACGAGAAAAGTCGCAAACGCCAAAGGTCTTAACCGCAATACTAACCTTACCTAACTTAACCTAACCTAACTTAGCCTAACCTAACTTGACCCAACCTAACCTATACGAACTTTGGCGTTTGCGACTTTTCTCGTTTGGCGGTTACGGACTGGCGCTTGCAGCGTTGGCGCTTGTGGCTTTTGGCGCTATCGAATGCCCCCCGGAAAGTCTAAGAGACATAAAAAAACATTGGAATGTTTCAGGTGTTGATCACGCTGGGCCTGGTTTCCGTGCAAGCGGTGGGCGCCCTTATCTGGCTGGTCCTGGAGCCCCCCGGCACACGCATGCACTACCCCTCCCGCTCGGAAGTCTGGCTGCGCTGCCGAATCAACGATACTTCCTTCTTAGTCTCGCAGTCCTACAATATGGTGCTCATTTGTGTGTGCACAGTGTACGCCTTCAAAACGCGCAAAATACCGGAGAACTTTAACGAGAGCAAGTTTATAGTCTTCACCATGTATACTACATGTGTGATATGGCTTGCCTTCCTGCCTATATATTTCACCATACGACATGCCTTGGAGGTACGTTTATTACGCGTTAACCACATCCAGACAGTTTCACCGCGTATTTTTTTCATTACAATATCTGCGGGTCATAAAAAGTTTATTTGTGCCCACGGAACACAAGATACATCGCAAGTACGTATAGAATATTGCAAAATTACTTTAACTTTTTATAAAGCTTAAAAATGAAAAAAAGAGACCGTTATATGTGTATTTATAAAAACTTAAGGCTTATGTCATTATTTTTCTCAAATGAGCTTTTAATTATAATGCAAAAAAGAGCCCTTTTTCATTTTTTTGTATAAATGTAAAAAACAATGAAAGCTTGGAAATGTTAAGTTCGCAACACTCTGATCGAAACATTTTCGGTTTCCAGAATATTATGACAGCATAAACTTCGTTAATCGAAAGAACTCGATTTCATAACGTTTGAAAATCAATGTTTTCCTGCTGATACCCTACCGTTGTTTACAGCCAGGCAACAGTCTCTTACTGACTTGACTCTGTACGGCACCCCGTACAAAAATGTCTGATCAGTCTCTTATCAGTTTTCGGACATTTAATCGGTGTCTGATTAATACCTGATCAGAATTTGATCAGAATGATTCGGTCGATTAGGCTTTTTTTGCACGGGTAGCAGAAATATTGTTGATAATACGGACTCGTGCTGTCTACCTTCATCCAGTTACCAATCCATTTCTGTCTCAAAGTTGGGAATTGGGAAGGTTCCAGAAAATGTAAAACGCAGGAACGCGATCAGTCAAAAGTTTTGAAGAACATCTGGCGCGCACAGAGCAGGAAGAGGACGCGTCATTACCAACAGTGCTCAGTCAGACGACAGGGTCAAAAGCAGGGCGTCCTTCCTAATGGGAGGGAAGGTCAGGGGTTCATGACAAGCGAAAGCGAAAGTTTGAGGACAGCTCTGAATTAATAATATTTGGATAAAGGAGGGCCCCAAAACTCCTTTTTTAGACGATTTTGCAGATTCAATCTTAAGAGAATATCCTATTTGGTGGATATGGGTTATTCTCTTACCCGCCCCCTCGACAATTCCGTGAAAAAAGTGCCATATAAATTACATACAAATTGCCCTATATTGTACTGTAGAATTATGTACGGGACATTTATGGCGGCACATGTTGGGACTTTTATTGGGTATGGATACCAGGGTTGCTGCGCGTCTGGAAAACCTGGAAAAATCAGGGAATTTGATTTTGCCCTGGAAATTCTGGAAAAATCAGGGAATTTCACTCCTTTGTCTGGAAAGACGATTTTTTTTCAAAAATTAACTTTGTTGTTTATTTTGGCCAGTGAAATCTAATTTTTAAGCTGTGTGTTTGGTTTTAGTATTATCACATACGGCAAAGTACACTCTATTCTTTTTGGTAGCATTTTAAAGCTTTTGGCTCAACCTTTTCGTCGTCAAGCCGAGCGGAGCGACAGCTAAGCAAGGTAAAAGCGACGTGAATGATCTTGCTGAACCGCAAGAGGCTTGCTTATCATAGGTTGGGTTTGGTTAGATGCCTTTTGCCTCGCTCCGCTATTGCCCCGTTCGTCGTGATGTCAAAATGGTTGAACGAAAAGGCTGAAAATGCTACCTTAAAAAAATAGAGTGTAGTGTCTGGAAAATTGTGTTTTTCGCTCTGGAAAACCTGGAAAAATCAGGGAATTTCGTTGTGGTCGGTGGGCAACAACCCTGGGATACATACAAGGCACCATATATTTACTCATACATTCAGAGGTGCAACATGGGTAAATATACGGCACCGAATTTTGGGCATATCTAATATGTATGGGTGAAAATATGGCACCATACTGGCTGGCTACCTCTAATGTATGGATGAATGTATGGGTCATATATATTTGGCAAACATTTAGCATGTATGTCTCCGTTGTATAATTATACGGCACAATATATGGCGAATTGTATGGAACATATATGGCATTTTTTCACGGGAAGTTTTCGAAGATAATACGTTTTTCGTTAATTTGGTTTATCTTCAAGGAAGCAGCACTGCTTAATTAACACAAACCTTTTTATTTTTAATAACTTGAGTTCTTGCGCAGGTGCATGTCTTTGAATTTACCCGCTGCTCTGTAAGCAACAGAATTCGCATAAACCAATGTTATTGTGCTTTAAATATTGGAAAATCTATGTTTCCAATTATAAAATATATCTTTTTCAAACCTAAAAGGAAAAAAAATTGCTGTCCGAATTTCAAAATTATTTCAATCAGGGAGTAATACCTCTCTACCTCTCTGTTTCAATTTAACTGATCAAAGTAAAAACATTAGTACCGCCGGTATCTGTGATGGATAAATGTTTACAGTTGTTGCTCCAAGTTTATCAACATTAAATTCCTTGTATTATGTAGAATGCTAAAATTCAGCTGACAGGGATAAGTCAAATAAATAGTGTACCGGTGTGTTGGATTGTGATGATATATTTTACATTGCGTGCGTGCAGTGATGTCCACAAGTGATGAGCCAAACAAAATCTAGTGACTTTTTTGGTAAACTAATTTGTGTTCGTAGCATTGCCTAGGGAGGGCAGTGGGAGGGTGTGGAGGCAAGAGGAGGTGCCCGCCTTTCCCCCTAAACCTTCCCCGACCCACCCCACGCGCTGCTGCCAACACACATTAGTTTACAAAAAATGTCACTAGAGTTTGTTTGGCTCATCACTTATGGACATCACTGTACCTTTCCATTTTTCACGCCCCCTCAACAATACCTGTCGTTGATAATGTATTTTAATTTGGATTGTTAAAGGAGTTAGACGTGTGGGATTAATGTGAGTTGTTGTCGCAGGTCCAAGCCGTGACGCTGTGCGTATCCATATCACTTAGCGCTTGGGTGTCCCTAGCGTGCCTCTTTGCACCAAAAGTCTACATAATTTTCATTCACCCCGAGAAAAATGTGAGGCGGCTGACGATGAGCAGCACAACTTTCCGACGTCGGTCTGGGGGAAGATCGACAGCCACAGGAGCAATAAGTGTCGCCGCCAACGACTCCCTAGGTAAAGTAACCTAACCTAATCTTCGCTAATCAACCAACCCTAAGCTTACCGAACCCGTGGGAAAAATGGCATATATGTCCCATATGCAGTATAATGGGTAGCTGTCATTAAGCGACAAAAACCACAAGCGCCAACGCCGCAAGCGCCAATCCGTAATCGCCAAACGAGAAAATAAGACGCAAACGCCAGAGGTCTTAACCGCAATACTAACCTTACCCAACTTAACCTAACCTAACTTAGCCTAACTTGACCCAACCTATACGAACTTTGGCGTTTGCGACCTTTCTCGTTTGGCGGGTACGGACTGGCGCTTGCGGCGTTGGCGCTTATGGTTTTTGGCGCTATCGAATGTCCCCCCGTATAATATAAGAACTTGCTAAATATTTGGAAACATATTTTTGGAGTTCTGTTAATAAGGTGGGGTGACCTTCATTCAGCCATATAGATGCGAACGGTATATAGCCCATATATGGGACGTGAATTGGACATGGGCATGAATTACATGGGATGTGTCACCTGTACGGCATTTTTTTCTCAGGAACCTCGTTACCCAAGTAGATTTAACCCAATTTTAAGAACGTGTCCGAACCTTTGTTAGCATATCCCCGCATCAAATACCGCACTGTGACCTAATCAAAGATTCACACATTCTTGAATAATATCTGTACCAATGTAGAGTGCTTGTGGATGATTCAAGAATCACATTCCCCGCTAGAAGCGAGTTATTTGTACCGATCAGGGGAATTTAAGGAAATGTCTACGTGCTCCCTGTATTGAAAAAATATTTTGCATAATGTCGGCTTTTTCAATATGAGACCAGGGTAGAGAGCCTCATAGGGAGAGAGGCGTCAACTGCAACCTCAGCCATGCATCCCACCAATCAGCGTTGCTGGTTTCGTGCATCCCACGAACATTAACAAGGTGTCGCCTCTCTCCCTTTGAGGCTCTCTAGACCAGGGCTATTATCATGTCTAAAAGACGTTTGATGTTTGCCGCCAAAGTGATGAAATATTATTTCCACCACCTTATGTGCAGCGATCGCCGGTCATCGCCTGTCAATGATGGACATACAGGGTGTACTATCATGGACAGAAAAAATGCCCCGTCGCCCCCTACAACCACCTAGACATCGGTGTGTTACGGTTGCCTACTTAAGCTCGGAATCAGGCAGATGATTGGCTGATGCCGAGCTAAGGTAGGCAACCGCAACACACCGATGTCTAGGTGGTTGCAG
>Ga0058701_10005735_pt1 | contig 10374 bp, 4 predicted proteins | sample AgamicOrMae_FD_97039 | JGI IMG/M metagenome (GOLD analysis project Ga0058701, IMG submission 97039) | Agave microbial communities from Guanajuato, Mexico - Or.Ma.e | ecosystem: Host-associated > Plants > Phyllosphere > Phylloplane/Leaf | place: Guanajuato, Mexico | collected 2012-06-04 | reverse complement strand
ATATGTATATATATATATATATATTTTAAAAAAACGCAATTTTGCGCCAATTTTTCGAACTCCCGTAGGCGTCCATGTATTCTTCTCAACTTTGGAAATGGATAATGTAAAAGTGGAACGGTAAAAATTTTGTAAACTTCATCACACGATTAATCCCATATTTTTAAACCAACCCTGAAAGTTTCAAAGTCTTTTTAGCCCACCACGCTGAATCCACCCGAAGGGGGGAATAAAAGTCCATTGCTCAAGGTAGACATTTCCTGTATTTTGTCACTGCGGGGTTGAACCAGTGTTGCCAGATTCCGCAATTTCGTAAATTTTAATCGCGTCTTACTTTTTAACCATTAAAGGTAACCTAGCATGTCGGGCATGTTTTAGATCGCTTTCGAGCTGAGCATTCCAAAAATAGGATTATACGTTATGTTATCTATGACGGTTAAAGAGTTAGACGCGGTTAAATTTGACGGAGTCGCGGAATCTGACAACACTGGGTTGAACCTCCCGGATTATTAGTTGACTGAGAACAACATTTTTTTCTATAATAAAATTAATTACTCCAGAATTATTTTTGTGAAATGCAAGCTGGCCTGCATACCTTGGCCTGCTCTGAATCAGCAGGCAAGGACGCCTTTAAATGGTGTAGCGCCTCTCGCGACCTGAGGAGCTAGACTATTTGAGCGATCTGCGCGACACCTAAAGTAATTACCCGAGAGCGGCAAGGAAGGCGGCAAGACGCGACGCCCGCCACTCTGCCGGGACGGTAGTCGGGACAGCATCCACAGACACTCGCTTGCCGCCTGGGCGATGTGCGACTTCAAATGCAGAACCTCGGCGCATATCAAGACATTTCCGCGTGCAGCTTTAAAAGCTCTCTTCACTTGCGAATTCCTTCAAATACCCACGCTTTTGTCGGATTAAACTTCAGAAAAGTTTCTGGTTCAGAGCTGGAATTAAGGTGCAGTGACAAAAATACTAGGGCGCGACGTGCGTTGAATGAGTACTATCTTAGCACGTACAGTGGAATCTCGGTTATACGTCCAAGTCAGGACTCCAAAATTTGGACGTAGGACTGAGAGGGACGTACAAGTGAAAATAATCTTCCGGATAACGCCATGTAAAGTATTCTGGATGAGACTGCACTAATTGGACGTACAAAAGAGTGATAACTGAGAGAGACGTATAACTGAGACTCTCCTGTATTTGGTTTGTTTTCAAGATTTCCATGTCGTTCACTTTACCAATCGGAGAAGCTTACGGCGAGACAATGATTCCATTGTTAACTATGTTATTAATTTACTTGTTAAGGGAAAAGTACTATTTGTGATAAATGTGAAATTGCCACGTTTTTTCTTCGATTCGACGATTTTTGTGAAATGAAACGAAGAAAAGAAACGGGGCAGTCAAAAAAAAGTCAACCATTGTAATGATCTTTGGAAATAGGATGGGATGATCTTATCTCTAGTGATAAGTGCCCCTGTAAGTAGGCAACCCTAATCATGGCGCTTTTTCCGTCTCATAGTGATTCCAGAGATTGACTTGAGAATCCCCACGTAGCACGGGATATTTTTATGCTCGCTGCGAACCAATTCCCCATCCTTTGCACTGTTAAAACGAAATCTTTGAATTTTCAAATCCGGTGATTGGAATTTTTATTCACTTCCCGGTTATGAAATTTCAAAATACCTTTCTTGTGAATTTTCCAAAAAGTTACTAAATATTCAAATTCGGCTTTCAAAATACGTAATTTTTTTTGGAAAATCCACAAGGAAAGTATTTCGAAATTTCATAACCGCGAAGTGAATAAAAATTCCTATCACCGTATTTGAAAATTCAAAGATTTCGTTTTAACAGTGTGGGTGATCACTGGAGTTCCCCCCCCCCCTTTTCGAATTTTTTTTAGTGAATTTAATTGGGTTTTTGAAGACTTTTGAAGCGACATTACAGCTTGTAATATAAATGATGTATTTAATCATGAACTTGATATGTGTGATTTATTTTGTCCTGTATCGGTCGTGTATGCCAATATAAGCAGTCCGTGACCTTTTTTTTTTCTCTTTCAGGTTAGTACGGAAGGTGTGGTCCGTTGGCTATCGGGGTGAGCTAATCTTTTTACAAGGTCTTCTATTCATATCACGGAGGGTACATGGATGAACTCGCGCTTCCAATAAGTTTATCCTTCCTGACCTCTGCCAAGGGCGCCCCGTGCAACTAGGGTAAAGTGATAACCTTCCTGAGTCCGAGAAAAGTCAGGGGAGAGGGGAATCTACTGGGTACCTTGTTAACAACAACTTTGAAATATCCCACAGGTTCTGGTCATCAGGGCGGGAAACGCAAAACCTCTTTAATTGGGAATTGTTTGGGAGGTTGCGGAGATTCTCTGGAGGAGGTGCATTACATTACGGATATCCTCTGACTTGGAGTGGACGCTGCTGGAAACTATTAATTAAGGAAATATTACTTTAGGTGTGGTAAATCAATGGTGAATCTAAGTTCATTTAGCTCAAGGTGGCTCTATAACGGTGGAGTCACTTCAGACCTTATACACAGAGGGAACGGGAGACGTTTTCTGAAGCCACTTGTTTGTGCGGGTTGCCTACTTACAGGGTTAGAGACAGCTTGCTCTGGTAAATCCGGAGGAGTTCGGCTTCGTTCGGCCCTAGCAAAAGCTTTTCCTCGGGCCGGTTTTTGATGGGAGTGGTTACACCGTTATAGAGTGATTTAGCTAAAGCTATCCTAGATAAGGTTAGGTATATTAACCCATAACAGCCCGAAGTATTTGGAGTAAAATTTAGCTTAAGAGAAATTAGAAGGTTTTTTTTCCATCGAAATACGCAATTTTAAGTTTTGGAAAATGCCTAAATAACGGGATTTCAGGTTTCCAGACGGGTGATACTTTTTAAACTGTGACGATGCTGAGCCAAACAGATCCACTAAGATCAATTTTTGTTTCCTAACGGCATCGCTGGGCGGTAGTGGCTTAAACAGAGCCTGTGACCCGAAGTGTTTTTGTAGGAGTAAGACTAAAGAACTACCGGGTAACCTGTTGACATCCACTGGTAGGTGTGTGTTTGTTTTTCGAGGTCAATGTCTTCCTCATTGCTGTGTCACATTACCAAAGGCTACCAATTCTCGGGCATGTTGTTTCAGTGGCGTGGAGTCCAATTTCGTCAGGGGCGTGAGTGCCGCGCAGTGAATCTGAGATTGGAAGTCACCCCTTTCACCCGCCCCCGTCCCCCACAAGAGAAGGGTGCCAAAGTGCTATACTAATTGAGAGCGATAGTCTTACTTGATGCTGTCTCGATGTGGAAAGAAAAGCTTTATTTTCATTGGTCGATTAGATCAGGTGAAGGTTTTTGTAGGTCACTCCATTTTTCTCCTTATCGGTTTCTTTCAATCCATTAAAGCTTAAAGTTTTTCGCTGCTGATTTATTTCAGGTTCACATAAAATTTCGCTTGAAATGTTACCTAGATGGTGCGAGGAATATTAACCTCCTATTACGGCAGTTCTCATCAATTCACTGAATGAAAAATGTCCGTGTGGATTTGGATCAACCATTAGCCATATGAAGGCTGGGCTGAAATGATTGTGTAAAGTAAAGCTTTCAGTTTTTTCCCGGATATTGAAGGCTTATGTTAAGTTCCGTTTGACGTATGTGAAGTTCAAAAGAGGTGCATCAAAAAGAGGCCAGAGCTTTTTCTATAAAACAAAACAAAAAAGCACTCTTTTCTGTTTTTTTAATGATTTCATGTGAAGTGGATGGGTAAGACGTTAACATCCGCAGAACTCTTCACAGTAAAAACTAAATCCCCGTTTTGGGGAATGCTATGCCTGTTTTAGGTATGAAACTAAAACGGGGGTAGTGCGTATTTTGGTAATTTTTCAACATAGACCTATGTTCAACCACATCAATTGAAAGCTCTCGCCGAAACCTTTTGAATGATATCGTTGAACATAGGCTCATCTTGAAAAATAACCAAAGTACGTACCGCCCCGTTTTGGTTTTACACCCAAAACAGGTATGGCATTCCCCGAAACGGGCTCTTGTTTCTACTGTGTTTGCTGTGGTCAAAGTTCTACAGTAATAATTGAGTTCTCGTAAACCAGATATGGGTAAAGGTGTTCTCTACAGTATTTTATTCCTGTAATTTTGTTGGGGGACCATTGAGTTTCTGTGATTTTTTTTTTTTTGGTTTTGTTTTGTTAAAGTGCACAATTGATTTCTTTTCATAGATCTTGAGCTTAAAAGTCCCGTGAATTCCATATTTTTGGTAGGAGGGTACGATCTAGACCCAATCGTCTAATTTTACAATAAACATTATCTTTCTCTTGTTTGGAAGACAAATAATTTTTGTGGATTTCTTCTCGTATAATTTTTATTTTTAATGGCCAACCACCGTGCGTGGCACACTTCAATCAGAAGTCGAACTGTCAGGATTATTATTTTACAATTGGGGTGTTAAACCATGCTAAGAAACATTGCAAGAACTATACGTACTTTGTCGAAAAGTTTATTAGTCTGTTAATTTGAAAATCGCGCTCCATTGTTATCATTGATGGGATTCTGGCTGAAATTAAAGTCATCTTGGTCCAGGCCGGAAATTGATGCTGCAGCGACGCAGAAAGACGATTCTCGAGGAGACTTCTTAGGGACGCCATTGATAGGGCAACGTCGAAGCATGCCCTGAATATTTAAAGAAATTATTCTATATTTGTTTGAAGAAGGAATGAGAGATAAGTTTTACCGAGGGAGACAACTTAGCAGGAAGAGATGGGGACTGGTATTGACTGAGGGGTTGGTAGTCCTGACGAAAGGGGAGGGGGAAGTTCATTAACGGTTCTTAGGGACAGGGAGCTATTTATCAACTGTTTTCGGTTTATTTGTCAGTCTAAACGAAGGGAAAGCCAACTATTTAAAATAATCGTTTCAGGGATTTCGTGTCTTAAAATCGTATACCTTTCAAAATAGACGGGGGAAGGGGCCTACGGAGGGGCTTATAGTTATAATATTTGGAGCATCTAGATCTTTCATTTTGTGTTTGAAACACTTTTCGTTTGATGTATTGATTTCTTTAGCTGTTACGTTGCGAATCCCTGTCATGCGCTCAGAATAGGAACATTTTTTTGAGAAGAGACGAATGGTACACAAAAAAATTAAAAACATTCTTTCTAATCCAAAAGTATTCTCTCGGGGGAAAATATTATTTTTTAAAAACCCTTGACCAATGTAGATACGGCCAGCTTGAATCACTCGATTTTTTTACGCATTTTCCATCAGTTTGTTTTTTTGTTGTTTTTTTTTGTTTTACACCCATATCGTCTGTATATAATGACAATTATCAAAAAATATTTTTTCCTACTGTTACAACAAAGAGGATTTTCGTTAATCAAAATAAACTGCGTTCACAAGCTACTTCAAAGCAAAAATATTATCCCAGGCATAAATGCTTATGCACTAACACAATTCGCATCTGCATTTATCGGATACAATAACAACACTACAAGTTCCGTCTACCATCACATGCGTGTGGTGGAAATTGTTGGAATTACAACATTTAGTTCAGGAGGTATTGTCCTGCTACTTGACTTGAGTTCCCTTGTTGAAGTATTCAGTGTAAGTGAAGTCGGCTAAAACCATTATCGCTTCATACAATATTTGAGTTTCCTGACGCTAAATTATCAATTAAGGCGCTTGGGTTTGCCTCTCTGTATTTCAAAAATACGTGCTGACGTTCCATTTGTTGTGCCGACGAGTTGCATTTCCTGTACTCCATTAATGTCGAGGGGAATCGTCAATAATAGATGTTCTTTCCCCATCAGATTTATCCAACAGCGTAAAAGCTGTCATTCAAACTGTCAATAACGACGGAACATTTTCGAGTACTTAACGAATGGACTCTAACCTTAATCAGCGACTTCCCACTCCGCGAACTGATCTCATCAATCATCAAAAGAACAACGCGACATTCGTCACAAATTAACGATCCATTGTAAGGAATTGAGTGCATTATCGCAAACGATTGCAAATTTTCATTCTGCAAATTTTAAATTTAGTTTTAACCCTGCACATGTTTGAAATCTTTTTCAGTAAAACACAGGAAAAACTAGCCTCTCTTTTTGGTATGAAGTTTAAACAGGGGAAGATCGTAATTAAGTAAGTCTCCCCGAAGAAAGAAATTCATTTTCTATCAAGATTTCTGTAGCTTCTTTTACTTGCGTTAATTTTGTATTCAAATTGAAAATACAACCTAATTTTTGCCTTGATCTGAAATTTGAAATGAAAAAATTATAATGAAACGTACATTTTTATCAAAAAGTCTTGCTTATTGTTTTACATTAGGCATATTCATCAGACATTAAACGTTAACTGAAAACACTGGACGTGCATTTTTATAGATTACTCCTGAAATTAGCGGCACTTTAGGGAGTCGAGTGTCAGGCTTATATCTACGAAAGAATCGTTTTTGAAGAGAGTTTGCTGAAAAGCTGCATCTAAATGAGAAGATGCAGGAATCATTTTATTTTTGGGAAGACATTTTCCAGCGTTACCTTTCAAATTTCACGCATTTTCGTCGAACACAAATATGTTGGTAAAAAAGCATCGCCAATTCACACTTTGTAATGTGTATACCTATTCCATAGATTTTTCTTGTCCCTAACTAACAAAACTTCTGAATGCTGTGATGGTTGTCTATGGGTATTACTGGATTTGGTTCGCTTCCATATCCCAGTAACGTAACTCGCTTTCCGCGTACAAGCGAATTTTATTTCTGAGCGTTACCCTTTTTGCCCGACGCTGCTCTGGAAAACATAGCAGGCTGGCAGGTGAAAATGCCCCAAGAACAAAAGTTGCCCCATCTATCGGATCTTTAACGAACAAACAAGATTCCTCGTCAATCAGTAACGAAAACGAAATTCTCGCGAGGCTCTGCCGCGCCGTGCCGACGAGGAAGGAATAAAAACAAAACACTTTCACTTTTCGGTTTTGAAGAGGACACGGAAAGAAACGAACGTTTTTGGGACTCCTTTACAGGTTTTTAGTATGGGGGTGGAACAGAACCACGCCTGAACTTTAATGAGAGTGAGAAGGCAGGTACCGAGCCCCCTAAAAAATGCATTTCATTTTTTATTTCGATAGTTTTTTTTAAAAAACCCGAACAGCGGCTTTATTGCAAACGCAAACCCGATTTTCATGAAACAGGCCTGATAATCAACTCAAACTTGGTAAGGTTAAAGAACAACTCAGCACAAAACACCCGGTTTTGGGGAATGCCATACCTGTTTTGGGTGTGAAACTAAAACAGTGGTAGTACTTATTTTGGTTATTTTCTAAGAACCAAAGTTATTTTCTAAGAAAGGCCTATGTTCAGCCACATCAATAGAAAGCTCTCGCCGAGACCTTTCCAATGGTATCGCTGAACGTAGGCCTATCTTAAAAAATAACCAATATACGTACTAACCCGTTTCAGTTTTACACCCGAAACAGGTATAGCATTCCCCAAAACGGATGTTTTATTTTTACTGTGAAGTTTTGTGATAGCAAAAAGTTTTTCGCTCCCACATCCACCTAACACAGCCTTAAGGAATACGAACTTTGATCGCGCCAAACTAATATTTTTTAGCAGTCTTCTTCATTATAGTCTAATGACATATATTCTCAGAATAAGATAGTGATGTTCCTATTTTCATCACGATGATACCCTTTTCCTAGAAATTCGGAGGAGGGTTTCATAATGAAAGTTCCTTTTGCATCCTTACACCTTGTATCCGGATAAATAAAAACAACAAGTCGCGTTCGTTACTTTTTTCCAGAAAAAAAAACTCTTTTCGGTGAGATAATAACTTTACAATGCCTGCGCCGAAATGCAGCTTCTACCGTGAAGGTCGATTCATAGATTCTATGAATGGATGTCGTAACGTTAAAGTTAATTCAGTAAGGTCAAGTGAATATGGTAATGAGTATTTTCAAAAGGTACCCGCGAGCTTCACGACTTTTGTAAATAACATGACGTTGCTCAATGTGCTTCTTAACTGTTCGTATGGGTATCACTACACCCACAAAGACTCCCATCCCATGCAATATCAGTACTACTGGGATATTTGCTAGTTGAAACACGGAAAAAATGGTTTCGTTACGGCAACAAAATTAGGGACAACAAATAAATTTTTTGTTGCTGCAACCAAAAAATTTGCTACATCATCCAAACGATTTGTTGATAGAAGTTAACATTTTGTTATTGTAACAAAATATTTTTGGTATCCCTATTTTAACAAATGATTTTGTTGGTATAACAAAACCTTTTATACAGTGAAATTAGTTTCTCGAACGTCTTCAGAGTTGATTCCGAAACTTAAAACTATTACAGCGTTTACTGTTTTGTTCTAACCTTGTGATTATGTTTGGTGGAGTCTTAGCGGTGTTAGGTTCGGTTAGGTGTCGTTTGCATCGCTTTACCCTTATTTCAGTTTTTTTTAAAGTTGCGAATTACGCAATTAAAAGAAGAGTTACGAAAAATGTGAGTCTTAACTAAACGGTGGAGGAAAATGCCAATCGTAATGCGAATCAGGAATAAAAAGCAATTTTAACGAGCTCTGGTATCTGGGACCAGATGTGAGCTTCATTTTCCGCGAGGACGAGTACTTGCTACCCAGAGATTGGATATTAAAATGAAAAATGTTTAACGCTAACAGATGCCCAGTCTGGTATTATTGCCTTATCTCCCGAAATCTGGAATCCATCTTCCAAGTATTTTTACCCAGACATTGTTTAATCAAAAACTATGAGTTCCATCTGTAATAGCAAGTTTCTCCTATCCTCAGCATGTTCACATTTTTCATCAACTTTGAAGAACTGCAGTACCTGCCATCGACTGCCTTCAAACCATATACAGTATATTACAGCACGGCTTTATTTGTACAAATTCGCAATTTGTATTTATTGATCCAATCATAATTATTCGACTTTTTCATGATTTCAACCAAGGCAATCGGCCCAAATGATTGATTTCTCTGTGCACAGGCAATGTACAGAAAAAAAATCTTAAAGGGCCATGGCTTTTTTTTTTTTGAAATTCTGTGGAAAATTACAACGGATGAAACCATTGCTCTATGGTCAATTCACCTAAAGATCTTTATTCGTGTTCGACGAGCCGCCGAGTTGAGCGCCTGTCGTAACCAACCATAGCGAGAAGGGTGAGTTCAAGAGCCGAACTTTCACAGCCGAAACTTGTGATTGGCTGCCGCTGTTGCTCTTCGGGGGCTCGTCGATCACGAATAAAAACCTTATTTGACTGAATTGAATGTACGCAAGGTTGAGGTTGCAAGTTTACTTAAAACACACTTTGAGTACAAAGTTTCATCCCTGAATGTGCTCGGGTTGAGAACATCTGAGTTGGACGGAAACAGTAAAATGTTTTTCCCCAAAGGATCCCAAAACTAGTTCTTTCCATGCTGGAGCTTCAAAGCCAACTGGCTAGAAAAATATCAGTCCGAAAATGTTTTATAGTAAACTTTATGGGGTGTGATGAATGACGCAGATTTTCTTCTATAGATGACCTCTTTTAGTAGCTTCTTCAGAGTTGTATTACTATTAAACTTATGTGGAATGTTTGCGTTTACATTTTTTATGCCTAAAAACATCCTAAGATTGAACAGTTATTATCTGTTTCGTCTGATCAACAAGATAGCCTATTGAGTGAGCAGCATAACGTAAGCTCGACTGTACACCCTGCATTCATTACCAGAAATTACCATTTCTGGATGTTAGACCTACTCCACTCGAAGGCGGGACTATACCTTCCTCACAAATACCGTCATGAATAATTGCAATGATGACAGTCACTATCTGAATAATACCTGTTTTCTGTACCGCTTAACGTTTGTCTTACGTGTAGAGGTAAAACATGTGCCGCGAGTACCTTTTTCGAGGTAGACAGATCTTTTCATCATATATATTGATGAAAAGGACTCGGCAAGAGTTATACCAATAAATACATCAATCAACATCTCTATAATAAAAAAAGTCCAAACTCTCTTTAAGTCTCTCTGTTTTCTTACTTGAAAAGGGCCACAAAGTCTACCCAACCATTCAGATATAATGTTCATTGGGGTTAAATCTATTCTCAAGAATGATGGAATACAACTTATTTCGAACCAACACCGAGAACGGTGGGAGCTACCAATTACGCTAAAACAAGTTTCGCTTTACGTATTGTCTTATACGACTAAAAATAAATAAACATTAGTGTCATTACTGAATTTCCAGGAAGTCAAAGGGCTGTTATGTCGTGTAGCTTAGCTTCGTGTGTTGTACGTCGTTTGTAAAGACAATGGCATCAAAAATTTAAGCGGCAATCCCTGAACCAAGCGACCTTATT